>Ga0074046_10002306_pt1 | contig 16603 bp, 12 predicted proteins | sample BogForMeECP23OM3_FD_94441 | JGI IMG/M metagenome (GOLD analysis project Ga0074046, IMG submission 94441) | Bog forest soil microbial communities from Calvert Island, British Columbia, Canada - Bog Forest MetaG ECP23OM3 | ecosystem: Environmental > Terrestrial > Soil > Wetlands ...
CATTTCATAAGGCAAATCAGGTAATTGCGCTACAGCCGCTCCCCTCAAGATGAATAAGACGGGCTAATCGTCGCTGCCCTTTGTTGGTCCGGCGCAACCGGTTCGGCCTCTACCGGAGCTTTCGGTTTCCGATTAAACGGGGACAGCATGGCTATTCGTCTCCGTATATTTCGATGTAAGCGGCCTTCATCACGCCGAGCAGCGCGGCCTGCGTTATGCCGCATCCAGCGGCTTCCCACTTCAAGTACCGCTCCCGCAATGCCGTTCACCAGCACGAATGCTTCGTCATCTGCCTTTTTCTCACCGGTTTCAGTGATGGCTTTGCCTTCGAAAAGCGCGATCTCGTAGTCCTTCCATCCAGCGGCGACAACAGCTAATCGACCGCTGTTGTCACAGAAACGTCTTTCAACCGCTTGACCGTTACCGGCGGCGGCAGTGCACCATAAGAGTGAGGCAGCACCGACCAGATCGCAGGATCTTCGGCTCCCAATCGCCACAGTGCATACCCTGAGGGTCGGAAGGACTCTGCGGTCTGCAACTGATAATAGGCTGCTTCGGCATTCAAGAACCAAACCTGGTGCATCTTGCCATCGTGGCTGTAGGAATAGGTGGGATTAAGGCTAGACGGATCCAGCCCGACCGTTGTATTTACGTCGTGAGCCCGCTGCATCGCTTCTGGATAGGTTAGCGCTTGCGCTCCTTTCACACCACTGGTCCAGTCATAGCCATAATTGCCAATCGCGACAATAATCTGAGAAGGATCGATCCCGCGCATTCTTGATTCTAAGCAATTTGAGAACCAATCATGCGAAGCGATCGGGCCAGGATCACCAGTGGACCAATGTTCGTCATAGCCCATTAGAATTAAGTAATCAGAAGCCTTGGCGTAGGCTGCATAGTCATAGCTGGGATCATCTATAGGGACCGCGACTGAGACCAGCCAGCCTCGCTCCTTGAAAGTGGCGTGCACCTCACTGACGAAGCTGATTAAGTCCGTCTGCGCCGCGCTCGCGATTTGCTCGAAATCAATGACGATGCCTTGAAGGCGATAGGTCTCAAGGAAGGACACGATGTCGCTAATACGCTGGCGTCGTGATACCGGGTCGGCTAATAAACGCGCAAGATTGACACCATCCCACTCACCCGCATCGGCGTTTTGGATCATTGCGAAAATTCGCGTTTCCGGCTTCTCTGTCTGGATCAGATCCAGTGCCTTAAGATCGAGTGATGTTTTTAGGTCCATCGCTTCTCCCCGCAGGTACAGCCAGCTCGGGACAACCCAGTCAAGGTTCTTGATGTAATTCTTAAGCGATGTGTAACTGCCAAAATCCCAGTTCACATAAAACCCGATCGCGAGCGGCCTTCCCTTGATTTGCTCCGCGTAGCGTGTCATCGGCGGCATCGAAAACTCGTCCGCGCCCACCCAGCAGGTCAGAGCCCCTGAGAGTAGTACCAAGCACGCCAAGACACTTTTAAGGACCAAAAGGCGCGCTATTTGTCCGCATTTGCAGAACGAAAGCCCTGCACGCATCCGCAGGACGCCCAAGATTGCGGAGGCGCCGGCATATGAGGGAATGACGGTCTCACCTACAGCAATGCGTTTCACGAATGTGTTTCCCTTCAGCATTTTTGATTAGAGATTCTGCCCCCTAGATACCCGAACCATCCTCTCCACTCGTCACCTGGATAAGGTCGCCAGGGACAAGTTCAGTGATCTCCGTAACCTTATTCCGGGTGGTTCCACCCCTGGTCCGGCGAATTACTTCATAGGAGACGTTTTGCCCTTTGCCAGCAAAACGAAGGGTGGCTATACGCAAGTCGTTCGTCATGCGACGAGCAGCCTTCAAACTCGCTTCTTGCTCCGAAATTTCATTATCTGTTTTGTGGATTTGGCTTTGTAGTTCCAGCCTGAGGTCGGCTTCGAGCTTCGCTAAATTCTGCTCTGCTTGTGCAATGCTATCCTTCGCCTTTGACAGGGATGCGATCGCTTCTTCCTTCTTCTCCCTCAAGTTGGCGACATCGTTCTCTATGGTGACAAGTGTCGATGCAGGGACGTTACTGTGGCTTCGAAGTTCCCGAACGGCGTCGCGACGTTCCACGTTGAGCTTCGTATGTTCATCTAGCAAAGCGATTCGATTGGCGTGGCTTGCAGCCTCCTGTCGGGCAGCAGCAAGCGCAGATTGATAAGAGGCTACCTGGGGCTCCCTCGCCGCTACAACGAGCTTTCTCATCTCTACGGCAGTGTCGACGAGCTTTTTTGCGTCCGGAGGGCCCGCGAGCTCGATGAGGCGGCCGGGAATTTCCGGTGCTTGCCCATCCTGCTCGGAGCGAAGCGCCACCGACTGTGCTATAGCCGTTTTCAGCTTTTGAGTAGATATTTCCTGCCGTTCCAAGTTGCGCGCATACTCGGACTGAATATAAAGGTCCAAGTTTTCGGTTTTCACCGAGCCAGATAACGCAACGGCGTGCAAAACTGTCATTCCTGGTGAATATTTAACCGTGCTGGGCCTGACATCCTTGCCGACGATGTAGATCGGCTCGCGGTCTAAAAGCACGACACTAGCTCTGGCGGGTCTTCTCATCGACCTTTTGAAGGCTTCCTGCAAGGACGTCACGACCTCGTCGGTCGATTGCCCATCAACCTCAACGGACCCCAGGAGTGGCATTACAATATTGCCTGTTTCATAAACAACGTATTCGCCAGTTAGCTCTGTTCTTTCGACAAGCCCCGTTAAAGGTATGTTGGTCTGTTCTTCATCTGAAAGATCGACGCTTTCAAACAGGGTGATCTTCAACCGATCTCCTAGTGAGTACTTGAGAGGGAGTGTAGGCTTCAAGGAGGGCCCGACTTCGACCGGAATCTTCCTGAGGCTCGAAGGAATAGAGGCACTAACAGCTGAGTGGTCATCAGTAACGGAAAGATCGTGGCTTAGTCCTCGCTGCCATGCGACGACACCAGACACTAGGACGAGGCAACCGAGCATTGCGACGCCTTTCTTGGGAGATCCTGCTACAACTTTGAAGAACATTCGCTGTCTCCTATTTAAATGGCACGCGACGTACATTGGCAACTTCTCAATGCGCTGGCGCTTCCTGCGATCTCTCAGGCAAACTGACGCTGCCGGTTCTGGCAAGTTTTCCCCAGCCCAAAGCCTGTCCTTTCAAAGCTCTAAGCGTGGTTGCAGCCGCCACCCAATAAAGGAGCGGTGCATACAGGAAGCGCTGCAGCAGGAGCATAAGAACGAGCTTTGAACCACACTGGATCTTGACCGCAGCGAGCGCCCCTGCAACAGCAAGAAGATAGAATACTTGAAAGATAATCCACCAGGCTAGTGTCTCTAAATTAGTAGACGAAACTTCTGTTTCATTTGCGCCTAAGTAGTGCCCCACACTTGAAACAAGAGAAATGATTGATACTCCATCGAGAACGGGTATGATGAGAGCGAATCCTAATAAGGAAAGCACAGCGTTAGGAATTGTGAGAAGGATCAAACCATTTTTCTTTGAAAGTGCAACTCGACTGTGTTTGACTGCGACCTGTAGAGTACCAAACATCCAGCGACGACGTTGCTTTATAAAGGCCTTTACTCCTTCGGGCGCTTCGGTCCTTGCTTCCGCGCCGGGTTCGCTGATTACTTTCCAGCCAGCATTGATGATCGCGAACGTTGCATCGGCGTCTTCGGCAAGTGTTTCTGATGAGTAACCGCCAACGGCAAGCAAAGCTTCGCGTCGCCATGCACCGATAGCTCCTGGCACCACGCCTATGGCATTGAATAACGCGAGAGCTCGCCGGTCCAGATATTGACTAATGGAATATTCGATTGCCTGGAACTGTGTAAGAAAATTAATTTGGTTTCCTACGATGGCTGCACCAGCCACCGCACCAACTCTGGCGTCTGCGAAGTGACGCACCAAAAGAGGGATTGCGTCATTGGACAGGACCGTGTCCGCATCAATGCATACAACAACGTCCGCGCTCGTCTGCCTGAGACCGAAGTTTGCGGCAGTTGCTTTGCCACCATTCGGCTTCACAAAGACCTTCACACGCGGATCGTCCGCGAAGGTTCGCCGAACAATCTCCGCCGTTGAGTCCCGTGAGCCATCATCAATTACGATAACTTCAAAGTCATTTTGTGATGTTGCGAGCACGGATTCTATAGTCTTACAAATAACCATCTCCTCATTATAGGCTGGCACGATGACGGCTATCGAGGGCCAATAACGACTGTGCTCTCGCTGGCGCTCTCTTCGGATTTCTCGGCGAGCGGCCAAGATGACGAATGTATAGCGTAGGAAACCTATGGCGCCTAGGACAAGGCCCAAGGATAGAAGCAGCTTAGGAATATTTGATATCGCTAATATTGAGGACTGACGTATGCCAGCGATTACCTTATCTGCAGAGCTATTAAAAGACACAATGGGCATGATATCTTCTCTTGTTTTGCCCAACAGCTCGTGCAGCGTAACAAGCTGAAAACCCTTCGCGCGCAACGCGTCAACTACTAGCGGTAGCGCTTCCAAGGTTGGCTGTTTTTCCCCCAATCATGGAAAAGGAGAACCTGCCCCTTGCCAGCGGCAACCTGCTTGAGGACGGCATCCACAATTTTCCCAGAGGGAGGAGGCGGGCGGATCCAGTCGAACCCGTCGACACCGGCCAAGACAGTTAAATAGTTAAGTCGTGAGACCTGCTCGATTACGCCGAGATTCTCCGGATCTTCAAGACCGCCGCCATATGTTGGGCGAAACAGTTTTGTGTGAATCCCGATTGTCGCTTCCAGCACACGCTGCGTGGAAGTAAGTTCCAACTCCAAATCCGAACTTGAGAGTTCAGAAACGCGAGGATGCCCGTAGGTGTGATTGCCTATATCGTGGCCCTCATGATAGGCCCGCTGCAAGACGGCTTTATTCGCTAGCGCATTCTTGCCCACGACAAAGAAGGTCGCCTTAACAGATTTAGAAGCAAGGATGTCCAAAATCTTATTGGTGATTTTGGGATCGGGGCCATCGTCAAAGGTGATCGCGAGAAATTTCTCGCTGACGTAGGGAGAGGCAAGCAGCTCTTTTCCCGGAGAAATGCGCTCTAACGACTCCCTTACTATCAGTCCAAGACGTTCATTATAGGATAGACTTCGGACATTTCTTACGACGGAAGTCGAAGCGATTATCGTTTCGGGCCTTCGAGCAGCCAAGTCGGCATGAAAAGCAGACGGCGGCTTCTCCAACAGCCTCAGTGCAGCCCGATCTGGCGATTTACCCCTTCCGAACACAGCCCAAACGCTAGGATCCTCAAACCCTATTTCTGAAAGCGCCAGTCCGGCCGGCCGGTAGGTCAATGCAGCTTTTGCCTGGTTGAAAAATGTAACCCCATCAAGGAGCCAAACATCATGCACGACGCCAGCGGAATCCGTATAGCGAAACCACGGATTTAGCGACTTCGTATCAAACGACAGCTTGGCGTCACTCTTTCTCAGAAGAGACCATGCAGATGGGGTAGACATCTTGCTCAAAGGCGAAGGCCTGCCAAAGTCGTAGCCGAAAGATCCGATTCCGATAATCAGCTTGGAAGGATCGACGGTTGCAGTGAGTACCCCTAGGCGGGACTCAAACCAGCCTTGGCTTGCCAAAGGCTGCGGGTGACCTCCTTCCTCCTTGTAAAGGGGAACCAGGATGAAATCAGCTACCTGTGCGAAGTTCTGCATCCAGCTGCGCTCCATCGTGGAGGGCAAGATTAGTATGACACTCCTGTTTGATGGCCTGAGCGCGCGTCTGAGATCCTGCAAGAAGCGGAATAACCTAGGCTGGGTCGCTGGTTGCATCTCCTCAAAACTCAACGCAATCCCAGCATCTCCATTCTTTTCGAGGTAGGAAACGATATCCGATAGTATTTTCCTGGATTGAGGCTCCGAGCTAAGGTATGACCCCAAATCATTGCTTCGAGTGTTGTTGGATAAGATAGGATAAATTTGCAGGCTAGAGGAATTCTGCGATAGCCACCTGCGTATCCTCTGTTCTATTTCCGGAGATCGCTGACTGAGTTCTCCTGTCCTATTCAAGACCAGTAAATCAGGAAGGAGGCCATCGATTGAATTCACATTTTGCTTTAACGAGAGCTGACCAATGTCGTCCATTGCAAGAAAAGCGAACCGCTTTGTTGCGACAGCTGAGGCATGGAAATCGCGGCTGTTCAGTGTGCTGAAGGTAGGTTGCGTCAATGACTTTGGGAGGTCACTCCAGCCGCGCGAATAAACAGGAACATCAATATCATGATTAACTGTTACCCCAAGCTTTGGCGGAACCAAAAAACCAAAAAAGTAGAACGACGATACAGACACAGAGTGTGAGTATGATTGATACTACTACAACATTTACTATTCTGCGTCTACGTCCCGTAGAGTCATACAGAACTTGATTCTGCTGCACATGGACCTACTACTAGCTTGTAATGGAGCTTTAGTATTGGTGCTTCACCGGAGATCTAGGCGACTGAAAGGCATCAAATCCGCGCGTTTATGCAGGCACGCGCTGTCAGTCATTCTTATTTGTGTTCGACGTGTAACTTATATTTAAGAACGTTCCAGGGAAAAAGTAAAGTTAAGAATTAGTGATCGGGTTGGGATCTGCTACACCTGCGAGGGTACCCAGATTGTGCCTGCTGCTGGGATTTGATTCAGTTGCTCGGCAATGATAGCTGTGCAATAACCATTATCAAACCGCCACCGAGGGCGACCGCTTTATCCAGACGCCGCACGGGCGTCACTATCTCAGTTTCAGGCCGGATCGAGATCAAAGCGGATACGGCACCCCATTGATTTCGTTGAAGACCTGGAGCTAGATCCACCGTGCCCCATAACCATGGCCCTGGCTCCAATGGCCTCCTGTATTGCGTCCCACGTAGCGCGTACCGAACATTTAGCGCCATGGATCGCCAGGCTGCGACTGACATAGCGCTAGCTAGTCCCCTACCCCGGCCACAAAACACGATCTGGTCGTCTGCAGACGTCAGCGCGTAATCGGTAATGTGGTCCGACTGCATTATGCTGCGCATGTGCGCCGAGGAAATGTTTCCTCTCCTGTTTCGAGCCCGGTAGCCGTCGCAGCTTGTCGATCGAGACGATCCACTTGCTCCCAGTCACAGGGCGAATGGCTCTAATATTGTTAGTCCACAAATTTAAATGAGGCTTGGGCAGGTCTCGCGCGCGCACAACCAGTGATTCCAGAAGTAGCAAGAGTTACTTACCGTCGCGCTTTCGCTGAATATCGATTCAGATACCGAAGAACTGGTCTCCGATAATCTCGCCACTGCTTTACTGTGCAGCGGGTTCACAGCGCGACCTGTGACGCTAATCAACCATATCCCGCCTGCCGGAAGAGCGCAGACAGGACTATTGCTCGCGCTGGTCGGGAACCAATGGCTTCCTGTGCTCGGGGCCGGCTATGAGACTTTCGTTCTCGCGCCGACGGGGCGCGCCTGCGACCCTCGGAGGTCTCGACGCCGATGTCACGCATGGCTGGAACTGCCATGAAAATCTCGCCAGCGTCTCGCGCCGTTCCTGCAGCAGCACAAGGCACGCCTTATCGAAATCGTCTCCTGCTCGCTGATCATCAAGTTCTTCGCGCTGCTGCTGCCCCTGTTTTCGAGCTCGTCTAGGACAAGGTCCTCGGCAACGGCATCGCGGCGACGCTTTGGGGATTGGTCATCGGCCTCGCCATCGTGATGGTGATCGACTTCCGCCTGAAAGTCATTCGGAGCATTCTCGCCGAGCGTTTCTCGATCGCGAGCGAAACCGACATCGATCACGGGATGTTTCGTAATCTGCTCGAAGCCCGAGCCAACATGCTGCCGGGCATGGGGACCTGCTGGAGAAGTACAAACACGTTCTGTCCTACCGCGATTTTCTCTCCTCGACCTACCTGCTGGCGCTCGCCGATCTGCCGCTTCTGGGGCTTTTTCTCGTGGTCGTCGCCTTGGTCTCCGACCCCCTGGTGCCAGTGCAGATTGTCTGCGGCGCGGCCATGCTGGCGGTCAGCCTCGGCCTCATGACAGATGTACTGTCGGCATGCGAAGCCAAGGAATCGGCTCTTTTCGGCTGAGTGGGCCATCCTCGCATGTTCGAAATTTGAACAACGGGAGTGGCCAGCAAGACGGATAGGGATCGCCGTCGCGTTGGGCACATTGGCTACTTTCATGTGGTCGCAGCGACTTCAGCCTTGGCGCGCTCGCCGCTAGAAATCGTGCTGGAGGAGATCGCCGGTGCGGCGGCACACTTCGCGCGCGTAGTCCGTCCAAAGGCCGCTGCCCCAATATCGGTAGCAGCTAGTCTCAGCCGTAAGCAGATTGAATAGGGCGTTACGGTATCTCGGGTCGCAGGCCGGCACGTTCTGCGTCTGTTCGCTGAAGAGGGCGCTGACCTTCTCAATTGGCCCCAACACATTTTCGTAGCCGCGCACCCAGGATAGGTCTTTCGTCCAGCTGCCGCCATCCATGTGAAAACGGCCGTCCTCTTTTCGGAGGTCTTCGATCACCTTCTCCAGCGCTTCCGGTCCCGCCGCTTCCGGGAACCGGTCCCAGATGCGCTTCTGCAGGACGGGCTGGATAGGCAGAAAATCCTCCTCGCGGAGTCCTATTGCGGAAAGATACTCCAAATATTCGGTCACGTTGACGGGCGGCGTGTCCGTTCCGGAAGCTTCGCGCGTAACATCCAGATACTTGGGAGGGAACTCGTTCATCATAACGCCGCCGTTTTCGCCGTCGGAAATCTGTGTCACAAGTTGTGGGATGGAGCGGCCGCCGAGGTCCACGCGAGACAGGCCTCGCGCCTCGTAGTACGGTTGCATCTGCCCGATGAGTTTCGTGTCGCTCCCCTGGGTTTTGATAATGGCCGTGATGCTTTGCGTGTGACCATAAGAGTTCTTGGCCACCAGCCGTTGCGGGATGTGCGGCTGGCGAATGCCGGAACCATCCTGCCGCTCGACGGAATGCTCCTGCACCAGCACCCATTGAAACCCACACTCTTTCAAGGTGCGAACGAACTCGTAGAAGACGTCCGGATGGTTGGGCAGGGCCATCTCCGGCGGGGAGAAGCCTTTGACGCGGCTCACGGCATCGAGCCCAAAGATGGCGGCGAAGTGATGCAGCCACGCCTGCACGTGCAGCCGGAAGTCCTGCACCGGGGTTGACGGCGCCACGGCATGGCCCCACGCGGTTCCCAGCCACTCCACGCAGCGCGCATAGGCGGGATCGAGAGTGATCGCCTTGAGGCTGTCGATCACATCGCCGGAGCCCATCGCCCTCAAGCCATGCAGCAACTCGCCGAGTAATCCAGCATCACCCGCGGGTTCTTCCCCTCGTGTACGAGCTGGGGAATGAACGCACCCATGCGCTTATAGCACCACTGGAACACCGGCGCGTTATGGTTGTCGCCGATGCCGGGATTGTCCATCATGTCCTTGAGATTGCTGATCAAGGCTGCCGTATGGAGATCACCGCCGCCAGCCGGGATCAGTGGCTGGTGCATGTGAAGAGCGACGCTGAACGCACTGCGGATCCGTTCGAAATCGATACCGGATCCGGGAAGATAGCTTGCGCCTGGGCGGTTTCGGGCTTGGTTGACGAGCTCCTCCGAGCCACAGATGTTGGGCAAGCCATCGATGTATTCGGGAATTTCTTCGGGTGTCATTCTATCCTACTCCATCCCCCCGCCGAGATTGGCGACTCTGAACGCTAGTTCAACCCGGGACCATATGCGAATGCGCCGCTGACGAACATTCAAGCCATCCGAATGAGATGAATACCATCTTTTAGGGTCGAGCCGACCCTTACAGTTCACAATTCGGAACATTGGTTCATAGGAGGGCTCGGCCGATGCGCGCCCAATTGGCATAAGCGGCCTCGTGCCGGACAGAGAAATACGATACCGCGACAAAAGCTGCGCCGGCGCGATCTGCGCTTCGGCCAAAGCGAAAGAGAGTCCGATGTAGATGCGCGGCCCGCGCTCAGGGGACGGGCGTTCAAACATACGAGATCGCGCTTCGCGCCCTCGCCAATTCGGTAACGCCTGCGAAATCGAGTTTGCCCGAGCCAAGCAGCGGCAAGGCTTCAACAACCAGCACCTCCGAAGGGATCGTTAAATCGGCTGCGCCCTTCGCTTTCGTAAGCTCGAGGAAAGCGGCCCGGCTTGCTCCATATTCCTGTGTAAGCAGAACAAGCCTTTGGCCCTTGCGGGCATCAGGAAGCGCGGCGGCGGCAGACAGCGCTGCCGGCCAGCATTGCGACGCAAGCTCTTCTACGGCTGCGAGCGAGACCATTTCGCCGCCAATTTTGGCGAACCGCTTCGCCCTGCCCTTGATCGTGACAAATCCCGAGCGATCGATGGACACGATGTCGCCGGTGTCGTGCCAGCCGTCGCTCACAGGCTCCAGCACGCCGGGCTTATCCGCCTTGAGGTAGCCGAGCATGACGTTTGGTCCGCGCACAAAAAGGCGGCCGCCATCGGCGACACCTTCGACGTGCTCCAGGTGCGTTTCGATCCCCGGCAAAACCCGGCCCACTGTGCCCGAGCGGCTGAACATCGGCGTGTTAAGCGCAAGCACAGGAGCCGTTTCGGTGACGCCATAGCCTTCCAGAATGCGAAGGCCGAATTTCTCCATGTAAAGCGTGCGCGTCGCTGGCCGGACGGGTTCAGCGCCCGCCACGATATAGCGGATTGAGCGGAAGTCGTAAGCGTTGGCTGTCCGCGCGTAACCCGTCAGGAAGGTGTCGGTGCCGAACAAGACGGTCGCATTGGAGCCGTAGACGAGTTCCGGGACGAACCGGTAATGCAGCGGCGAGGGATAAAGATAGACGGGCACGCCGGAGACGAGAGGCAGAACGAGGCCGATGGTCAGGCCGAAAGAGTGGAACACCGGGAGCACGTTGAAGACCTTGTCCTGGCGGCCGAAGTCGATCCGCGCCGCGGCTTGCGCCACATTCGCGAGCATATTCGCGTGGCTTAAGACGACGCCCTTGGGCACGCCTTCCGACCCTGACGTGAAAAGGATGACGGCGCGGTCCGAAGGCTTGGCTTTCGCCAGCGGCTTTTCGTAACGAAGCGCCGCGGAAATCTTGTCGAACAAGGTCACGCATTTGCGAACGTCTTCCAGATAGACAAGGGTGACTTGCGTGCGAAGTTGCTCGACCAGTTTTTCGAGCTTCGCCTTCTCGACAAAAGCACGGGATGTGACGATGGTCGAAACCTTCGCGGCCTTGCAGGCAGAAGAAACGTTTGTTACGCCGGCCGTGAAGTTGATCATGGCGGGAACGCGGTTCGCGGACATCAGGCCAAGCACGGTCAAGGCTGCGCCATTGCTCGTCGGCAGCATCACGCCGATAGCATCGCCCTCCCGAGCAAGCCTCAGAAGCTTTGTGCCGAGCACGCGGGCGCCAATGAGAGCGCGTTTATAGGTCAGTTTACCGGTGACAGGATCCTCAAGCGCGATGCGATCCTCGCCGTGGACACGCGCCGCCTCGACAACAGCTTCGAAAATCGTCCGATCCAGAGGCGTCGTGTAGAATATGAGGTCGGACATGATCTTATAGAGCGCTTCGCCCGCGGCTTCGCGACGAGCCTTGCCTGTCAAGGCGGTGTCCACCGTCGGTAGGACTGGCTCACGAACGATGATGCGCACCTTGGGAAACCAGCGGCGGCGCACTTGATCGCCCTTAAGACGAGTAAACGGTGTGGCCTCAACTCCTTCGAGCCTGACAGGCACGACGCTCACCCCGCACTTGTCCGCAATCAGACCCGCGCCATCATAGACCTTCATCAAGCTGCCGGTAACGGTGAGGCGGCCTTCGGGGAAGATGACAAGCGTTTCGCCTTGATCACGGACAGCCTTGACCAGCGTGCGCACGGCGAGCGGGCGTGCCGGGTCGAGCGGCATGGTCCGCACCAGACGCGGGAAGGGTTTGACCCACCAGCGTTGCGCAATGTCATGATCGATTGCGAACAAGGGATCTCTGTCCATGATCGCCAAGGCAAGCGCCGCATCGAGGTAGCTTACATGGTTCAAGGCGATGATCGCGTCGGGGCCGGCCTTGGCGATGTTTTCAAGGCCGGTCGCTTCGATGCGAAACGCAGCGCGAAAGACGAGCCAGAGGAAATCGCGGAAGGGGCTTGTCGGCATCGTGCGATAGATCCACACCGCGCCCAGGATCGCAAAAATCCCGATCAGAAAAAACACGCCGCTAACGCTCAAGCCCGCCTGCTGCAAACCGCTTATCGTCATCGCACCGGCGAAGATGAAGGCAGACGAAAGGATGTTTACAGCGCCGACGATGCGCGCGCGCTTGGCATTTGGCGCCCACACCTGGACTGCCGAGAAGCAGGGCACGACAAAAACGCCGCCCATAACGGCCATGACTGCAAAGTCGATAGCCAGCCGCCAAGCCCCAGGTTTCGCGAAGAATGCCGCAACATCGAGCACCTCGGCAGGCTTCTCGACCCCGCGAACCATAAGGCCAACGTCGAGCGCGACGGCGCCGATGACGAAACAGGCAACGGGCGCGGGCAAAAGCACAACGCGCCCCGTCGACAGAAAAGAGCCAAGTCCCGATCCGATCGCAATCGCAATTGAAAACTCGGCGAGGTAGGCGGTGACGACCATCTCGTTTCCGCCCATGACTTTGATAAGCGAAGGCGCAAGCGACACGATAAGCGCGCCGATAAGCCAGAACAGCGCCACCATCACACCTGCGCGCCACAACCGCGTATCGGCCCACAAATCCTTCATGAGCTCGAGCGAGGAGCCAAGAGGGTTGGGATTGATTTTAAGAGCGGGCGCGGCTTCAGCTGTTGCCGGTATGGCTTTGCTCATCAGCCAGCAGGCCACGGCCAGCACCATCATTAAAGCGCTGAACAGAGCGGTGTGGCCGCCTTGGGCCGCGATGCCGCCCGCGATCGCGCCCAGCAAAATCGCGATGAAGGTTGCCCCTTCGACGAGCGCGTTGCCGGTCGGGATTTCATTGAAGGACAGGTGATCGGGCAGGATGCCGTATTTGATAGGCCCAAATAGCGCCGACACTGTCCCGAAGAGAAAGAGAGCGCCAAAAAGCGTTGGCAGCGATCCGAAGAGGAAGCCCGTTGCGGCGACGCCAGCGGCGGCGATCTCGGCCGCCTTCAGCGTTCTTGCAACTTTCGCCTTGTCGAAGCGGTCGGCCAACTCGCCGCCCAGACCTGAAAACAGGAAGGATGGGGCGATGAAGATCGCGCCCGCCAGCGTCACAAGCGCCTCGCTGTCAGAGCCCGCGAGCTTGAACAGGATGAAGAATACGATCGCGTTTTTCAGAAAGTTATCGTTGAAGGCCGACAAGAACTGCGTCCAGAACAAAGGCGCAAATCGGCGGCTGGACATCAAGTCAAACATGACTTTGCTCGTCGCTCTTGGGGTTGAACAGTGCGGCGCGTGTCTTCAGCAGCGGCGGCTAAATAGCCACCGCTTTCGATGAAGCCAGGGTATCGTGAAGGTTTAGCGTAGTCCGCGTGCATTTGGACGCGGTTAGGTTGCCCTAACGCTATGGGATCGATCACCTTTTCCTTTGATCGATTCCGATTAAAGGCGGATTGATCTAGTTTGCCGGTTTCCCGGCCTCCATCAGAAGCCGCTCGGTCCGGGCGTCTTCGATCCGGTTCATGAGCCTGGCCGCCTCGTGATTATCGCGGAGCGTTTTCGTCAGGGTTATGCAGGATTGTGTAAGCATGAGCACCCCCATGGCGAGATAGCCCTTCGCCCACAGGTCCAGCGGCAGGAACAGAATGCCCGCCGCCACCATGCCTGCGGAAGCAAGAAAAGAAATATAAGTGAACGTGACCCAGGAGCTGCTATGCGGTTGAGAAGGTTGATTCATTATGGACTCCAGCATTTTGCGTTACCGTTTATTGAGATTTTAAGGGGAGTTGCAGCGAGCCGCTTACGATGCGCTCGCTCTGAGGCGGGTCAAGACATCGTCTGCCGTTGTCTTGAGGCGCGGACCGAAGCCTTGGGCCGCCATCCGATCCGCCACATCGATGGGGTTCATCGCGGGGTCGAATTGCGCCAGCGCGTCATCGGCCGCCATGGATTCGGCTTGGCGCTCGCGCAAACGTTGGAGCGTCGCTTCCGCCTCGGACAACGTGCTCTCGCGCGGCCCACCTTCCTCGATCGGTGTTTTTCGCATGGTGCGAACGGACTCTGCGGCGCGGGCCACGCGCCGGCCGCGATCAAGCGCAGTCAGGCGTTGCTCAGCCTGGATGACAATAGTGCGCAGACGCGCGATCTCAGCGGCAAAGAGCGTGCGGGCCGCCTGTGCTGCGTCGCGGTCCGCCTCCAGAGCGGCGATCGCTTCCGCACCTTCGCGCGCAATTCCTTCGTTCCCGGCTTCCAACGCAGCTTTGACGCGGACCTCGAGATCGGCGATGCGGGCAATCGCGGCATCGAGACGCTTGGCTTCCGTGCCGTCTTGAGCGATGGCAAGGGCGAGCGCGCGCTTCGCCCGTTCAATCGCGGCGCCTGCCTCGCGCATCTGTTGATCCAGGATCAGAAGAGCGTTGCGGTCGGCAAGCTCCTCTGCGGCGCTTGCAGCGCTCCCCCTTATCAGGAGAAAAAGCGTTTTGAACATGGAAACCTCTGGGTTTGAACGTTGTTCACGATCTATCCATAACGCAATATTGAACGACGTTCAAGAGGAGAATTGAACGATGTTCATTTTATCGACAGGGTACCAGCATGAACTCTAAAGTCGCCGCGCGCCGGGAGCGTCAGCTCGATGCCTTGATCGGTGCGGCCGAGACTAGGATCAAGACGAACGGCCTCGCGGGCGTGAAAGCGCGCGACCTTGCCGACGAAATCGGCATCGCCCTTGGCGCCATCTATAATCTCGTCGCCGATCTCGATGAGTTGGTTCTGCTGGTCAATCTGCGCACGATGAACAGGCTGGACGCTTCACTTTTTGAAGCAGCGCCGCCGCCTTCGCCTTCCACGCGCGAGGATGCGTCCAACCGGCTTGTTGCTATCGCGCTCGCCTATCGCCGGTTTGCTTCCGAAAACATGCAGTTGTGGCGCAATCTGTTTGAACATCGCCTGCAGCCGGGCAGCACTCTGCCCGATTGGGCGGCGGGCAAGGACCTGCACCTCATTCGCCATATCATCGAACCCTTGCGCGTCTTGATGCCTGAAGCGCCAGAGGCGGAACTCTATTTGATGGCGCGCACGCTGTTTAGCGCTGTGCACGGCATCATTTCATTCGGCCTTGAAAAGTGGCAGGTGGGCGTGCCCGCCGATGCGCAGGATGCTCAAATCGAGAAGCTCGTCCGCATTATCTGCAAAGGGCTTCAGTAAGGGTATGGTCCCGCTTGGTCGATCCGACGCCAATCCATACCGGCGCCGCAAAATCCCGGCAGATACCTGAATACATATGTGGGAACCTTCGGCCGGTCACGCAGTTTGTAAGATCACCGCAAATGAATGGGCGGGTGTGAATACCGCTACAGCAACGTTCGTCCGTCTTCCACCATGCCTTTGCCTGTGGAAGATCGCATGCGTTCTGAAACCGGGTACACAGCGGTGTGCTCGCGGCGGCCTTCATGCTCATCCTCAAGCAGGGAGGAAACTGTGTCCAGAGAGCAATCCTTGCGCAATGGCGCAGGCATTATGGTGTTGGGCGCTCTAATATTCCTTGCGTACGCAGTCGTGTTTCTCTTTCGAGCGTTCGCGAGCAGCGGATTCGAGCTCGGTGTCGAGACGTTGAACGGCGTTACACCGCAGCAACTCAATGGCGTAAATCCGGCAATCATGGCCTACATAACGCACGTCCATGTGGCCCTCGCAGGCTTCATCGCCGCTACCGCGATCGCCGCTGGCAGCTTAGCCAGGTACGGGGTGCGCGACGTTTTGTGGTGGGCGTGGATTACTGCCGTGATCGTGCCCGTCTTGGGTTTGGCCGTGGCGTTGCCCATGCACTACACGGGACACTTCAACTACAACTGGGTGTACCACCTGGGGCCGATTTACCTGGGTACCATCATCTGTGTCGTGGGGGCTGTGATGGCGTTTGCGGGCCTAGCCCGAGCAGCCGGTAGGGGCACAAGCCCCGCCGTGAGCGCCTGATCGGTAAATGACAAACCTGTTGTCTGTGGACTGGTCGAAGATCCCCGCGCCTGCTGACGATGGTGCAGCAAAACACCTGGTGGGGTTGCCTCTACCATCAATGCCGCTGGCGGCAACCGATGGACGATCGGTCGACTTAGCGAGCCTTGAGGGGACAATCGTCGTATATGCCTATCCGATGACAGGCAGCCCCAACGTACCGCTGCCAGATGGATGGGATATGCTTCCCGGCGCGCGCGGATGCACGCCACAATCTTGCGCTTTTCGCGATCACTTCGCCGAGTTGCGCGCGCTCGGAGTTTCGCATCTTTTTGGCCTGTCGACCCAGACGACTGCCTACCAGAAAGAGGCCGCCGAGCGTTCGTTTCCTGCGTCTCAATCCAGGCGGCAAAGGCGTCCAGCAATTCGATCATAACTTGCGCATCGGTCCGCCCGCTTCGCCTCGGCACGTAAAAGGAATGATCCGCGTCAGGAAATTCCTTCA
>Ga0074046_10002309_pt1 | contig 16583 bp, 18 predicted proteins | sample BogForMeECP23OM3_FD_94441 | JGI IMG/M metagenome (GOLD analysis project Ga0074046, IMG submission 94441) | Bog forest soil microbial communities from Calvert Island, British Columbia, Canada - Bog Forest MetaG ECP23OM3 | ecosystem: Environmental > Terrestrial > Soil > Wetlands ...
AGCTTCCCACTCTCGATCACGATTTCCGCGCCCGCACGCACCCGCGCGAGCAGCCCAGCGAAGTCATTGGCGGCTTCCGCTTCCGAGATGTGGATCACATGGTCAGCCATGCCACGATTATACCGTCATTCCCCATGTTCAGATTCCAGCCTCTAAAGCCACACAAACCAACGTTTCCGTCCAAGGATAACATCGCTTCTCGCGAAAAGTGCGGCTCACAGGCAGTAGTAACCACAAAATTGGGACGCATGTGCTTGTGGACATTGTATGCAGCAGCACATTGGGCGCCCCGTGACCTACTCCCCCTCAGCGGGTTAAGCTGAAGCAGACGTGAACGTGCTGACACTGCGTTAGCTTCTGCGCGGTCAAGTGATTCCTGATTGGTCAGACCGAACTTGTTTCGTAGATCCCAGACTCAGGATCGATACTGCGATCGCTCATCGAGCGAGAACAGCAGTGACCAACTGCTCTTCAGTCAGATCGCCCTGGACAAACTGTTCAAAGAATAGCTGCGCGTCAGCAGTCGGAGCCAGCCCCTCCAAACGCAGATCTGCGACCGCGTCGTCCACGGCTTTGCGCCTGAGAAGGCAATCGGAAACTGTTATTGCTCTGGGGGCTGCTGCCGTTGACATGTCTATCCGTCTACCGTACCTGGGCGCTCCGAATTCAGCCTCGCATGATCTCGAAACCCATGCAAGTCACGCTCGATTCCTTCTTTGGGTTTGCCGATCCCGGACTTAGTAATCAGGTCTACGTATTCACGCGCGGTCGTGTCCACGCGTCCTTTTGTGAGTTTACGAAGCGCGGCAAACTCTGCAGGTGTGAGATTAGAGTGGAGAAGTTTTGTAAAGTGAAAGGCGGTCAGTAACGCGAAAGCACCGTCCTTTGGTAGCTCCATCGGGTCAAGTTCCACGGCCTGCAAAGCGCGAGTGAAGGCGGCATACGACGTTGTGACAGTAAGCATTTCCCCAAGCATGTTCTTCTTCATGCTGTCTATCAAATGTTTTAGGTTCTTATCCAGTTTAGTGAAGAGATGTTCTGATCTCCATATGCCGACAGCTCCCAACAGAATTGCGATGGAGGCAAGGGGATCTGACAAAAAATGGGCCCAAAGTCGTTGCAGGATAAAATGAAGATGAGGCATGTTTCCTCCCAAGCCGGCTACTGAGCACGTTACTGCCTGCAAACTATTTTCGGATTATCTACAGCCAGCTTGAGGCAGTCGGCGTATGCTTGTGCGGTCTTCGCCTGCTCCGCTGGCGTTGCTGGAAGTGGCGCTGGCGCGGTCGGCACTGGTATCCAATCTTTGTGGATAACGAAGTCGAGACCCGGGTTTCTACAATCCGTTTCTTCCATGACTGCCCCGTAACTGTTGGTTGCTTTGTACAGGAAGCAGTACTCAACCTCGCCTAGCTTGGTCGCATTGTACTTGGCGGTCTCCGTGGCGTATTCCGCGTCCCGCTTGGCGGTGCAATTAGGCACGTTGTTTTCTCTAATCGTCACCTTGGCGCACGAGCGCGCGTTGACAGCGTGAGCAAAAGCTGCATCAGCATCCGTTCGTGGGCCGTTGTAGCGGTAGAAAGCCGCTTTTAGAACAAAGCTGTCGGGGTTCTTCATCAACGACCGCAAGCCCGCCTCGGAACCGGCGAGACCAGCATAGTCCAATGGCGTCATTTCATAAGCGGTCGGTGCGGGCGGACTAGGCAGCGGTTTCTGAGGATTACATTGATGCTCATTACGATGGTGCCCATTGTGCCAGTAAAAATCATGGTCAGAGCAATCTTCCTGCGCCGCAGCGAGACCCATCAGCAGGAAGAGCATCATCACGGTGCCGATTGCTTTTTTCATTTTGCCCTCCGCCTCCTTTTTTACGTGAGCGGATGGGGCTGGGAAAGTTACCGTCGTGCGGGATGCGGGGGTTTTAGATCACCGAAGTACACGTCCGCGCTGTAGACTTCTCCGCATGTCGAACGAGAAGGACACTCCGGAGCAGAGGATCGCTCGTCTCGACCTGATGGCGCTCGAAACAACTCTTACTGACATTAAAGCGCGACTGCGCCAAGGAAGATTCTCCAATGAGCAGGCGATCTCTCAAGGCATCGTTCTTCGCCTGCTTCAGGAGCTGGGCTGGGATACATGGGACACTGCGACTGTTTCGCCTGAATATCAGACCGGTGAAGGGCGCGCTGATTTCGCCCTATGCCATCCACCAGATAAACCAGCCATCTTCATCGAAGTAAAACAACCTGGCAAAGCCGAAGACGCCGCCGTCCGCCAGGCTTTGGAGTATGCTTTCCACACTGGCGTTCCATTCATCGTCTTGACCGATGGCAAAACTTGGAGCTTCTACCTGCCGGCGGAACAAGGCAGCTACGAAGAACGGCGCGTTTACAAGCTCGACTTGCTCGAACGCCCACCGGTGGAGGCTGCCGAAACGCTCAACCGCTATCTGGCCCGTGACCGCGTAGTGGCGGGGGAAGCCCTAGAAACGGCCCGTCAAGAATACCGCAGTCGCCATCGCCGATCTCAAGCCCGCGCGGCCATCCCGGACGTGTGGAAAGAATTGGTCGGCAAGGGGAATGAAGAACTTGTCGAGCTTCTCGCCAGTAACGTTGAACTTAAAACCGGCATTCGCCCGGACACTGACGAAGTAGCGGAGTTTCTCGCTGGGTTGGGCAAACCCGTGATCGTCGAAACTTTACGCAGCAACGCCTCTGAACAGTCGAGCCGCGCTACAGAGCGCCGGGTCCCACAGCGCGCCGCTAGCGAGACATCCCGTAGCGGCAAGCTCGTCCTGCGAGGCAAGGCGTACCCCTACACCAACGCTAAGGAAGCAATGGTGATCGTTCTACAGGAGCTCGCCAAGACCGACCCCTCTTTCCTGGAACGTTGCTCCCAGCACCCCGACGCGCAAGGCCGCAAACGTCGCTATATCGCCCGTACGTCGGAAGAACTATACCCGGACCGCGAGGATCTCCGCGACATGCGGGAGGAGTTGCCGGGTGGATGGCTGGTCGCAACCAACCTCAACAACGTCCTAAAGAAAACCATAATCAAACTTGCTGCCGAAGTTGCCGGACTAAAATTCGGTAACGACGTCATTGTGGAGTTTTGAATAGCCGTGAATATCCGCGCGATTTGCCGCCACCACTGCGCGAGCGACCACTATTGCGCGAGCAACTTCCGAGGAGGGCCACCATGACAATCGCGTGTGGCCTGAAGTTCTCCGAAGGCGTGCTTGTGTCCGCCGACACGGAGATGACATACGGCGGGGAGTTAAAGGATCGCGCCAGCAAGATTTTCGCATACGAATTTGAGTCCAATGGCGGGGGTAGGGCCGTTTTCACCTACAGTGGTGCCGCGCATTACGCCAAGATGGCAATTCAGGAGTGTGAGCGCGTCCTAAGACAAAAGCCGGAAGAAGAGATGACGCGGCTGGGGATGCTGAATGCAGTCGGCAATCACCTCTATGAATTTCATCACCGGCACATCTACAAGCACCCTTTTTACCAGGCAATCGGCGGCCCGGACTTCTCTCTAATTTTGTCGCTCTGGTCTCGCCATGACGGCCTCGGACTGTACGAAACCTCCGGCGACGCGATGATCGAGGTGGTGGATGACGACATGTACGCTTGCACGGGAGCGGGCGAGACGCTCGCGAGATATTTGTTGCATTCGCTGATGATGCATCCCCACCACAGCCTAGTGGACATCAGTACAATCGCAACATTTGTGCTCGCCGAGGTTAAATCGTGGGTGCCGGGCTGTGGCGGCGGAAGCGAGTTAATATCCTTTGGCAAAGAAGGCGAGCTTAGTGGTGTCGGATGGTTCGATATATCCCATGTGGACCCATTCTCACAGGCATTCCAACAATCCATGAAGCAACTTTTTCTGAGAGCTTGCGATCTGGAGCAGCCCGACAAGGAGATCGCGGAACACATAGGTATGTTGTCAATGCAGATCGAGGCGCTACGGAATCACTGCAAATCCGAACATCAGCGCGAGGGCGGTTCACTGCGTAATCTGACGAAGGCTTTGACCGACCGCAAGGTTAAGAAGCACTAGCCCAGCGCCTTCTTTTACCAATTCAGTCTCAATCGTGGAAGCCTTAACGGTTGGTTTCGGCATCAAGGCGCACAGTTCCTCAAGGCACCAAACGTCATCGGTCAATCCGGCTTCCATCGGCCCGTGTTCCGCTATCGGTTGAGGTTGTTGGATATCGTGAGCAGGAGCGGGCGTTCTCCACCGGAGACCGGGCGCAGCTCACCGCGCCCTCGCGCGAGCTGAAGGCGGCGAACCGTGAGCTGGGAACGGTGGAGGGTATCGGCCAGGACGGACGGCTGAGTCTGAAGATGGACGGAGGCCACGAGCTGCAGCTCGATCCGCGTCTGCATCCGCATCTCGATCATGGGTATGCGGTGACGAGTCATTCCAGCCAGGGGCAGACGGCGGACCGCGTGTTGATCCACGTCGATACCGAACTGGGCGCGAAAGACCTGCTTAACAACCGCATGGCCTATGTCGCCGTCTCGCGCGGGGCTTACGATGCGCAGCTCTTCACCAACGACCGCGAGAAACTGGGCGCGGCGGCTGGGGCACGATGTTTCCCACCAAAGCGCGCATGGGCCGGAGGTGAAGCAGAAACAGGCATCAATTGCACCGCAGCGGGAGAGCCATCGTTCCCTCCGTCCCGCAGATTTAGCCAACGAACCCCTTGAGTGGGTTTATTGTGATCGTGTACTAGCCGGGTAGGAACGAATCGCGGTCACCACCCGGCATGTGGAACTAGAACACACCAAAATCGTGACCTTCGTACCCACTGCTCAAGTCGGTTATGAGAAAGTATTCGCCAGCCGGAAGTTCTGCGAGGGGAGTGATAACCAGGTTGTTTCCCGCATCGCGCACCACGGATATTGGGACTGTGTTCTTGGGTCCCATCTTGGTTCCGGTGTACATCGATCCTGAAGCAACCATCATTTCGCGATGGTCTTTCTTCTGGTCGAATCGAGTTAACACGATGTCTTGTGTCGAGGTTTCGACGGGACTGACGAGGACAAACACTGGCCTGCGATCGGACAGTTGCAGGATAGAGTGAGGATTGTTGTATGTCCACTCGACGCCGACCTTGGCAATCCCGTAGCTGAACATTGACTTTGCCTTCCCGCTGGTATTCTGTCCGTTGGAGTGAATGCGTTCCACGCGAACGTAGCCAGTGGGGGATTGGTAATATGTTCCTGATTGAGTGGGAACAGTGGGTTTGTCTTGAGCCAGCGCCGAGATGCACGCCAGCGTGATTACTGCGATAATGCCGAGTACCTTTGTCATTGTAGCCTCGGTGGTGCCTGTTGTGCGTCTTGCGGCGCTGGTTACTTGCTAGCAGCAATCAATTCCGTGGTGTGCTTTTTATTTGTGTTTAAGCTCTTGCACGGATTGAAGCCGTGGTCCCACATAAAGCTTCTGCCATTGCTGGCTTCTGCGAAGCCGTCTTTGTGGTAAAAAACATTGCTGCTACTGATTAAGCCTTGCGTGTCGGCGTCTCTGGTTACCGTAACGTCAAGGTACTCGTCGCCACCGCCATTGGCACGGTAATACGAGTAGCAAACATAGGTGTCTTCAAATTTCCAAGGTTTGTTTTTATCCTTTAAATTCTCTACAAGGTAGGATTTTGTCGATGTCAGTGCGCTGTAAAGCGTAAAGCCCGGCGTGGCGTCTGCCTCACCTGCTGCAATTAGCGCTTCCTCCCGTGTGAGTTGTTTTGCGGCTGGCGCAGGTGCCTGCGTGCTTGCGGCTGGTGCGGCCTGATTACAAGCAACTGTCATCAGGACAGATACCGCCAGTGTAATCGTGCCGAGTGCCTTTTTCATTTTGTCCTTCGTGTTTGCTGTGCTGTTCATGCCCTTCATTTAGGTTTGCGCCGAAAGACGCGGACTTCAAGATGACCACGGTAACCTTGCTCAGCGCCGGGGATGCCTTGGATACTGGCCTAATGAAAAATGCCTTCGAGCTCAACCCACCCCTGAGAACGATTCGCACGAAATCCTCACTCACTCACTTAATGAATGTTTGAGCTGGGTCCAACCGGCTTCGACGCTCATGACGGAGACCCAGCAGCGCCTTCGGAGCAGCGTCGCCCGCAGGGACCAACGTAGTGCCGAAGCGCCAGCTTGATGCCAGCCGAACCGATGCTAGGTTGAACGATGAGAGGACGTGTGGACGAGGCCTACAAGGGAAGGAGAGGGACTTGCACCAGCGAACACTCGCCAGAAACTCGAGGACCGCGAGAAGGGGCCGGTCGATTTTCCATCGCGCTCAAGGAACGACCTTCGGAGCGGCAGCGGCGGCGGATCGTTTAGCGGGCACAGGAACGCATGCACGCCTATTGGTGCCGCCAATAAAGGGTCAGCAGAAGCGAGCCGACCGACACAGTAAATGAAAGTACAGAAATTAAGATGGCGAACAGTGCCCACCAGTGAGTTCGATTCACTACGGTCCAGCCACCCTCTGTCAACTGCCAAAGAGGCCCTACTCCTTGAAAAGGGTTTCCGCTTGGTAGGGCTCCGTCTGGTGTGAGCTTGCCTTTGGGTACTGCATTCTCTATGGGCTTAACCCAACCTCGCATGTAGGCGGTCTTTAATGCAGCATCGGTTTGCTCGTTGTCTTCAACCGCATTTTCAATCACCCATACATTGCCCGGCTGCAGGACAAGAGCCACCCGTTGCCCGGATAAGCGCTTCAGAGTGTGACGAATGTCACTTTCAGAATTTGGCACGTTCTGATCCTCCATCCACGTCCCCCGATCCACGTTAACATAAACTACTTTCGACGACGTGGCAACGCTGGGGGCCCACGTCGCACTCCAGCACTCCAGAGCCTCTTGATTGAGTCTCTGGAGCGCGTGAAACCCGCATCAAACGAGGCTAAGAGGACGTTCACTGCCCAAAATCTCTAGCTTCGTTTGTGACAGAAAATGGGAGCGGTTCAGCCAAAGATTATCTCTAGCTTCGATTGGTACAGAAAGGTGGGGCGGGTCAACTGAAATTGCCTCTCGGTCGGGATGGATCACTCGTTGGCGACAGTCTGCCCAGATACCTCAGAACTTGATCCAATTTCTTTAAACACGGCTTCTTTGTAAGCTTCTTTCCCTATCTGATGGCTGTAATGGGTAAGTTTAATCAACTTGCAGTATTCATTTTTATCCAAATTCTCGCTTAAAAGTTTGTGGGCGTCTTTGCCGAAGGCCAAGATAACTGGTGCCGTAGCTTTGAGATCTTGCATTTCTTCTCGGAAAGTCTTTAAGTTCTTTTCAATGATTTCTGGACGTTCCCTTAAATATTTCATTACATTCCTTGAATCTACTTCTTCGAGGAACTTTATGATGTCGGTCATGTAAGCTCCGTAGTACGCCGACTCTTTGAAGGCATATCGAATCTTGAAATCATTCGCCCTTGGGTTGGGATCATGGAAATTAATAAATGGTTCAGAAACCGGTCTAGAAATATTCAATCCAACCATGACGACATTATTCCTTAGTAGGCTCAAAACGCTTTCGGTTTTGAAATGACTGACATCTCCCATATTTGATTTTGGCTTTTCTGACGCATCAGCCCACACAGCCCAACTGGCGTAGCGACCGTGCTTTTGTTTGATGTTTTTGAACTGTTGAATGTCGATCATCGGATTCCTTCAATCCTCTCCCTCGTGAGGGGCTCCCGCGATTCCAGGCGGAATATGCCCTCTCTCGGGGCCACATCCTGATATGTTTGGATGAATCCGGAATTTCCATCCGGATTTCCGGGCCGACTGGCAATTTATATCTGAGCGCCTCAGTTTGCAACGCCTCAGCCAGGTTTCTGGACTGCATGGCCTTTTTCGGCGGTTGCAGGAAAATCCCAAAGCCCAAAATTGGACTTCTCGAATCTATTTCTCAGACACTTTTTCCTTCTCCAGTCTCGATTGGCACCGAAATTGTCCTGCCTCAGTTGGAAATGGAGAACGCGTTCGTCCGTTAAGATAACGGAGCGAATGTATGAGGAAGGAACGGAAGCATTTCACCCCAGAAGAAAAGGTAGCCATCCTGAGGCGGCATCTTGTGGACAAAGTGCCCGTCTCGGAGCTGTGTGAAGAACTAGGCCTGCGGCCAACAGTGTTCTACCGCTGGCAGAAGGAGTTCTTCGAGAACGGAGCCGCCGCCTTTCAGCCTCAAGAGCGTCCCCACCGCCAAGTGGAAGAGAAACAGAAACGGATCGAGTTCTTGGAGAAGAAGGTGCAGACCAAGGATGAGGTCCTGGCTGAGCTGATGGCGGAGCACATCGCGCTAAAAAAAAGTCTTGGGGAGCTCTAACCGGCATCTGGGTGCCGCATGATGTGCGGGATCTAGTCGTGGATTTCGTCCGGCGCTGGTCGGAGAAGGCCGAGATCGGCGTCGGACGGTTCATCCCGTGGCTGGGCGTGAGCGCCAGCAAGTTCTATGACTGGCGGCAGCGGTACGGGTGCGTCAACGAGCACAACGGCTGGGTTCCCCGTGATTTCTGGCTAGAGCCGTGGGAGAAGGAAGCAATCATCGAGTTCCATCTGAAGAACCCGCTGGAGGGTTATCGGCGGCTGACGTTCATGATGCTCGACGCTGACGTTGCGGCGGTTAGTCCGGCGAGTGTTTGGCGAGTGTTGAAGCAAGCTGGATTGTTATCCCGGTGCAAGAGCAAACCGTCGCGTAAGGGAACTGGTTTCGAGCAGCCGCTGCAGCCGCATCAGCACTGGCATATCGATGTTTCCTACATCAACCTGTGCGGCACCTTCTATTACCTGTGCAGTGTTCTGGACGGGTTCAGCCGTTTCCTCGTACATTGGGATTTGCGTGAGTCGATGCGGGAAGCGGATGTGGAAGTAATTCTCGAACGCTCCAAGGAAAAGTTCTCGGCAGCGAAGCCGCGCATCATCTCGGACAATGGTCCGCAGTTCATTGCTCGTGATTTCAAGGAGTTCATCCGCATCTCGGGCATGACTCACGTCCGAACTTCCCCTTACTATCCACAGTCGAACGGCAAGATCGAGCGCTGGCACAGGTCTCTGAAAAGCGAGTGCATTCGGCCGGGAACGCCGCTGTCGCTGGAAGATGCGCGGCGTCTGGTCGAGGACTACGTGGAGCATTACAACAACGTCCGCCTGAACAGTGCCACGGGCTACATCACGCCGAAGGACGTGCTGGCGGGGCGTCAGCAGGAGGTCCACGCGGAACGCGACCGCAAACTGGAAGCCGCTAGACAGCAGCGCCGGAGTCGCCGCCAGCAAGCCGCGTGAAGAGCAAGCGACCAAACGCCGCGATGTCGGACAGCCGTTGAAGTGGAGAGTTTCCGGGTTCGCCGTCCACTCGCCAAGATGCCCCGCCCATTTCGTGGCTATGAGTGGTATAGGGATTTGTCGCTGGGTACTCCTAGAGCTTGCAATCTTCACCGCTTCCTTCGTATAACCCAAAAAGAATTTTCCCGTTCGCAAGTCGTAGGTGAACGTACTGGACAGTTACTCTCTTCCATTCTTCACGTTGCAGTCTTGCACAACCCACCACTTGAAACCCATCGGTCTCCTTGTCAACTTCGGTCAACTTGAACGCCTTTATTTCTGGGTATCCGATCCCGATGGTGTCCCGCATAGCCTGCACGTATTGATTCCTGTCCATGTTAGGAGCATCCTTACGCCCTAGCAGTAGGTCGTTCTTCAATTCTGGGGTCTGGTCTTGTATTTCCCACATGTCAGACCAGTCGTGTTTTACCTGATCGTGAATCCATCTCTCGATCTGGGGTTTTAGAAGTGTCCTTTCCGAAGGAGTCAGGGTCCCATAGGGGTCGTCCGTAGCACTACCGGCGGCACCAACAAGAAAGGCCAAAGAGATGATGATTGTGATCGAGGTTCTCATAGCACGCAGCCTCCAGAGCATCCATATTAGCGCACAAATAACAGCTACAATGATATCGCCGGGCGAAACGGAAGCGGGCACTGCGGGGACGCAACCACGCCGAGGGATAGCTTGGCGGGCTCATCGAGACGATGATCGGCAGCGCAGGGAAGGACTTTCTTGCGCTGCTTGTCCATCATCGGATCGATAGACCCCATGCCTTGAAAATCCCCGCCCGAAGGGCGGACTCTACACTAACGGAGAACGTCGCTTCTCCATTTCAGGCTGAGCCAAGACAAAATCTGCCTCGCTCTCCGCCAACAACAGGCAGTAATATCGGGCGTCCTTGATCAGGCGTCCGCCTGTTTTCACCACCCATTGGGTACTGACCTCCGGAGTCAGCGACCGATGCCAAAGTAGTGGCCCGGTTCGATGATGTGCTCCTGCTTCTGCTCGTGACTTGGTTTCTCCCGGTCGATAGTCTGCACTGTTTCGGGAGTGGGAGTTTTTCTAAGTGATCCACTTCCTTCGGGTACATTATCGTTCGCGATCCAACCGTAGAGCAGCGTACCTTTCGTTTGCGTTTTAGGGCACAGCGTACAGCGTCTTTTGGGGCCGGGTGAGGCGAGGCAAGTAGTTTGGTTTCGGTCGGCCGCTGGCGTCGCCGGAATGATTTTTCTTTAGCTGCGGGTTTGGTTGTGTCGATGTGGGGCGTGGTCCTTGCCGTTTGCGCTGCGGATGCGTTCCCGATTGCGGGGGGATGAGCCGCCGATTCGTGCCGTAATCCCAATTCGATTGGCGGCGCTTTCCGATCACGATTATGCCGCGATCCGTGGCCCAATCTCGATCCGATTGGCCGCGCTTTGCGCTGCCGATTGTGCCGCCGATTCGCTGCCCGGAAGCGAGGCGAATCCCGCGCGGATGTGTGGTGGCGGGGTGCCAGGCTGGGCGGTGTGGCGCTCTCGAAGGCCAGTTTGTGGGGTTGAGGTTTTTTCGCCGCCTACGGCGTCGGGTGTGGGGGGGTGACACGTCATCCCCAATTGGGAACTGCCGAGCTACTTTAGGTATCTGTTTGGATACTTGTTGAAAACAAGCGACTTACGGGACGGCGGGAGCTAATGAGCTACCGCCCGGCGCTCTGTGCGTAAACGTGTTGATCCATCGAGGGTTACGCAGGATGCGGCATCTGAGGCGTTTTCGCCGTGCGCGCTGCGTCCGGTGTGCGTCCGGGTTTTGTCCGGCGTCTGTCCGTGGTTGTCCGAGTCACGAAGTGTTAGCCTTGCGGCGAACTCCAAGCCAGGTGCGCGATGGAATATGACCAAGACAAAGTGGACGAAATGGTGCTGGCACTGCTCTCCCTGACGATGTTCGAGGAAGACCAATATGGCGTGAGAGCATGGAAAGGGCACGACTGGGTCGCAATGGATCGGCTACACGCGAAGGGCTACATCTCCGACCCCAAGAGCAAGGCCAAATCGGTCGTGGTGACCGTGAAAGGCGTGCAGCGATGCCGCGAGCTGTTCGAGAAACACCTCGAGAAGAAAAAAACGGAAGCGCGTCAGCGGTAGGCTTCGCGGCGACGGTAGCCGAGCCATTCCGAAGCGGGAAGAGGGTACGGGCGCGGATCACGACCCGTCAAGCCCCGTTCCGCAAAGGACGCGGAACGCCTTGCGGCTGCGCTGCGCTCCGGGGCGTTGACAGGCCGCGCCCACGCCCGTAAAAGCCCTCCCGCTATGTTCGGAATGTCTCTCTCTGCCCCAGCGGGGCAATCTCTTTCAGAGCGGCGATCCGAGTCCCGCGAAGAACTAATTAGCATCCGTGCGGCTTAACAAAAGTGCGCCTTGCCGTCGCGCACGAACAGGTAATGCATATAGACTCCGCAAAATGTCAGCGTCTACAGAGTCGATCAAGGACCTGAAAGCCGACGAATCCCTGGCCAAATCGCGTGCCAATTCCGGCGCTCATTCGCCAGAGAAAGAACCGTGATTCCCGTGGCTTTCCTCGGCGTTCGAGGCGGTGGATTGTTGCCCCTATGGCCGTGCTCTTCAGCCTTTCGGCAATCATTGCTATGACATGGTATGAGTGGAAATTGCGACCGCTTCAGAAGTACGAATTGGCGGGCATTAGATTGAAGCTCCTAGACCACTCACAAGGGTTGGTATCGCCTTAGGATTTCCAGCGGAATTGGAAGGCGGATCGGTACGGCATCTGGGAGCAATTGGACTCGCAAAATGGCTTCTTCAATTGCTATAGAAGCCCCCGCCCAAAATGGGCTAATTGGACTCGCCGACTCCATCGCAATGTCGAAGCCAACCACATCCTTTTAGCAGGTGAAACCAGCCGCGATAATTCATCGTATTCGGCGACTATCGCGCCACTCCTCGCCGCAGTTCAGCCGGTGGATTCGAGTCCGCAACCGGAGGCGAAGACACGACCTTCCAGCCTTCCGAAGAAGCTTGTCAAAAAGCAGACTATCTTTCCAGGAGCATCGAGGCAAAGGGCTGGGAATGAGAAGGCCGAAACTTGGGACGAATCGAAGTGGATCGACTGAACTGATCGCCACTCCAATCTCAAGAAATTCAATCCGAAAAGACGGCACTTATGCGCTCATTGTGCATGACCCCAAATAGCGACTTCGAAGGTGGTGAAATACGCACATGAAGTGCAGGTCAACGTCCTTGATAAGATGGCATAACTAGTCCTTCATCCCCACCTATTTCTAGTCAAGTATTCCCTGCTTATATACGACTACTTCGCCTTACAGATGACAGGTCTTTCCTGTTCTAAATGACCAGTGTCTAATGGGCGCTTCTATCTGGCGAGTGGCCTTGTTATACGCTTTATAAACGCTGCTGTCGAGGGATGCTTCCAGACTCTCGATTCGGATCGCTATTGTAAGTAGAATCACTAACGCAAGGGCGAGATAAGTACACAAAAATCAGTTTTCCACATGGAAAACCTTGAATAATACAGCAACAAATAATAAAACAGTGAGCATCTCTTGCGAGGCTTAGTTAGTCTAAGTCAGAAAACAGAAGCCGAGATATTACCGCACTCGTTGCAGAGCTGGATCGCATGTTGACCCTCTCCAAAGCATTGTCGGCAGGACAGGCACGGACCTACCATGCGCGTGAGTTTGTGTCGGAGACGCAGAACTACTGGAGCCGTGACGAGCAGGTGCATAGCGAATGGCAGGGAAGGCTTGCCCAGGAGTGGGGACTGCGTGATTCCGTTGGTGCCGAGGAATTCGCTCGATTGAGCGAAGGACAACATCCTGAAAGTGGCGCGGAACTAGTCAAGCAACAACCTGCAAGGACCTACGAGAACGAGTACGGCAAGGAAATCACCAGCGTCGAACATCGCGCCGGGTGGGATGCGACATTCTCTGCGCCAAAATCCGTCTCTCTGACGGCGCTTGTGGGCGGCGATGAGCGTGTGCGCCAAGCACACCGTGAAAGTGTCCGCGTCGCACTCGGCGAGTTGGAGCGGTATACGCAAGCGCGGATCGGCAATATCCACGCGCCAGAGACGACGGCCAAGTTCATTGCCGCCACCTTCGAGCATGACACTGCCCGCCCGGTCGACGGGTATGCTGCGCCGCAACTTCATACTCATGCCGTCATTTTCAATATGACCGAGCGCGAGAACGGCCAGACGCGGGCGCTTCAGGAGCGAAGCCTTTTCCAATCGCAGCAGTACGCGACCAGCGTGTATCGTTCCGAGCTTGCCATGCGGCTACAAGGGCTAGGCTATGAGATCGAACGCGGCAAGTACGGCCAACCGGAGATCAAGGGCTACACGCAGGAATATCTGGATGCATCCAGCCCAAGGCGAGAACAGATCAAGAGTCACCTGCAGGAGATTGGAAGAGAAGGCGCGGGCGCGGCACAGGTTGCTGCCCATCGCACGCGGGACAAGAAGGAGATCCATTGCCCGGAAGAGGTATTGCAGCGGCACCGTGAACTGGCCGCACAGCACGGCCATCAGGCGGATCGCGTGGTAGCCCAGGCACGCGAACATACACAGCTCCATGCACCCGGCTCGGACAAGATTGAACAGCAGGCCGTTACCTATGCCCGCAATCACGTCTTCGAGCGCTCTGCCGTGCAGGATGAGCGAAGCATCTTGCAGGCAGCGATCAGCCGCAGCATGGCGCAAACAACTTACGAACAAGTGCGGCATGAATTTGCGCAACGAGTCCAGCGCGGAGAGTTTCTTGCCGTTGGCCCTGTTGAAGGACGTGCTGCGCCGCTCTATACCACTGCTGAGATGGTCCGCATGGAGCAGGAGATCATCGCTCGTGTGCAGAGCGGGAATCATCGCACATTCAGCGATCCGATGCTGGTTTCGCCTCCGCTGCGGATTGCAACAGAGGACCGTCATACAGAGTTGAGTCCGGCGCAGCGCGAAGTGGTTGATGACATTTTTGTGAGCCGAGAGAAGATCGTCGGCTTGGAGGGAATCGCTGGTACTGGCAAGACCACGACATTGGCGGTGATCCGGGAAGGAGCGGAGGCCGAAGGCTACAAGGTCGAAGGTTTTGCTCCAACCTCACGCGCTGCGCAGAAGCTGGCCGAAGCGGGCATGGAGACTTCGACGCTGCAACGCCATCTTGTGCGGGGAGAGCAGCCGGACACAGGTGAGAAAAAGCTCTATGTGCTCGACGAGTCTTCGCTCGCCTCGACGCGTCAGGTGCACGAGTTCATTGAACGGCTTCATCCGCGAGACCGGGTTTTGCTGGTCGGCGACACGCGGCAGCATGAGGCGGTCGAAGCGGGCCGTCCTTTCGCGCAGCTTCAGGAAGCCGGAATGCGGACGGCGAGACTTGAAGAGATTGTTCGACAGAAGGACCCGGAACTGAAGCAGGCTGTCGAGCAATTGGCGCGTGGCCAGGTTGGCGCGGCCATCGACAGCCTCGGCCGGCAAGGCCGCGTACATGAAGTGAAAGGGCACGACGAGCGCATCACGGCCATTGCGCGCGAGTATGCCAAGTCGCCGGAAAGTACGCTGGTGGTATCGCCGGACAATCTGTCACGCACAGAGATCAATCAGCACATTCATGCAGAGTTGCAATCGCGCGGCATCGTGAGCAAGGAAGAGCATTTCGTCCAAGCGCTGGTACCGCGCCAGGAGATGACCGGCGCAGATCGATCTTGGGCGCAGCAGTACCAGATGAATGACATTCTGCGCTACTCGCGCAGTTCGCGGGAGACGGGCATTGCAAAGGGCGAATACACACGCGTAACGGGCATCGACGCGCAAAACAATCGGCTGACGGTGGCGCGCGTGGATGGAAGTGAAACGACCTATGACCCTCGCCGCCAGATGGGCGTCTCGGTATATCGCGAGCAGGAGAAAGCATTCTCGGTTGGTGACCGTATCCAGTTCACCGCGCCCAATCATGAGCTGAAGATTGCGAACCGCGAACTGGGTACAGTGGAAAACTTCGCGCCGGACGGAGCGATGCGACTGAAGCTCGATAGCGGGCGCAGCATGGACTACGAACCTCGGTGTCATCCGCATCTCGACCACGGCTATGCCGTTACCAGTCATTCGAGCCAGGGGCAGACCGCCGAGCGCGTGCTCATTCACGTGGACACGGAGCTTGCGGCGAAAGACTTGCTCAATAGCCGCATGGCATATGTCTCTGTTTCGCGTGGGCAGTGGGACGCGCAGATATTCACGAACGACCGCGAAAAACTGCCGCAGGCTCTTGGTCACGATGTCTCGCACCAGAGTGCGCTTAAACCGGAGCTTTCAAGTGCATCAATGCAACATCAGGAGGCTGCCAGGTCACAGCAGCCAGAAAAGGATCTGGGTATGAGTATGGGTATGGGCATAGGTTTGGGCTTTTGATCTTGACCAGCAGAATCGGCGACAGTTTCACGTGGGAAGGCAATGATGGGCGCAGAGTCACTTGGTAAAAAACCAATCCAGAACACGAGCCAAGCGGCACAATGAGGCACGCAACCACATCCCGCGCATCCGGCATTTTCTTTCGCTTCCACAGGAACGAAACCGGAACTGCGAAGAAACCTGTCAAGGGGCAGGCCCGCTGGCGCGGCTCCTTCCGGCCGCCCTTGACCGAACCTTCGCCGTTCCAGTCCATCCCACCACTATGGAAGCGAAAGAAGAAAACCGAAAGATCGGCTCTATCCCGCCATTCGGCGACACGGAGCCAGGTATGAGTCCCCAACCCCAGTCTCCCACCTCCGACCTGTCTTCCCATCAAAGCGGCCATCCATTCCCAGTCGGCAGCGAAATCGAGCGGTTGGTTGGCGCCGACACTGCGGCTGAATTTCTACAGGTGAGTCCGCGTCGCATCCTTGAGTTGGCACGGCGCGGTGCTCTTCCGGGCTATCCGCTTGGCACCGGCCCCCGCCACCTGTGGCGATTCCGCCTCTCAGAACTCGCTCGCCTCTGCTCGCAGGCAGGGTACAATGCGAGCGGCAGTCTCACGTGCCCAGAGGAGAAATCCGAAATGGCACAGAGACATCAACGTGGTTGGTTGAAGAAAGAACGACGCAAAGAGGGTGAAACTTGGATGCTGTTTTTTCGAACAACTCGGGAGTCCGACGGTAAACGAGTTGAACAAAAGGTTGCGGTAGGAACCGTCCGCGACTTGCCGACAAAGGCCTCGGCCTGGGCGGAAGTGGAAAGACAGCATATAAAGATAAACAAACCGGACTTTCGG
>Ga0074046_10002310_pt1 | contig 16583 bp, 14 predicted proteins | sample BogForMeECP23OM3_FD_94441 | JGI IMG/M metagenome (GOLD analysis project Ga0074046, IMG submission 94441) | Bog forest soil microbial communities from Calvert Island, British Columbia, Canada - Bog Forest MetaG ECP23OM3 | ecosystem: Environmental > Terrestrial > Soil > Wetlands ...
TAAAGCGTAAGGTCGCCGCCTGGGACGATGAGTTCCTTGTCAGCTTGGTTGCCGCATGATCCCTTCACCCGATTCCCCTGCTGAGTTATGCGCCCCAACCCCGCTGGGGAACGTAAAATTTTTTCGGGGAAGCTGCACAACTTTTTGGCGGAAGGGCTTCAAGAGTTAGTGACAAGCCCTGCACTTTTCGCTACTCTGCCATTCCGAATTGACATGGGTCTCAATATGCACCGTTCGAGAAGTCATAGGCACCCAAGTCTGGGGAGGATAGGCTAGCGTAGTCCCCATTGGCGCTAGCCGATTTAAGAAGCAGCGGTTGTCCAAAAACTTAAGCAGCAAGGTAATCCTTGCTGCTTTTCTTATTTGATAACAAGCGTCTCGCTGCGCCCTTACGCTTGCTCTAACTCGACAAGCGTACCGCAAAAATCCTTGGGATGAAGGAAAAGCACCGGCTTGCCGTGGGCTCCGATTTTTGGCTCCCCGCCGCCGAGAACACGCGCGCCCTTTTCGATTAGACGGTCGCGTGCGGCCAGGATGTCGCTGACCTCATAACAAATGTGGTGGACGCCGCCCTCGGCGTTCCGTTCGAGAAATTTCGCAATGGGGGAGTCTGCGCCGAGCGGCTCCAGCAGCTCGATCTTGGTGTTCGGCAAAGTGATGAAGATGGTCGAGACCCCGTGTTCGGGTTGAGGCACAGCCTCGGAAACGCTCGCGCCCAAGGTATCCCGGTAGACCGCAGCGGCGGCGGCTAAATTTTTCACGGCAATAGCGACGTGGTTCAAACGTCCAATCATGCTAGCCTCTCTCCAAGCAGCTAAACAATCGAAACCAAGACCGAGCAAAGGGGCTTTTTCCCCCAAACCAGCTTCATTTCGGCGCGAACGGAGCGGGCAACGGCTTCCCGGACGGTGTCCCTGTCCTTGCGTCTCGCCTTCGGAATGCTCTCCACAGCATTGTACACCGCGCTCAGCGCGCGCTCTCCCATATCGAGCCCGTTCGCGTCGCGGCCCGGGATCCCCATGACCTCGACCTCGGGATCGGCGGCCATCTCGCCATTGCGCTGGATCACCACCGACACGGCAACGTGGCCGTTCCAGGAAAGACGCTTGCGCTGAACGACAGCCGGATCGCCGGCCTGAAGCACGAGATTGCCATCGCGGTAGAGGCGTCCGATAGGGACATCTCCATCGATCAAATGAGGGCCGTCCGGTCCGAGATGAAATAGGCGGCCATCGCGCACACCGCGAATGGCCATTATGCCGTGCACCTCTGCGAAAGCGACATGCGCTTCGAGATGGCGCGGCTCGCCGTGCATCGGCAGCGCATAGTGCGGCCGCGTGAGACGGTACAGGCGTGTGAGCTCGCCCCTGCGGGGATGCCCGGACGCATGGATCGCTCCGTCCGGCGCCTCGGTAACGATCGCGATGCCGCGCTCGGCAAGCTGGTTCTGGATGCGGATGACCGCATCCTCGTTGCCGGGTATGGTTCGCGAGGAGAAGACGATACTGTCGCCGCGGTCGAATTTCACGAGGGGATGCTCTCCCTTGGCGATCCGGGCAAGCGCCGCCTGGCTCTCGCCTTGGCTGCCGGTAACGAGGGCGGCGACCTTGTCGCGCGGTATGCTACCGAAGTTTTCCTGGTCGAGGTAAGTCAGATGCTCCGGCCAAAGCCCGGTCTCGCGGGCCGCCTCGACGATGCGGTGCATGGCGCGGCCGACGAGAACGAGTTCGCGCCCTGCTGCGCGAGCCGCCTCGCCTATAGCAATGAGGCGGGCGACATTCGATGCGAATGTCGTGATTGCAATGCGCCCTTTTGCCCGCCCGATAACCGCCTTCAAATTTTGCGCGACGGCTTCCTCGGTCGCGCTCGTGCCATCGAGCAGCGCGTTGGTGCTGTCGCAGACAAGCACGCGCACCCCTTCCTCGCCTAACCGCGCGAGCTTGGCCTCGTCCGTCGGATCGCCCCAGCCAGGGGTGTCATCCAACTTCCAGTCGCCTGTATGGAGCACATTGCCCGCGGGCGTGCGCAAATAGACCGCGTTGCTTTCTGGGATCGAATGCGCCACCGTCACGAGATCGATGTCGAATGGGCCGATGTTGAAGCGCGAGCCCTGCGCCATTTCGACGATAGGCACTTCATTGCGGTGGGCAAGCTCTTGCAGCTTTCCCCGCAGAAGCCGCGCCGCAAATTTTGTCACATAAACGGGGGCCCGAAGCCGCGGCCACATCTCCGCCACCGCTCCGATGTGATCCTCGTGAGCATGGGTGATGAGGATACCGGCAAGACTTTTCCGCTCCTCTTCGATGAAGCGCAAATCCGGAAGCACGACGTCCACACCCGGCTCGTTGGCGTCCGGAAATGTGATACCGCAGTCGATCATCAGCCATTGCCGGTCCTCGGCCGCGCCGATGCCATAGAGGTATACGTTGAGACCGATTTCCCCGATGCCGCCGAGCGGCAAGAACACAAGTTCGGGTATTGCAGGCGTTCCTGTCGTTGACATTCTTTTTTTTGTATCCTGCTTTTGAGGATTGGAGGCGAGGATTATCGCCGGCTAAGGCCCTCGGGATATATGTCGCCGGCGTTCACTGTTATGACAACCCCCGGTGCAGTTTCGAGTTGCAGCGCGCCCCTTTGGTCGACGCCGCAGAACTTACCTCGAATTGAGGAACCGTTCAAACTAACAGTAATCGGTTCGTTGAGCGCAAGCGCGCGGGAAAGCCAAACTTCCCTGATCGCAGCGAAGCCCTTGCCCTCCTCCCAGCGGCCGAGCCAGGTCTCGAAAGCCGCCGCTAGGGCGTCGAACACTTGACTGCTGCCGGCCGGCCCTAAACCGAGCGCGGCGGCCGGCCGGCCGGTATCGGATGGCGCAACGCCGGTGTTGATGCCGGTGCCAATGACCGCAACGGCGCCATTCCCCTTTACCGCGGCAAGGCTCTCGATCAAAATGCCTGCGATTTTTGCACCGCCGAACATCACATCGTTGGGCCATTTCAGCCGCAAATCGGGGACTTGCGCTGGAGTGAGCTGGCTTGCAAGCGCATCGTGCACCGCGAGCGCGGCAACGAAAGAAAGCTGAGTTGCAACGCTAGCGCTTACGCTCAGCCGCAAAATCAGGCTCGCGTACAGATTTCCCTTTGGCGAGTGCCAGCGCCGCCCTCCCCGGCCGCGGCCCTGGCTTTGCTCGCTCGCAACGATCCAGAGCGGACCCTCGCAGCCGGCCCCAATCCGGCGCAGCGCTTCCTCATTCGTCGAATCGAGGCTATCGAAATGCAAGACGGGCGCGGCTATTTTGTCCTGGCTCACGGCTCAGAAAAGCGAGCGCGAGGCCACATCGGCGGCGGCCTTGAGCGTACTTGGATTGAGGAAAAACAGGATCACGAAGGCCGCCGATACGCCAAGTGTCAATTGCACCGATGCCGGTATGGGCTCGAAAACCACGCCCGGCTCGTCGAAATACATGATTTTGACGATGCGCAAATAGTAGTAGGCGCCGACCACCGACAAAACCACGCCCACGATGGCGAGCCAGTAAAGATGGGCCTGGATCGCTGCGTTGAAAACATAGAACTTGGCAAAGAACCCGGCAAGCGGCGGGACTCCAGCTAGCGAGAACAGCAGCATCGCAAACAGGAAGGCAAACAGCGGTTTCTCGCGAGATATGCCTGCCAGGTCCTCGATAGCCTCGCTCATGGTATTGCCTTTGCGCATGGCAAGAACGCAGGCAAAGCTGCCAAGCGTCATGGCAAGATAAATCGTGAGATAGATAAGCACGCTCGATATGCCTTCCACAGGGGCGCCATCGGGTGTTGCAGCGGCCAGACCGATCAGAGCGTATCCGACGTGGCCGATCGAGGAATAGGCAAGCAGGCGCTTGATGTTCTGCTGTCCGATGGCAGCAAACGCGCCGAGCGCCATCGAGCCCACGGAAATGGCAATGACAACTTGCTGCCATTGCGCCGCCGAACCCGGGAAAGCGCCAAGGATGACGCGGATCACCATCGCCATGGCCGACATTTTGGCCGCCGCTGCGAAATAGGCGGTGACCGGCGTTGGAGCCCCTTCATAGACATCGGGCGTCCACATATGGAACGGGACAGCCGAGATCTTGAAAGCAAGCCCCGCCAAGATGAAGACCAAACCGAAGACGAAGCCGATCGGCGCCCCGTGTGCCCGCGCCGCTTCGGCGATCTGCGGGAACCCGGTCGCCCCGGTGTATCCGTAGACGAGCGATGAGCCGTAGAGCAAAAGCCCCGAGGATAGAACGCCGAGCACGAAATATTTCAGCCCCGCCTCTGTCGAGCGCAAACGGTCGCGATGGAAAGCGGCAACCACGTAAAGTGCAAGGGCTTGGAATTCCAAAGCCAGATAAAGCGAGATGAGGTCGTTTGCCGAGATCGTCAGCATCATCCCAGCTGTCGAAAGCAGGATCAGCACAGGGTATTCGAAGCGCAGGAGCCGCTCGCGCCGCATATAGTCGAAAGAAAGCATGATCGTGAAGGCTGAGCCCGCCAGCGTCAGAATCTTCATGAAACGCGCGAAGCTATCGTTTACGAACGCTCCGTTGAAAAGCTCCTCCGCCGGCTGCTCCTGGCGGGCTATCAGCAGTGCGGCTCCCGCCAGGACCAGGATGGAAACGATGCTGATGATGAAGCCCGCTTGGTAGCGATGATAGACGCCCCAAAGCAAGAGCACCAACGCAGCCAGCACAATGAACAGCTCTGGAAAAATGGGCGTGTAGTCGGTGAGCATCGGCGCGGCCCTATTTCTGGAGTTGTGCGATGAGCGGCGTCGCGCTCATGGCTTGCCGGGCTGCAATGGCTTCCCGGTATGGAGCGATCATCGCGTTTACGGCTCCCGAGGCTGTGTCGAGCACGGGTTTCGGATAGAAGCCGAGAAGGACTGTCAACACCACGAGCGGCGCCATAATTGTAATCTCACGCGCCGTCATATCTTTGATGCCGGCCAGCGATGGCTTTTCGAGTTTGCCGAAAATCACGTGCCGGTAGAGCGTAAGCGCATAGACTGCCGACAGAATAATGCCGAAGGTTGCAAAGAAAGCCGCTACCGAGTTCGCGCGGAAGATGCCGAGCAGCGACAGAAACTCTCCGATAAAGCCGCTCGTGCCGGGCAAGCCGACATTCGCCATGGTGAAAACCATGAACATGAAGGCGTAGACCGGCATGCGGTCGGCAAGGCCGCCGTAAGCTGAGATCTCACGCGTATGGATGCGGTCGTAAACGACGCCGACGCTTAAGAAGAGCGCTCCGGAAACGATGCCGTGGCTCACCATCTGGAATACCGCGCCCTGAGCGCCCGTCTCGGTTCCGGAGAAAGCGCCGATGGTGACGAAGCCCATATGCGCAACGGACGAATAGGCGATAAGCTTCTTCATGTCTTTCTGCGCGAAGGCCACGAGCGAGGTGTAGATAATCGCCGTCACCCCCAGCACATACATGAGCGGTGCATAGCTGACGGACGCCGCCGGGAACATAGGCAGTAAAAATCGCAGGAAGCCATATCCGCCCATCTTCAACAGGATCGCCGCAAGAACAACCGAGCCGGCCGTTGGCGCCTCCACATGGGCATCGGGCAGCCAGGTGTGAACAGGCCACATCGGAAGCTTGACCGCAAAGGAGGCGAGGAAAGCGAACCACAGCCAAGTTTGCAGGCCTTCAGCGAAATGGAACTTGAGGAGCGTAGGGATCTCGGTCGTGCCGGCCTGGCCGTACATGGCGAGAATGGCCAGCAGCATCAGAAGCGAGCCAAGCAGGGTGTATAGGAAGAATTTGAAGCTCGCATAAACCCGCCGCGCACCGCCCCACACGCCGATGATGATGAACATCGGGATCAGGCCGCCCTCGAAGAACAAATAAAACAGTACGAGGTCGAGGGCACAGAACACGCCGATCATCAGCGTTTCGAGCAGCAGGAATGCTATCATATACTCTTTAACGCGTTCGGTGATCGAGCGCCAGCTGGCGAGGATGCAGAGCGGCATCAGGAACGTTGTGAGGATCACAAAGGGCAAGGAAAGCCCATCCACGCCGACATAGTAGGTGATCGTGTCGGAAAGCCAGGGCCGGTGCTCAACGAATTGAAATCCGCCAATCGCCGGATCGAACTGTACGAGCAGGACGAGCGACACGCCGAACGTGATGAGAGTCGTCCACAGGGCGATCCAGCGCGCATTTCGCTTCGCCGCCTCGTCGCTGCCTCTCAAGATCGCGAGAAACAGGGCGCCTGCAACGGGCAAAAGGATGATGGTGGTGAGAATTGGCCAGTCCTTCATAGCTTTAACAGCGCCCCGCTGAAGAGATAAGCGAAATAGCTGACGAGTGCGACCACACCGATCAGCATGACAAAAGCGTACTGGTAGACATAGCCCGTCTGAAACTGGACCGCCCGTTTAGCCATGCCCGTGACACGGGCAGCGATGCCATCGGGGCCAAGCCCATCGATAATCATGCCGTCGCCATAGACCCAGAGGATCCGCGCGATCCAGCGGGTGGGCCGCACGAAAATGAGATCGTACAGCTCGTCGAAGTACCACTTGTTATAGAGGAAGGCGTGAATGGGCTTGAAATTGCGCACGGTCCACGCGGGCAGCGCCGGCACCGCGATATAAGCGATGTAGGCGAGCACAAATCCCCCGAGCATCATCAACGACGGCATCCACTTTATGAGAAGGGATTCGGTATTGCGGCTGTCGCTTAGGATCGAATTGTCTGGAAGTGTGAAAAGCGCCCCGTGCCAGAATTTCGTGTAAAGATCCTCCACGAAATAAGGCGCAAACACGATGCCCGCGCCAAGCGCTCCGATGGCGAGCACGAGCAACGGCCCCGTCATGACCGGCGGCGACTCGTGGGCATGCTCGAATGCGTGCTGATCGCGAGGGCGGCCGAAGAACGCCATGAACACGAGGCGCCAAGAGTAGAACGAGGTCAGGAACGCAACAACGATTAGGAGCCAGTAAGCGTATTCGGCACCGGGCGCATGCGAGGCGTGTGCGACCTCGATGATTGTGTCCTTCGAGAAATAGCCCGCGGTGTATGGGAAGCCAGTCAGCGATAGCGTGCCCACGAGCATCATCGCGAAGGAGAATGGAATGGCTTTGCGCAAGCCGCCCATATTCCGCAAATCCTGCTCGCCGTGAAGCGCGTGAATGACCGAGCCCGCTCCGAGGAACAGAAGCGCCTTGAAGAAAGCGTGGGTGAAAAGATGAAAAATGCCGGCGCTATAGGCGCGCAGCCCCAGAGCCGCGAACATATAGCCGAGCTGCGAGCAGGTCGAGTAGGCGATGACGCGCTTGATATCGTTCTGGGCCACACCAACGGTGCCAGCGAAAAATGCCGTGGTGGCCCCCACAAGCGTGACCACCCAAAGCGCCGTTGGCGAAAGCTCGAAGAGCGGGGACAGCCGTGCGACCATGAACACCCCTGCCGTCACCATGGTGGCGGCATGGATGAGCGCCGAGACGGGCGTCGGACCTTCCATGGCGTCGGGCAACCACGTGTGCAGCAAAAACTGCGCCGATTTGCCCATCGCGCCCATGAACAAGAGAAGGCAAATTACGGTCAGCGCGTCCGCCTGATAGCCGAAGACCGGCAGCATAAGCGCCTGCTTCTCGCGCGCGGCTGCAAAGACGGTGTCGAAGCTCACGTCCCGGAAAACATAGAAAACCGCGAAGATGCCGAGCGCGAAGCCGAAATCGCCGACGCGGTTGACGACGAACGCCTTGATCGCCGCCGAATTTGCGGAAGGCCGGTGATACCAGAAGCCGATCAGGAGGTAGGATGCAAGTCCGACGCCCTCCCACCCGAAGAACATCTGCACGAAGTTGTCGGCGGTCACGAGCGAAAGCATCGCAAAGGTGAAGAGCGACAATTCGGCGAAAAAGAGCGGCTGGCGGTCGTCTTCCGACATGTAGCCGATCGAGTAAATATGCACGAGGGCTGAGACCGTATTTACAACAACGAGCATAACGGCCGTGAGCGTGTCGATCCGCAAAGCCCACGAGGCTTGCAAATCGCCAACACCGATCCAAGGCAGAAGAGCGATGCGCGCTTCCTCCCCGAGAATGCCCACGCGATAGAATGCGATCCACGAAAGCACTGCGCCGGCAACGACGAGCACGCTCGTCAGAATGCCCGAGGCCTTATTGCCCAGAATGCGGCCGAAGAAACCGGCTATGAGCGCCCCGGCCAAGGGCAATAATACGATGGCTGGATACATGGCGCGCCTCAGCCTTTCATCGAGTTGATGTCGTCAACGGCGATGGAGCCGCGGTTCCGGTAATAGATCACGACAATGGCAAGCCCTATGGCGGCCTCGGCCGCGGCGACCGTCAGAACGATCAGCGCATAAATCTGGCCGGTGATATCGTTTAAATATGCCGAGAGGGCCACGAGATTGATGTTGACCGCTAGCAGCATCAGCTCGATCGACATCAGAATGATGATGACGTTTTTGCGGTTCAGGAAAATTCCAAAAACACCAAGCGTGAACAGGATCGCCGCCACGCTTAAGTATTGTTGCAAGGCGATGCCCGTCGCGGCCTCGATGGGAGAGAGAGTGTTTGGCATGGCGGTCAGGAAATCCCTTTCCCAGTTTCCACTTGGACCACTTCGATGGCATCCTCGCGCCGGCGGCCCACTTGCTCGGCCACATTCTGCCGCTTGGCGCTGCGCTTGTGCCTGAGCGTCAGCACGATCGTACCGATCATAGCGACGAGACGTACGGCCCCGGAGAGCTCGAAGAAATAGCCATATTTCGTGTAGAGAACGCGCCCGATTGCCGCCGCATTGGTGACTTGCTCCGCCGGGACCGCCTGGATCGCGCCCGGTGCGACGGCGAAGCTGCCCGCGACGAAAATCAGCTCTGCGAGCAGAATGAGGCCAATCGCAAGCCCGACGGGCAGGTAGCGCGTGCTGCCCTTGCGCAGCTCCGCAAAATCCACGTCCAGCGTCATGACGACGAAGAGAAAGAGCACCGCGACCGCGCCCACATACACGATCACGAGAATCATGGCGAGGAACTCAGCGCCGAGCAGAACGAAGAGCCCCGCGGCATTGAAGAACGCGAGGATCAAAAAGAGCACCGAATGTACGGGATTTCGCGCGGTGATAACCATGAGTCCGGAAGCCACCACCACGATGGAAAAGAGGTAGAAGAAAAACCCTGCGATGGTCATGCGCGGCCGATCCCGATTTATACGGCGTGAGCCGTTGAAGGACGAATTTGAACCTCTTTTAAGTTCGCTGCCCTATAGGACACGGGCAGTGAGCGCTCGCAGAACCTGCCGCAAAGCAGCAACTAAAAAACTTGCGGCGGGCGCACAGGCATTTAGCGCTAACGGTTAGCTGTAGGACGCACGCAATTCAAGGGTTTTGTGGCGGCTCGCCACATCGGCTTCAACAGACGGTCTCGTGCGCCCCGATCCCGCGGCTGCCGGACTTTCCGGTTCTGCCAGAACTTGGCGAAGCGAAAGAAAGTCAGCGGTAGGGCGCGTCGAGTTCGATGTTCCTGGCAAGCACGCGCTCCCAGCGGTCGCCGTTCGCCAAGAGCTTTTCCTTGTCGTAGAGCAATTCCTCGCGCGTTTCCGTCGCGAACTCGAAGTTCGGCCCCTCGACAATGGCATCGACCGGGCATGCTTCCTGGCAATAGCCGCAATAGATGCACTTCACCATGTCGATATCGTAGCGGGTGGTGCGCCGCGTGCCATCGTTCCGGCGCGGGCCGGCCTCGATGGTGATCGCCTGCGCCGGGCAAATCGCCTCGCACAGCTTGCAGGCGATGCACCGCTCCATGCCGTTCGGATAGCGCCTAAGCGCGTGCTCGCCGCGGAACCGCGGGCTGATGGGGTTCTTCTCGTAAGGGTAGTTGATCGTCGCTTTCGGCTTGAAGAAGTATTTCATGGCAAGCCAGAGCGCTGCCACGAATTCCGCCAAGACCGCGTATCTGAGGGATTGTGCGAAGCCCATGCAAACGCTCCTGTGACAGCAGGCGCTAGCGCGCCAAGCCTCCGAATTGCAAGACGGCAGCCACCACCACGACCATGGCGAGCGAAACCGGGAGAAGAACCTTCCAGCCGAGCCGCATCAGCTGGTCGTAACGGTAGCGCGGGACGATCGCCTTCACCATCGCGAACATGAAGAAGACGAAGCAAACCTTGAGCACGAACCAGATAATACCGGGCACCCAGGTCAGGGGCACAACGTTGACCGGAGGCAGCCAGCCGCCGAGAAAAAGGATCGTGGTCATCGCGCACATCACGACGATCGAGACATACTCGCCGAGCATGAACAGGAGGTAGGGTGTCGACGAATATTCCACCATGAATCCCGCCACCAGCTCCGATTCGGCCTCCGGCAGATCGAAGGGCGGTCTGTTCGTTTCTGCGAGCGCCGAGATGAAGAACACGATGAACATCGGAAATAGTGGCAGCCAGTACCAATTGAACAGGCCGTAAGGGCCGCGCTGTGCGTTTACGATATCGGTGAGGTTCAGCGAGCCTGCACAGAGAAGCACCGTTACGATGACAAAGCCGATGGAGACCTCATAGGAGACCATCTGCGCGGCGGAGCGAAGCGAGCCAAGGAAGGGATATTTCGAATTGGAAGCCCATCCGCCCATGATCACGCCGTAGACACCAAGAGACGAGATGGCGAACAGATAGAGGATGCCCACGTTCAAGTCGGAGACGACCCAGCCATCGGCGACGGGAATGACGGCCCAGGCGGACAGTGCTAGGACTGTGGTCATGAGCGGCGCCAGCAAAAATACGAACTTGTCCGACCCGTCGGGAATGACGGGCTCTTTGATGACGAATTTTATGAAGTCGGCGAAGGATTGCAGAAGCCCGAAGGCTCCGACCACGTTCGGCCCGCGCCGGAGCTGAACCGCCGCCCAGATTTTCCGGTCTGCAAGAAGCAGAAAGGCGATGCTTAACAGCAGCGCGACAAGCAGCAACAGGCTTTTCCCGACGATGAGAACGAGGGGAAAGCCGTAACCCGTCCAGAGTGCGCCCCAATCAACCATGCGTGCCCGTCGCCCCAATTTGAGTTTCTTGGCTCACGGCCGATAGCTCGGCCATCACAGAAGACGCCCGCGCAATCGGGTTCGTCTGATAATAGTCTTCGAAAAGCGGCGCAAGCGGCGCATCGGGAAGCGGAGCCAGACGCTCCTTCGCAATTTGCAGCTTTGGCAATCCCTCCGCCTTCACCGTGTCGATCGCGGCAAGGTGCGGATGATCGCTATACATCGCGGCGCGCAAATCTCTGAGATTGTCGAAGCCAAGTTTCGCACCAAGATGCTCCGAAAGCGCCCGGATAATCGTCCAGTCCTCCCGCGCGTCGCCGGGCGGGAACACAGCGCGCTCGCCAAGCTGGATCCGGCCCTCGGTATTCACATAAGTACCGTTCTTCTCGGTATAGGCCGCGCCAGGCAGGACGACATCGGCAAGGCGCGCGCCACGGTCGCCGTGCGAGCCTTGGTAGATCACGAAGGCGTTTCCGGTGTGGCTCACGTCGAATTCATCGGCGCCGAGGAGATAGAGCACCTCGATATCGCCGCTCTCGAGCATGGCTTTCACGTCGAACCCTTCTTCGCCCGGCACAAAGCCGATGTCGAGGCCGCCGGTTTGCGCCGCGCTCGCCTGCAGGACGTTAAAGGGGTTCCAGGCGCTCGCGTCCTTGCCTTCCATGGCAGCGGCAGCGAGGTGCGCCGCCTTGATGAGCACATCTTCGCCGGCCTCATGGTTGAGCGCGGCTTGGCCCACGACGATCAGCGGATGCGAGGCTGCGCGCAGTGTGGCCATAACGCCGTTCCGGCCTTCCAGCACATCGTCCAGCGCTTTGAGCGAGTTGCCGAGCCACTCGTAGGGATAGGTCAAATTCGCGGAAGGTCCGATGAGCGCGACTTTGGCGCGCCGCTGCAGCCAAGCCTTGCGCAGCCGGGCATTGAGAACGGCCGCCTCTGCGCGCGGATTTGTGCCGATCAGAAGCACTGCATCGGCCTTGTCTACGCCGGCGATGGTGGAGTTGAAGAGATAGCTCGCACGTCCATGCCGCGGATGGAGCTTCGCCCCGAGCTGACGGCAATCACGATGTGGCGAGCCGAGCTTATCGAGCATGGCTTTGAGCGCGTACATTTCCTCGGCCGCGCAAAGATCGCCCGTGATCGCGCCCACCTTCTTGCCGCCCGCTTTTGTCACCCGCGCAGCGATTTCGTTGAACGCGTCGTACCAAGAGACCTCTTCGAGCTTGCCGTTCTTGCGCATATAGGGCCGGTCCAGCCGCTTGCGCTTCAGCGCGTCCACAGCTGCGCGCGTCTTGTCCGATATCCACTCCTCGTTCACGCCGTCGTGGTTGCGCGGCAGGATGCGAAGAACCTCGCGGCCCCTGCTATCCACGCGAATGTTAGAGCCAAGCCCATCCATGACGTCGATGGTCTCGGTCTTACGAAGCTCCCAGGGGCGGGCGGTGAAGGAGTAAGGCTTCGAGGTCAGTGCACCGACGGGGCAAAGGTCGACAACGTTGCCCGAAAGCTCGGAGTGCATACCTTGCTCGAGGTATGTGGTAATTTCCATATCCTCGCCGCGTCCGATGGCGCCGAGCTCGGGGACACCCGCAATTTCGGTCATGAACCGGACGCAGCGCGTGCACTGAATGCAGCGCGTCATGAACGTCTTAATCAGCGGGCCGAGATATTTCTCATCGACAGCACGCTTGCTCTCGCGGTAGCGGCTTCCGTCGAAGCCGTAATACATGGCCTGGTCCTGCAAATCGCACTCGCCGCCCTGATCGCAGATCGGGCAATCCAGCGGGTGATTGACAAGCAGGAACTCCATCACGCCTTCGCGCGCCTTTTTGACAAGCGGCGTATCGGTCCGGATCACGGGCGGCGTGCCGTCGCGATTCGGCCGCAGATCGTTTACGCTCGTGGCGCAGGAGGCCATGGGTTTCGGCAGGCCAACGACCTCCACGAGGCACATGCGGCAATTGCCGGCGACGGACAAACGCTCGTGATAGCAGAAGCGCGGAATTTCAACCCCTGCCAGCTCGCACGCCTGCAACAGCGTGATGCCGTCCTCGACCTCGACTTCGCGACCGTTAATGTTGAGCTTTGGCATATTGAACCTGCGATGAGCACCCGCCTGCGAACGCTCTTATGTCACTAAGAAGTGCTACCGGGCAATGGATAAGTGGCGAGCCTCGCACAGGAAGTGGAAGCCTGTGCGGCTTTCACCGGTGAGGGTGAGCGGGCCTATGGCCGCATGTCAAGAAAACATCGCCGCGCCCGCGAAAGTTTCCCTATGGCTTGCTTGCCTGCCCCTCTTCTGTGTGCCCTGGCAGGCCGCCAACGGTGTCGTCGGGCCTGCCGCGGTCTCCCCGGGGCGACGAAGGCGGCATCGCGCGCAAGGAACGCTCGGCGGGGGCGCCGGCATCGAGCCCCTCATTACTGCGATAGCTGCGCGTCCGGTCCTCTTTCGGCTTTTCCGGCTTCGCTTGAGGGGCGGTTTTCTGAGTGTTTGGTTCCTCTGCTGCGGCAGGCGCCACAGGCAGGATAAGAAGCGCTGAAACAAGAACGAAGGCTGTGGCCCTAACCATGTTCGATCTCCTCGAAAGCAATGCGAAATTTAAGACCGCTGCGCCCATGCCCATACGCGTTGGCCCGCCCAAAGCGCGCCCCCCCAGGCGAGAATGGCGAGCGCAGTCGGAAGAGGAATACGTGCCGTGAAAAACGGTACGCTCAATGCGATAATCAGTAAAGTCCCGCCAAGCCCCAGAACGATGTCCGCCAGCGCGCTTTGGAAGGTCCAGCCGGCCGCTGCGCCGAGCAGCCCAACGGCGAAAAGCAGAAGGAATTGCTGCTCCGAAGTCCAGTTGAAGAAGAAGCGGCCGTCGAGTATCTGCGCCAGCGCTTGGGCGTGAACGAACACGCCCGGAGATTCCACGGCTTGATCCTTGCCGAGGATGAATGGCAACCTATGCCGGTCGAGCCCCGCGAAATCGGGCCCGATAAGTACGATCTTGCCCTTCAAGTCAGGGGCGCGCGCGCCCGCTTCGGGAGAGAGGATTTCGTAGGCGGAAATCTCGGTAAACGCTTCACCCCGATTAGGCGCGAGCAGCCAATCGATCCTCTGCGTCCCCTCGGGGATCTTGTGCACCCCCAACGCGGTCTCGACTTGCGGAAGCTTGGCAATCGTGCTTGTCAGCGAGGCATATCCTTGCGCCGACGCGCCGTGATCGACGCCGCGCGTAGCCCTATCGCCAAGAGACAAGATTTCTTTCGAGCGCTTAAGGTAGATATGGCCAAACGGCCGCTTGACTCGCAGAGCGAACTCACGCTGGAACTTCTGCTGCGCTTCAGTTCGCAAAAAGGCATCGTCCACCGCCGCGACAACGACAGGGCTTTTCGCATCCCTGATGGCGGCGGCGAGCAGCTCATCCTTTACCGGATCGATCGGGGTGAAAAAATAGAAGTCGAGCCCAATGGCGAGAGGTCCAGCATTTGCGACGGCGGCAATTAGCTTCGCCATCCATCCCCGGTCGGCCGGAAGGGTCGCGGGCAGCTCGGCCTTTTCCAGGCTCTCGGCATCCACGAAAACGAGAACGATATCCTTGCGCGGCGCGTTGAGGCGCGGCGAGAAATAGTGGATGAGCCAGTCTTCGGTCCAATGCTCGGACCCTTCGGGCAGGTAGTTGTTCCGCCCGAGATAGTTGATGGCAAGCGCCTGCGCCGCGACCAGGACTACGATCGCTGCAACCGCCCAAAACTTCGATACGCCGCCGCCCCTCATAACCGCGCTTTTACCTTATTGGGTGGAAAGCGCAAGGGCATGGGACCGGAGCCCGCTGCGCCTACTCCGCTGCGGCGCGGGCTGCTTCCCGGCTGTGGTAAGCGTCGATGCGCGCTTCGATCTCGTGGCGGAAGTGCCGGATAAGCCCCTGCACCGGCCAAGCGGCGGCATCGCCAAGCGCGCAGATCGTGTGTCCCTCGATCTGCTTCGAAATGTCGTACAGCATGTCGATCTCGGCCAGCTCGGCGCGCCCCTCCGACATGCGTTCCAGAAGGCGCCACATCCAGCCCGTACCTTCCCGGCAAGGCGTGCATTGCCCGCAGCTTTCGTGCTTGTAGAAGTATGAAATCCGCGAGATGGCCTTCACGATATCGGTGGACTTGTCCATGACGATGACGGCAGCAGTGCCGAGCCCCGAGCCAACGTTCTTGAGGCTATCGAAATCCATGCCGAGATCGTTGCACATATGCGCCGGCACGCAGGGGACCGACGAGCCGCCGGGAATGACGGCAAGCAAATTGTCCCAGCCGCCGCGGACGCCGCCGCAATGCTTATCGATCAGCTCGCGGAGCGGAATGCCCATTTCCTCTTCGACGTTGCAGGGCTCGTTCACATGACCTGAGATGCAGAACAGCTTCGTACCGGTGTTGTTCGGCTTGCCGAGCTTGGCGAACCACGGCGCGCCGCGCCGCAAAATATCCGGCACCGCAGCGATGGACTCGACGTTGTTCACGGTTGTGGGCGCGCCCCACACCCCGGCATTGGCGGGGAATGGCGGCTTGAGCCGCGGCTGGCCCTTCTTGCCTTCGAGGCTTTCGAGGAGCGCTGTTTCCTCGCCGCAGATATAAGCGCCGGCGCCATGGTGCAGGTAAATGTCCAAATCCCAGCCATGCACGTTGTTCTTGCCGATGAGACGCGCCTCGTAGGCCTCGTCGACGGCCGCCTGCAGCCGCTCGCGCTCGCGGATATATTCCCCGCGCAGATAGATGTAGCAGGTGTTCGCCCGCATAGCGAAAGACGCGTAAAGGCAGCCTTCGATCAAGAGGTGCGGATCGTGCCGGATGATCTCACGGTCCTTGCAGGTGCCAGGCTCGGATTCGTCGGCATTCACGACGAGATAATGCGGACGTCCATCGGACTTCTTCGGCATGAAAGACCACTTCAAGCCGGTTGAGAAGCCTGCGCCGCCCCTGCCTCTAAGACCGCTCGCTTTGACCTCCTCGACGATCCAATCCTGCCCTTTTTCGATGAGGGTTTTTGTCCCGTCCCAAGCGCCTCGCTGCCGCGCGCCCTTGAGCCGCCAATCGTGGATGCCGTAGAGGTTCTTAAAAATGCGGTCTTTATCGGAAAGCATGCACTAGTCCTCGTTTACGGGGTTCCCTTGAGGTTGCCCTGCCCCATCGCTCTGGCCTTGATAGATTTCCGGATCGGTCAGCGTCTTCGCACCGTCGGCCGGTGCGGAAAACTGCCTGCCGTTTTGCGGCCCGGTTTTCGGTGTCCGGCCGCGCTTGAACGCTTCGAGCAGGGCTTCGAAGTTTTCCGGTGACAGGTCTTCGTAATAATCTTTATTGATCTGGACCATCGGCGCGTTCACGCAGGCACCGAGGCACTCTACCTCTACCCAGGAGAACACGCCCTCGGGTGTAACTTGCCCCTCTGGCCCGATTACGCGCCTGCAGACCTTCTTGATCTCGTCTGCACCGCGAAGCATGCAAGGCGTCGTTCCGCAGAGCTGCACATGGTAGCGTCCAACGGGCGACAGGTTGAACATCGTGTAGAA
>Ga0074046_10002311_pt1 | contig 16580 bp, 15 predicted proteins | sample BogForMeECP23OM3_FD_94441 | JGI IMG/M metagenome (GOLD analysis project Ga0074046, IMG submission 94441) | Bog forest soil microbial communities from Calvert Island, British Columbia, Canada - Bog Forest MetaG ECP23OM3 | ecosystem: Environmental > Terrestrial > Soil > Wetlands ...
CATCTCCTGGTGGCCCACCGCTGTTAAAGAAACGCCCCTTTCATATCGCGATGGCAACGAATTCGCGTGCAGGAGAGCGATTAAATCTCCGGGATCAAATACCACTTGTTCAATGGTGAGACACCCGCTTTCCATTGTTCTCCTGCTTTGACGATGGTGGACACGAACGGTTGAAGGTTCTTAAGGGGCGTCTGGAATGTCTGCTGAAATTTCCATGCCGTCCTACGAAACTTCGTTAAGGCGTCGGGATTTTCGGACAATTTCATTTCTGGCGGCTTTAAGTTCAAACAACACTCAACCTGCCAATCATATTAGCCGGGGAACCAGTCCAGCACGAATTGCTTCTACCCGGCTCCGGCGATGGCGGATTCGGGGCGTTTTGTTAGCGCGGCTTTGATGTAATCGTGGTTAGTGCGGGCAATTACTTCTAGCTTGATTTCCTTGGGGCATGCGGCTTCACATTCGCCGATGTTGGTGCAATTAGCGAAGCCCTCGATGTTCATCTGCTGGACCATGGCCAGGGCGCGGCGGTCGCGCTCCACTTGGCCCTGCGGCAGGTGGCCGAGATGGGAGATTTTGGCGCCGACGAAGAGAGCCGCGGCCGCGTTGGGGCAAGCAGCGACACATGCTCCGCAACCGATGCAGGCAGCGGAATCCATAGCGAGGTCGGCATCCTGCTTCTTGACCGGAATGGCGTTGCCGTCGGGGGCGCTGCCGGTGGGAGCGGAGATGAAACCGCCCGCGGCGATGATGCGGTCGAACGCGCCGCGATTTACGGCAAGATCCTTGATGACAGGGAAAGCCCTGGCGCGCCACGGCTCGAGGTAAATTTCGTCGCCGTCTTTGAAGTGCCGCATGTGAAGCTGGCAAACAGTAGTGCCTTTGAATCCGCCATGGGCTTTACCGTTGATCATGAAGCCGCACATGCCACAGATGCCTTCGCGGCAATCGTGATCGAACGCGATGGGGTCCTCACCCTTGGCAATAAGGCTTTCGTTGAGCACGTCGAGCATTTCGAGAAAGGACATGTGCTCGTTGACATTGGGATGGTCGTAGCGAACCATGCGGCCTTTGTCTTGGGGGTTCTTCTGACGCCAGACGTGAAGAGTAAGTTTCACTTGTAGCTCCGTTGAGAAGGCTTCACGTAGTTAAAAGTCAACGGCTCCTTGTTGAGAGCGGGGGGGTGGCCTTCACCCTGGTACTGCCAGGCCGCGACATAGGAATAGTTGGCATCATCGCGCAGGGCTTCTCCTTCCGGGGTTTGATACTCTTCGCGGAAGTGACCACCACAGGATTCTTTGCGATCTAGCGCGTCCAAGCACATAAGTTCGGCGAGTTCGAAAAAGTCGGCCACGCGGCCTGCCTTTTCGAGGGACTGGTTGAATTCTTCGTTGGCACCGAGGACGCGGACGTTCTTCCAATACTGTTCGCGGAGCGGAGGGATCAGGGACAGTGCCTTCTTGAGGCCTGCTTCATTGCGAGCCATGCCGCAGTAGTCCCAGACGATCTTGCCGAGTTCCCGGTGGAAGGAATCCACGGTGCGGGTGCCGTTCCCATTCAGCAGCTTTTTTGTGATACCGGTGACATTCGCGAGGGCTTCTTTCGCCGCGGGCACATCGGCTGGAAGCTTGGCTGGCTTGGCCGTGGCAAGGTAATTGCCGATGGTATAGGGAATGATGAAGTAACCATCGGCCAAGCCCTGCATGAGCGCGCTGGCACCAAGACGGTTGGCTCCGTGATCGGAGAAGTTGGCTTCCCCAAGGACGAACAAGCCGGGAATCGTGGACATCAAGTTGTAGTCCACCCAAAGGCCGCCCATGGTGTAGTGACTGGCGGGATAGATGCGCATAGGAACTTCGTAGGGATTCTCGCCGGTGATGCGCTCGTACATTTCGAAGAGGTTGCCATAACGCTCGGCAATTTTGTGTTTTCCAAGACGCTGGATAGCGTCGGCGAAATCGAGGTACACGCCAAGACCGGTCTCACCGACACCGCGGCCAGCGTCGCACTCGGCTTTGGCTGCGCGGGAAGCGATGTCGCGCGGGACAAGATTGCCGAAACTGGGGTAGCGGCGCTCGAGATAGTAGTCGCGCTCCGACTCTGGGATTTGGCTGGGCGGGCGCTTGTCGCCGGGCTGTTTGGGAACCCAGATGCGGCCGTCGTTGCGAAGGGATTCCGACATCAGGGTGAGCTTGGATTGATACTCTCCTGCGACGGGAATGCAAGTGGGATGGATCTGCGTGAAACAAGGATTGGCAAAAAGCGCGCCGCGCTTGTAGGCGCGCCAGATGGCTGTGGCGTTGCAGCCTTTAGCGTTCGTGGAGAGATAGAAAACGTTGCCGTAGCCGCCGGTGGCGAGAATAACGGCGTCGGCCATGTGGACGTCGATCTTGCCGTCGTAGAGATTGCGCGTGACGATGCCGCGGGCATGGCCGTCGACAACGATTAGGTCCAGCATCTCCATGCGCGGGTACATTTTCACAGACCCGAGGCCGATCTGCCGTTCGAGGGCCTGGTAGGCGCCGAGAAGGAGTTGCTGGCCGGTCTGGCCGCGGGCGTAGAAGGTGCGGGAGACCTGCGCGCCGCCGAAGGAGCGGTTGTCGAGAAGGCCACCATATTCGCGGGCGAACGGAACGCCTTGAGCGACACACTGGTCGATGATGTTCACACTGACTTGTGCAAGGCGATAGACGTTAGCTTCGCGAGCGCGGAAGTCACCGCCTTTGACAGTGTCGTAGAACAAGCGGTAAATGCTGTCTCCGTCATTGTGATAATTCTTGGCGGCGTTGATTCCGCCCTGAGCAGCGATGGAATGGGCGCGGCGGGGACTGTCCTGAAAGCAGAAGCATTGGACGTTGTAGCCGAGTTCGCCAAGGCTGGCAGCGGCGGCGCCGCCGGCAAGGCCCGAGCCTACGACGATGATGTTGTACTTGCGCTTGTTGGCTGGATTGATCAGCTTGAGATCGAACTTATGTTTGTCCCAGGACTGCTCAATGGGTCCGGTGGGTGCGCTGGAAATTAATTCCATGGGATGGGGCTCCCTGTGAGCTTGCCGCCGAAACATAATAAAGAAGAAAGATTCCTCACTTCGCGGACTCCGTTCGGGATAACGAGTTTGGAGGTTTTCAGCATAGAGCTAAACGGGTTTGATGAAACCGGCCAGAATGGCGACCGGAATGGAAATGTTGCCGACGGCGATCAGAATAGCGACGATTTTCGCGAAACGCTGCAGCCAGGGCGTGTAGACGGGATGGCTGAAGCCGAGCGATTGAAACATGCTCCACAAGCCATGATAGAGGTGATAGCAAAGCATGATCATAGCGATGATGTAGAAGAGTGAGACAGGCCAGACCTGGAAGCCAGTGACGACGTTGTTGTAGACATTGTGTTGATCGAAAGGACCGCCAGGGTGCACGGTTCCGAACGTCAAGTGCAGGAGGTGGAAGATTACGAACGCCAGGATGATTGGGCCGCTCCACTGCATGGTGCGCGAAGCGTAGGTGGAATGGATGTTGGCTTTTTTGACGTAGCCGATGGGGCGAGCTGCCCGCTGAAGAAGCCAGAGTTGCCAGGAAGACCAAATGTGCAGGATCACAGAAATCAGCAGAGTGATGCGCGCGGTCCACAAAAGATTGGGAACAGAACGGAGAAAAGCGGCATAGTGGTTGATTTTTTCGGGTGGTTCGAAGATCTGGAGATTGCCGAGCAGGTGACCGACGACGAAACCGAACAGGGCGAAGCCAGTGACGGCCATGATTGCTTTTTTGCCAACGGTGGTCTGCCAGAACCGCAAGCTGCCGGGGGTGAGGTTCACTGCAGTAGCGCTCATGGAATGGTTTGGTCCTTGTACCTGCTATGAATCACGCCGGAAACAGAGTGACGCTCGATGAGCAGATAAGTTAACTGAGGCTGGGTTGTCGTGGGAAACATGCCCTCTCCGCCGCCAGAGTCCCGAAGAAATTGTGTGGAGCGCGAAAGCAGGAACGCGATGGGAATCGCGGCTAATTCAGTATAGGGAGTTGGAAGAGTGGATGCAAGCGGACTGTGGTTTCGAAAGGCACAGAGAATTCGAAAAATTCTTGCGATGAGGAGCGGAAGGGATGAACATAGAAGGTAAGCAGACGGAGGACGTACCGGCAATACCCTCGCGACTTCCCTTCCTGCGGGGACGGAGACGAATCTAGAAATTATGGCAACGAGTTTGGTGTCGGAACTGGAGAAACTGGCGAGTACGCTCGAAGTGGATGAAGCGAGCGTTGACGAAGTGTCGATGCCAGAACTGGCGGAAAAGATTGCGAAGGAATTGCGCGTGAAGGTAGACGAGGTGGCGATCCTGGGAGTGTCTCATCGATGGAGACACCTGCATTTTCTGGTGCCAGCGGCACTTAAGAATGTCGGATTCGTTCCGTTAACGAGCAATTCCGCACTGGCAGCCCGAACTGCGAGAGAAAGCCGTCCGGAAATCAACAACAATTTTCCCGCGGTGCGGCACGCGACCGTGTTTGAAGGAGTGAAAGCAGCAACCACTTCAGGGGAGTCGATCCAGAAAATAATCAGCGCACCGATTGTGAACGATGGGAAAGTTGTGGGCGTGATGCAGATCAGCCGGAAGGGAGAAAGCGCGGTGGGTGCGGGGCCAGATTTTACGGGGGAGGATCTGGGTAAAGTGCTAGCGATTTGCCGGCCGTTGGGGAAATTGGTGGGTTGTTTGGCAAGGGAATAGGAACACTCCGTAAGTCGCAAGATTGCTCGATAAACCGTAAACCACAAAAAATTCCGAATGAAGCCGAGCGAGAAGCGAGGCGCGAAAAGGCGACAGGCGGAGCATTGCGCATTGACACTAGGGGACAAGCTTGTTACTTTTTCAGTGGCGCAGAATATTTTGCGTGAAAAAATCTACTTGGACGGTGACCCAGCAAAATGGCGTTCGTAGCAAAGAAGATTTTCCTGACCAAAGGCGTGGGGAAACATCGCGAGAGGCTCTCGAGCTTCGAGCTGGCGCTGCGGAACGCCGGAATCGCTGCATGCAACATCGTGCGGGTGAGTTCGATCTTTCCACCGAACTGCAAGTTGATTTCGCGTAGCGAAGGATTGAAGCTGATCAAACCGGGGCAGGTTGCGTTCACGGTGATCAGCGAGAATTCGACGAAAGAGCCACACCGGCTAATCGCAGCGAGCATTGGGCTGGCGCTCCCGAGCGAGCGGCCAATGTATGGATACTTGAGCGAGCACCATTCGTTTGGCGAAACCGAAGAAGTCGCGGGCGAGTACGCGGAGGAACTTGCCGCGGAAATGCTGGCGACTACATTGAATGTGGAGTTCGATCCGGATTTGTCCTGGGACGAGAAAAAAGAGGTTTACCGGATTTCGAATAAGATCGTGCGGACAATGAATATTACGCAGTCGGCGGTGGGGGATAAGCGCGGATTGTGGACAACGGTGCTGACAGCGGCGGTTTTGCACGGAGATGATGATTAGAAAGTGCGGAGCAGGTAACTTGTAGTTCGTGGCCATAAGTGAAAAGGGGATTGCGGGCGCTTCGAGTTCATTGAGGCGCCTTTTTTTGTGCATGAGGGCGTTGCTGCAATCGAAGAGCACCTCGCAGCTACGGCCGCAAAAAATCGGAAAAAAATGTCGCACGGATTGGTTAATTGAGCTCCGATCAAAGAAGCGGCGAGTTACGGAACCCCAAAAAAGTCAGGCGTCGAGATGGTAGGCGGCAAGGATCCATTTCTTAAGATCGGCGTCGATTTGTGCGGGCGCGGTGAGTTCGATGCGGTGGGTGATGCGATCTTTTTTGGCGAGGCCACCGGTGTCGATTAGGCGCTCGGGGAGTTTGCCCTTATAGGTGGTGAAGCAGAGACCGAAATCGATGCGGGAGTTGGTGGTTGGCTTAATCTGGGCGAACACGTGGTTGCGGTAGAGCGGAACCATGGTTTTGCAGGGACAGGCTTTGACGTCGGGACCGAGAGATTTCGCGAGTCGCAGGAGTTCTTCGTAGATGGGACGAAGAGTGGATTTTTTGCCGGAATATTGCTCTTCGACGTATTTCGCGGCGGCGGCAAGATATTTCTCGGGCGACTCCTCTTCATCGCGCTTCCCTTCTGTCCGATCGGCGATCCACCAGGCGGAATTGGTGCCGAGATTGTGTTTGGATTTCAGCCACGCGCGCCGGGCCTGGTAGTCCTTGGGACCGTCTTTTTTGACCAGGGTGATCCATTCTTCGAGGGAGCGCCCGGTTTTGGGTTTGAGTTCGGCGATCCATTTCTGGACCATGGCGACGCCGGGATGGACGTCGTAGAGAGTGGCGGATTTGGCGGTCGATTTTGTCATGACGGAACCTTTCCGGGCAAAGGAGTTTAGCTCAGGGATTTGCAATAGCGAAGAAGAAGGATTGCAAGCCAAGACCCGCCAAGGATGCCGGCACTACAAACCCAAAATGGCGACCGCTGCACGTCGAAAAGAAAATGCGGGCTACTTCTTCAAATAGCCGATGCGCTGGAGAACGGCACCAACGATCAGCGGAAGGGCTACCGTAGCATCTTCGAGGACTTCGGCTAGCTTGCCGCCCTCTTCGGGGGGAACAAATTTGCCCCAGGAGACGGCCTCCGTGTAAGTGCTGCCGCTAAGGCCGCCCCAGTTGACGGGCTCGGGACAGATGCGGACTCCGTAGTTGTAACGTTTGAGGGGAAGCTGTTCGTAGCCGCGGCGGGCCATGAGTTCGGCGTACACGCCAAATTGCTGCGACCAGTTACGAGGGACACCTCCACCAACAGTGAAGATGCCCATTTTTTTTGTGGCCATCATGGTATTGGCAAAAGCCTCGAAGTCTTCGAAAGGATCGAAGCGAAGTGTGGGGCGGTTTTCTTTTTTGCGCGCGTACTGATTGAGAGCGAAGTCAAGGCCGAGTTCGGAATCGGAAAAGGCGGGGACGAAGACGGGGACATTGTATTCGTAAGCAGATTTGAGGATGCCACGGCCCTTGGAGTTTTTCTTGAGGAATTCGCCAATGCGCTTGTGAAGCTTCCAACTGCAGACAACTTCGTTGGGATCCCATTTGTCGAGAATGCCGTCGACGACTTCTTCGACGTGATCGAGATTGGTTTCGGGCTCGAGGGAGTCGTAGACGCGATTGTAGCCAGCGAGGAAGAGCGCGTTATCGTCCATTTTGGTGGGATCGTAACGGAAATGAGAGCGGCCGGTGGCTTCGACGAGGCCATGAGCCATGAGAGCGCCCGTGGAGACGATGGCTTTGACGATGCCGGATTCGATGAGATCACAAAAAACGAGGCCCATTTTGCCGACAGTAAGAGCGCCAGCGAGAGTCATGACAACGAAACATTCTTTGTCGCGAGCCATGGCCTCGAGGACATCAGCGGCATCGCCAATCTGGCGAGCGGTGTAGGCAGTGTCGCCCATGGCGCGGACGAGGTCATCGATCGTTTTGATTTTGGAAAGATCGAGTGGATAGATGGGACGGAGTTTGTCCTTGACAGGATCGTGAAGAACACGGCCTGTGACGGTTTTACTGGATTTGGCCATCGCGACTCCTCGCACAGCAGTTTGAACGACGTGTAACGAATGCGACTCGACAATTATCAGAATGCAAGCGGAAGAATTGCATGTCTAAGGGAATTGATAGTACAAACTGGCAGAGAAGGAAAGTACAATTCTTTGGCAGCGCAGGAAAAGCAATGCACCACAGAGAGTACAGAGAAGAAAAGGAACAGTCGGATGGCGAATAAGTTCAGCGTAGGGCTCGTGCAGATGCGGTGCACGACAAATAAGGAAGAGAATTTGACGCGTGCGACCGAGAAGATCCGTGAGGCGGCCACGCGGGGAGCGCAGATCATCTGTTTGCATGAATTGTTTGCCGGTGAATATTTCTGCCGGACAGAAGATGCCGAGCTGTTCAACCTGGCGGAGGCAGTGCCGGGGCCAACGACGGAACGGCTAGGCGCGCTGGCGAAAGAAAAGAAGGTGGCGTTGGTGGTGTCGTTGTTCGAACGGCGAGCGGCGGGCCTATACCATAATACTTGCGCGATATTGGATGCGGACGGAACGTACTTAGGGAAATACCGGAAGATGCACATTCCGGATGATCCGCTGTACTATGAGAAATTTTATTTTACGCCGGGGGATTTAGGCTTTTTGAATTTCGATACGAAGTATGCGCGGATCGGCGTACAAATTTGCTGGGACCAGTGGTATCCGGAGGGATCGCGCATCACGGCGATGCAAGGCGCACAGGTGATTTTTTATCCGACGAGCATCGGCTGGCATCCTCACGAGAAAGCGCAATTCGGCGCGGCCCAACTGGATTCGTGGAAGACGATTCAACGCGCGCACGCGGTGGCGAATGGGATGTATGTGGCGGTGGTCAATCGCGTGGGGTTCGAGGGGAGACCGGAGAAGGGCGATCCGGGCATCGAGTTTTGGGGAAATTCGTTTGTGGCGGATCCCTCGGGGCAGTTGTTGGCGGAGGGCTCGAACGACAAGGAAGAGATTTTGGTGGTGGAATGCGATCCGGCGAAAAGCGAGGATACGAGGAGGAATTGGCCGTTCTTCCGAGATAGAAGGATTGATGCGTTTGGGCCGTTGTTGGAACGATGGGTGGGGGAGAAGTGAGGTTCAACCAGAAAAGCCTGCGGCAAAGGCGGCAGAGGGCCCGCATATTTAACGGAGACGCTTTAAGTTCACTATGACGAAGACGACGCAAGGAAAAACGCCGAGAACGATGGGGTTTCGGATGCCGGCGGAGTGGGAGGAGCATGAGGCTACGTGGTTGGGTTGGCCACATGAGTTGACGGATTGGCCGGGGAAATTTGCGCCGATCCCGTGGGCGTTTGCGGAGATGGTGCGGCTGCTGTCGCAAGTGGAGCGGGTGTTTTTATTGGTGGAGGATCGCGCGGCGGAAAAACGGGCGCGGGGGATACTGAAGAAATCTGGGGCGAAGCTGGACGCGGTGGAATTTTTTCGGGTGCCGACGGACCGGGGATGGATGCGGGATTCGGGGCCCATTTGCGTGAAGAATGCCGCGGGGCAGGTGGCGTACAACCATTTCGTTTTTAATGGGTGGGCGAAGTACGCAAATCATAAGAAGGATGCAACAGCGGTGAGCAAGGTGAACGCACGATTAAAGCGACCCGTGTTCTTGCCTTTGCATAATGGACGACGCGTGGTACTGGAGGGCGGGTCGATTGACGTAAATGGGAAAGGAACGCTGCTAACTACCGAAGAATGTTTGCAGAGCAAGGTGCAGGAGAGGAACCCGGGATTTACGAAGGAAGATTATGCGGAAGTGTTTCGAGATTATCTCGGGGTGACGAACGTGCTCTGGTTGGGAGACGGAATCGCGGGCGACGACACGCACGGACATGTGGACGATCTGACGCGATTTGTGAATGAGAGGACGGTGGTAACGATTGTGGAGGAAAATCCCAAGGAGGTGAACTATCCAGCACTGCAGGAGACTCTTGGGCGACTGCGCAAGATGAAGGATCAAGATGGCCGCCCTCTGCAAGTAGAAACGCTGCCAATGCCGCAGCCGGTTTATTTTGATGGGCAGCGGTTGCCGGCGAGTTATGCGAATTTTTATATTGCGAATGGTTTAGTCATTGTGCCGACCTTTAACGAAGCGAATGATCGAGTGGCATTGAATACCTTGGCGAAAGTGTTTCCGGGACGCGAGGTGGTGGGGATCCACTGCAGGGATTTGGTGCTGGGATTGGGGACGTTGCATTGCATGACGCAGCAGGAACCGGGCGCTGAAACTGGAAGATAGAGACGAGTAGCCCAATACCGCACATTCAAAAACGGTCTGCGGGACTGGGTCCGGGCCAAAGAGAAAAGAAGACGCAGGGGTTGAGGAGGAAAGATGGTGGGATTGAGCGCAGTGGCAATGTTGCAGGAGCGCGTGGTTGTGGTGGAGTGGCAGCGAGGGTTGGTTGGATGGTTGGTCATTGGGTTGATTGCGGGATGGCTGGCGGGAAAATTGGCCCGAGGACGGGGGTTTGGTTGCATTGGGGATATTGTGCTGGGGTTAATCGGCTCGGTGATCGGAGGCTGGATTTTTACGCAATTGGGTATCGTGCACACAAATACATTTTTGCTGTCCCTGGCAGCGGCGACGGTAGGAGCGGTGCTGCTAGTGTCGATAGCGCATTTGTTTTTTGGTGGAAAGAACGGGTAAACCGCGGCGGTCTAGTCAGTGTCCGGCGGGAAGCGGAGCCACTCGACCGCAGGAGCCTACCTTTCGCAAAATGCGCGAAGGCTGGGGCGCCCTCAAGTACCATAATTGGCGATCAACTATTGTTTGGGGAAGTTGGGGTCGGCTTTTACTTCTTTAATTTGGTTGGTATGCCGTTCGGAGTGAGCGGCGATGAGAAGCACGAACTCATAGGCGTCCCACTTGGTGCCGGCAGGGCTGTCGGCAGCGTGATCGCGAAGACCAGGCGTGTCCTTCACGAACTCTTCGGTTTTGGCGCGGCTTTCGACGAAATGATCGATGGAACCTTGGGGTGAACCGAACCGGTTGGAAGGCTTGATTTCGTCCGGAGCCTGGCGCTTCGTCGTGCGATCGGGGACATTGGCGATGATGGCGGCATCAATGGCAACGACATCGCGGCCGGGAACCGCGGGGGCGAGCATTACTTTCTCCACAACCATCCCGCGGATGTAGTCTTCGGCGGCAGCGATGTGCTCCATGCACTCGGCGACGGACCAACGATCGAGAGCGGGCTTGAAGTTCCATTGCGCCGGGGAAAGATCCTTGGTGGCATCAAGGACGTCCTTCTTAGTGGACTCCAGGTATTGGACGGCCTTGTCTTTGTCGGCTTGAGTTAATTCTTGAGCGCGAGCGGCGCTGGTACAGACGAGAGCGAGTGAGACAAAGAGAGTGAAGACGACTGGAGCGAACGAGCTCTTCATGGTTATTCCCTTCCCCCAAATTCGAATAGTCTAAAACACCCCAAAGGGTTTGAACGTGTTAGTTCCACGGGACGTGTCACATCCGCGGGTTGGATGCGGGGGAGTCGGGGTTGGGTGCATACGTGTACGTCGAGATGTGAGGGAGGAAGAGGGAAAGTTAGGTGGCAAGATGCAAGAGTTGAGATCCTGCACCCACAAACGACGCGAGTTCAGGATGACAATGCGTCTTTTCGGTAGAAGTGACAAATCAAAGAGGGTGTTAGAGTTCGGGCAGAAAGGCGAAATCGTCGGCGCGCCGCCGCACTCCAAAGAAGCCGCAAGACGGCGGCGTAAAGCCGCCGCTACATCGCCCCAGAAACCCAAGATTGCAGGCAAGAGTGCGTGTGCCACGGCGCCCGACGCTGCGAGATGCAGTGTGATAGGATTTGAGGTTTGATAGTGGAGAATAACACTCATTGAGCAAGCTGACACAGACACTCACCGCGATCCCCCTTGGTGGCCTGGGCGAATTTGGAATGAACATGATGGTGTTCCGCTACGGGGAAGACATCCTTGTAGTGGACGCAGGAATGATGTTCCCGGAATCGGAGTTGCTGGGCGTCGACCTGGTGATTCCGGATATTACCTACCTGAAGCAGAATCGAGAACACGTAAAAGCGATCGTGCTGACGCACGGGCACGAGGACCACATTGGGGCGCTCCAGTATATTTTGCGGGACTTGAATGTGCCGATTTACGGGACGCGGTTCACGTTGGCTTTGGTGAAGAAACGGCTGGAAGAGGCGGGACTGCTGGAATCGGCGAAGCTGTTTGAGGTCACGCCTGGGCGGTTGGTGGAAATCGGGCCGTACGAAATTGAGTTTATCCCGGTGACGCACAGCACGATTGACTGCGTGGCGCTGGCGATTCGAACGCCGATTGGCGTGATCATCCATACCGGGGATTTCAAGATTGATCAGACGCCGGTAGACGGAGCGCCGTTCGATTTGCATGCATTTGCGCGATATGGAAACGAGGGCGTGCTGGCGTTGTTCAGTGATTCGACGAACGTGGAGCGGCCGGGGTTTACGCCTTCAGAACGAGTGGTGGTACCACGGATTGAAGAATTGACGCGAATGGCGCCCCGGCGGGTGGTGCTGTCTTGCTTTGCGTCTTCGATTCATCGCATCCAGCAAGTGATTGACGTTGCGGAGCGAGTGGGGCGGAAGATCGGATTCGTCGGGCGCAGCATGGTAGACAACGTAGAAATTGCGCACGAAATGGGCCGGCTGCGAATACCCGATGGAATGGTAGTGCGTCCCCAGGATATTCGCGGATTCGACGCGAAGAAGTTGTTGCTGCTGGTGAGCGGGTCACAGGCCGAACCGATGTCGTCGATGTCGCGAATCGCGGTAGACAACCACCGGTTGGTTACTATCGACGAGAACGACACGATTATCTTGTCGGCAAGGATTATTCCAGGGAATGAGAAGGCGATCTTCCGAATGCTGGATCACATGTTCCGGCGGCGGGCACTGGTGTATTACGACAACGCAAGCGGGCCGATTCACGTGAGCGGGCACGCCAGCCAGGAAGAACAGAAATTGCTGTTGCGATTGGTAAAACCCAAATACTTCATTCCGGTACACGGGGAATACCGGCACCTGTTCCGGCATGCGGCCCTGGCGCACCAGTTGGGATGTGTGAGCGAAGAGATCATGCTCCTGGAAGATGGAAAGTGCGTGGAGTTTACGGAGGAACGAGCGTACCGCCGGGATCCGGTGCCGGCGGGACGGGTGCTGGTGGATTCGGGATCACTGGAAGAAATTGAAGAGTTGGTGGTGCGCGACCGGAAGCACTTATCCGAAGAGGGCGTGGTGATTCCGATTATTGCGATTGACAAGCACACGGGGCAGGTAGAATCGGCTCCGGAGATCGTGACGCGGGGATTGATGAGTGAAAACGGGAATGAGTTTTTGGCCGGGGCCAGAGATGTGGTGTCGCGGACGGTGGAGTCGTCAAACCTGGAGGAGCGGGCGGATTGGTCGGTGATTAAGGAAAAAATCCGGGTGGATTTGAAGAAGTACATCAATAAGCAGACATCGAAGCGACCGTTGATATTGCCGGTGATTTTGGAAGTTTGATCTGGCAGGGATATCGGATATCGGCGATCAGAGATCAGGAAGTGAGAGTGACTCAGTCTTCGGTGAATTTGCTCCATAAAGCAAGACTGTCCTAAGCGAAACAGAAAACAAGAGGGTGCCTTACTCCGCGGACTCCGTTCGGAATGACGGAGTTTTTTTATATGCGCTAGAATCTAACGCGCATGGCGAACCCCGAGAATCCTGTTCCTGAAACAACGCAATTCCCTGCTGCGACAAACGTGAGCCCGAGTGGAACGCGCGCGGCGATGATTTTTATTGTGGTGACGGTGCTACTGGATTTTCTGGCGTTTGGGATTATCGCGCCGGTGTTGCCGGACCTGATCAAGCAGTTTGAAGGCGGCAATATCGCGCGCGCTTCGGACATGGTGGGTTATTTCGGGCTGGTCTGGAACTTGATGCAGTTTATGTTTTTGCCGGTGCTGGGAGCGTGGAGCGACCGGTTCGGGAGACGGCCGGTAATTTTGATTTCCTGTCTGGGATTAGGACTGGATTACATTTTCATGGCGCTGGCGCCGTCGCTGAAGTGGTTATTTGTGGGGCGGATCATTTCGGGGATTACCGCGTCGAATGTGTCAACTGCGTTCGCCTACATAACGGACATTTCCGCTCCGGCGGAACGCGCAAAGCGATTTGGGATGCTGGGAGCAGCATTTGGGGTGGGATTCGTGGTGGGCCCGGCGGTGGGTGGCCTGTTGGGTCAACACAATCTGAGAGCACCGTTCTGGGCAGCGGCGGCGTTGAGCCTGGCAAATTTCTTATATGGACTATTTGTGCTGCCGGAATCGTTGCCAAAAGAAAAACGGGCGAAGACGGCGTGGCATATGGCGAACCCACTGGGATCGTTGACGCTGTTGCGATCGCATCCGGAGTTGGCGGGCTTATCGATCGTGGTGATCCTGTATTACCTGGCGCACCAGGCACTGCAAAGCGTGTGGGTGCTGTACACAGAATATAGGTATGGGTGGAACCAGCGAAGCATCGGATTGTCGCTGGCGGTTGTGGGTGTATGTGCGGCGATCGTATCCGGCGGGCTGGTAGGACCGTATGTGAAGAAATTCGGGGAACGATTCAGCCTGACGAGTGGACTGTTTTATGGCGTATTGGGATTCGTGGGATTTGCAATCGCTTGGCGAGGTTGGGGAGCACTGGCAGCGATACCGTTTATCGCGTTGTGGGGAGTGGCCGGGCCAGCGATCCAATCACTGATGTCACAGAGAGTGGATGCGACGTCGCAGGGGAAACTGCAGGGAGCGGTGAATTCGCTGAGAGCGTTGACGGGAATGGTGGGGCCAGTGTTATTTACACAGGTGTTTTCGGCAACGATCGCGCAGGACGCGAAGTTGTATTTGCCGGGGGCGGCGTATTATCTGGCGGCGGCGCTATTGGCAGCAGCGATGGTGATGGCAGTTGTGGTGACGCGGAGGCACCCGGGGGCGAAGATAGAAAATGGAAATAGCGGTCCACGAAGAAAAGTGATGGATTGCATCGACAATGTTGATTCTGGGGGCAAGGGGGTGTAGCCTTTCGGGACCGGCCGGGAGGACATTATGGCGACAGCGACTAGCGTGATTGAACCGAAGGTAAAGATTAACGCGACGAAACTGCTGATCAATGGGAAATGGGTGGATGCGGCGTCGGGGAAAACGTTTCCGACGATTAACCCATCGACGGGTGAGGTGATTACGCAGGTTGCCGAGGCGGACGCTGCTGATGTGGACAAGGCAGTAGCGGCGGCGCGGACGGCGTTTGACAAAGGGCCGTGGCGGAAGAAGTTGAGCGCGTCGGCGCGTGGCGTGTTGATGAACAAGTTGGCGGATTTGATTGAGAAGAATAAGGAAGAGTTGGCGGAGTTGGAGTCGCTAGACAACGGGAAGCCATATCAGGTGGCGCTGGCGGCGGATTTGCCGCTAACGATTGCATGTTATCGATATTACGCGGGCTGGGCGGACAAGATTCAGGGGAAGACGATCCCCGTGCAGGGGCGCTATTTCAGCTACACCAAGCATGAACCGGTGGGCGTAGTGGGTCAGATTATCCCGTGGAATTTTCCGCTATTGATGCAGGCATGGAAACTGGGACCGGCGCTGGCTGCGGGATGCACCGTGGTGTTGAAACCGGCAGAGCAGACGCCGCTGACGGCGCTACGTGTGGGGGAGTTGATCCTGGAAGCAGGATTTCCGGAAGGGGTGGTGAACTTGCTGCCGGGGTATGGACCGACCGCGGGAGCAGCGCTGGCGCGGCATATGGACGTGGATAAGGTGGCATTCACAGGATCGACGGAAGTGGGTCATTTGATCATGAAGGCTGCGGCGGAATCGAACTTGAAGCGGGTAACTCTGGAATTGGGCGGGAAGAGCCCGAACATTGTGTTCGCCGACGCGGACATGGACCAGGCGATCGAGGGAGCGCACTTCGCCCTGTTCTTTAATCAGGGACAATGCTGCTGCGCGGGGTCGCGACTGTTCGTAGAGGAGAAATGCTACGACGAGTTCGTGGCAAAGAGCGTGGAGCGGGCAAAGAAGCGGACGGTGGGAAACCCATTCGACAAGAATACGGAGCAGGGACCGCAGGTCGACCAGGAGCAGTTTAACAAGGTAATGGGGTACATCGAGAGTGGGAGGCAAGAGAAAGCGAACCTGCTGGCGGGCGGGAATCGTGTGGGTGATAAGGGATACTTCATCGAGCCGACCGTATTTGCAGACGTGCAGGACAATATGAAGATCGCGCAAGAAGAGATTTTTGGACCGGTCATGTCGATCTTGAAATTCAAGGACGTTAATGAGGTCGTGGACCGGGCGAACAAGTCGTTGTACGGACTGGCCGCGGCGGTTTGGACGAAGGACATTACGAAGGCTCACGCGATTGCAGATGGCGTGAGGGCTGGGACGGTGTGGGTGAACTGCTACGACGTCTTTGATGCAGCGGCGCCATTTGGCGGGTTCAAACAATCGGGGATTGGTCGCGAGCTCGGGGAGTACGGGCTGGCGAATTATACCGAGGTTAAGACGGTTACGGTGAAGTTGTGAGGAGATGCAGTCGGCAGTCGTAGGAGTATTGGCCGGGAGCTGCGACCAGGAGAACGGCAATTCCTCAGGGGCTGAAGCTCAGTTTTTGCCGTTGATCCAATGTCGGAAGTGAAGTTCCGACCCCTAATAAAGATCGGCGCGCGGGCGTTAGAGTGACCGTGTGGAAGATTTGTCGCACCTCCGGCGCTCTGGTCGAGGAGTCATAGTGCCCAGCCCTTACGGACTGGGCTAACTTCTTACGCGCCTCTGGCGCTGGATAACGAAGGCAACATCGGTCTGCGACTTTTTCCAAGATCATAGGTGGATCAACGATGACTTCATCTAAAAGCGGTTGTGTACTCGCGCGGGCGGCTGAGAAAGCCGCCCGATTTGTTTCTGGGCTAGTGATGGGGCTGATGGTTTGTAGTTCCCTGTTGGCTCAGGATGCAGGGTTGGCGTTTCGACGAGCGGAACATCTGCGGCATGGAATTAATTTGAGCCA
>Ga0074046_10002312_pt1 | contig 16580 bp, 18 predicted proteins | sample BogForMeECP23OM3_FD_94441 | JGI IMG/M metagenome (GOLD analysis project Ga0074046, IMG submission 94441) | Bog forest soil microbial communities from Calvert Island, British Columbia, Canada - Bog Forest MetaG ECP23OM3 | ecosystem: Environmental > Terrestrial > Soil > Wetlands ...
ACCACCTCATCGCCCACCGCGGCCGGCTCGTCGCCGAAGTCCACGACGAGCTGATCCATGCAGACCGTGCCCGCGATCGGCCAGCGGCGGCCGCGCGCGCTGACCAGCGGCAGGCCGGCCGCGGTCCGCGGCACCCCGTCCGCGTACCCGAGGGGTACCAGGCCGAGGGTGGTCTCACGGGAGGTCACGTACCGGTGGCCGTAGGAGACGCCGGTGCCCGCGGGCACCCGCTTGACCATGGCCAGCCGGGCGCGCAGCGACATGGCCGGGCGCAGCCACGACGGCGCGCCGCCGGGCAGGGTGGACAGGCCGTAGATGGCCCCGCCTAGGCGCACCAGGTCGAACCGGGACTCGGGGACGGTCAGCGCGGCGGCGGTGTTGGCGATGTGCCTGACCTCGGGCGTGACGCCGGCCTTCTCGGCGAACGCGACGGCGTCGGCGAAGACGGCAAGCTGGGCGGCGACCGACGGGTGCCCGGGGATATCGGCGCAGGCGAAGTGCGACCACAAGCCCGTCACCCGCACCGAGCCGCGGGCCTGGGCGGCCAGGGCGGCTTCCACCACGCCCGGCCAGTCCGCCGCAGCGGCGCCGCCACGGCTCAGCCCGGTGTCGGCCTTGAGGTGCAACCGGGCCCGGACGCCGACCCGGTCGGCGGCGGCCGCGATCTTCGCGGCGAAGGCCACCGAGCCGGCTGTGAGGTCCACGCCGTGCCTGATCGCCTCGGCGGGATCGCCGAAGGTCATCAAGCAGAGCACGGGCGCGGTGATACCCGCCTGCCGGAGCGCGACCGCCTCGGCCAGGTCGGCGACGCCCAGCCAGCTGGCCCCGCCGGCCAGGGCCGCCTGGGCGGCCGGAACCATGCCGTGACCGTACCCGCCGGCCTTGACCACGGCCATCACCTGGCTGCCGCCCACCAGCTCACCCAGCGCCGCGACGTTACCGGTGATCGCGCCGAGGTCGACGAAGGCTTGCCGGTCCATGGTGCTCACAGGCTCCGGAACGCGGCCGGCAGCGCCCGGACCAGGTCGGAAGCCCCGATCGGCGCCTCGCCGGCCTCGCCGGGGCCCTCCGGGGCCGGTGCGCCGTCCGCGGCGCCCCCGCCGGCTGCGGCGAGCCGGCCGGCCATGCCGTGCAGGTAGGCGGCCGCCAGGCCGGCCTGGGCGGGCTTCAGGCCCTGCGCGAGCAGCGCGCCGGCCAGCCCGGACAGGACGTCTCCGCTGCCCGCGGTGGCCAGCCACGGGGTGCCGGTGGGGTTCACCAGGACCGGCTCGTCCCCGGGCCCGCCGGAGGCAACGGGCGGTGCTTCCGGGGGGGCGATGACCGTCGTCGAGCCCTTCAGCAAGACCGTGACGCCCAGCTCGCCGGCCGCCCGGCGGGCGTGCTCGAGCCGCCGCGCCTCAACGCTCGCCCCGTCGGTGCCGAGCAGCCGGGCCAGCTCGCCGGCGTGCGGCGTGATCAGCGTCGGGGCCGGCCGGGGCAGCAGCCCCTGGACCTGACTCAGGATCGTCAGCCCGTCCGCGTCCACCAGCACGGGCAGGTCCGTGCCGAGCACCGCCGCCAGCCGCGCCACGGCGTCCTGGCCGGTGCCCATGCCCGGGCCGGCCACCCACGCCTGGACCCGGCCGACCGAACCGAGCAGGTCCCAGTCGCCCTGGTCGGGGTGCGCGGTCACCACGGTCTCGGGCCAGGCCTGCCGGACCAGCATCGCGGCGATGCTCGCGGTGACCACCCGGACCATGCCCGCCCCGCCGCGCACCGCACCCCCGGCCGCGAGCAGCACCGCCCCGGTGAAGCGGTCGCTGCCCGCCAGCAGGCCGAGCACGCCCCGCCGGTACTTGTCCGATTCGGCCCCGGGGCGGGGCAGCATCTCCCTGATGTCGTTCCCCTGCGGCGCCGCGGCGCTCGGGCCGTCTTTCAGGTACGGGCCCAGGCCGATGTCGATGAGCTCGACGGCTCCCGCGTACTCGGCGCCCGGGTCGATCAGCAGCCCGGGCTTGATCGCGCCGAAGGTCACGGTGACGTCGGCCCGGACCGCCGGGCCGTCCACCACCCCGGTGTCGGCGTCGATGCCGCTCGGCAGGTCGACCGCCACCACGGTCGCGCCGGCCTGCCTCGCGCGAGCAGCCTGCCGCGCCAGGCCGGCGAACGGCTCCCGCAAGCCGCCCCGGCCCCCGATGCCGAGCAGGCCGTCGATGATCACGTCAGCGCTGTTGATCAGGTCGGCATGAGCACCGGGATCGCCGGCCACCCGGCCGCCGGCGGCGCGCAGCGCGGCGGTGCCGCCCGGGTGCGCCTTAGGGCCGGCCGCGATCGCGGTGACGGCCACGCCGCGGCGGGCCAGCAAGGCCCCCGCGTAGAGCGCGTCGCCGCCGTTGTCCCCGCTGCCGGCCAGCACGACCATCCGGCTGCCGTACACGTGCCCCGGGTACCGGGCCAGCAGGGACGCGCACACCGACGCGAGCCCGGCGGCGGCCCGGGCCATCAGCGCCCCATCGGGGACGATCTCCATCAGCGCGCGTTCCGCCGCCCGCACGGCGGCGACCTGGTATGCGTCTCGCATGGGGTTCCTACTGTCCCGCGAGAGCCAGCCGAACCTCGTCGGCCAGCCGGCCGATGACGCGTTCTGCCAGGCTCGCGTCCTTGGCCTGGATCATCAGCCGGATCGCGGGCTCGGTTCCGCTCGGCCGGACCAGGACCCGCCCGCTGCCGCCCAGCTCGGCCTCCGCCCGGCGGACGGCCGCGGTGACCTCCGGGCCGAGCTGCGACGCCTCGCCAGGCACGTTGACCAGCACCTGCGGGTACTTCGGCATCATCTTGGCCGCGGCCGCCATCGGCACGCCGTGCCGGTTCACCGCGGCGAGCAGCTGCAGGCTGGTCAGCACGCCGTCGCCGGTGGTGGCGTGCTCCAGCATGATGATGTGCCCGGATTGCTCGCCGCCGAGCAGGTAACCGCCGTCCCGCATGGCCGCGGAGACGTGCTTGTCCCCCACCGGCGTCTCGATCACCTTGATGCCGGCGCCGCGCATCGCCACGTGGAAGCCCTGGTTCGACATCACCGTGACCACCACCGCGTCGCCCGCCAGACGGCCCGCTTCCTTCAGCCCGGTCGCGAGCACGGTCAGGATCTGGTCGCCGTCGAGCGGCTGCCCGTCTGCATCGACCGCCAGGCACCGGTCGGCGTCGCCGTCGTAGGCGATGCCCGCGTCCGCACCGTGCTCGACGACCGCCGCGGCCAGCGCGCCGAGCGCGGTGGAGCCGCAGCCGGCGTTGATGTTCAGGCCGTCGGGCTGGTCGCCGATGGTGATGACGTCGGCGCCGGCTCGGCGCAGCGCTCGCGGCGCGAGGCGGTAGGCCGCCCCGTGCGCGCAGTCGGCCACGATCCGCAGGCCCGCCAGCGGCGGCTGCGGGTGGTCCCGCAGCGTGGCCAGCAGGTGGTCCAGGTAGCGCTCGTGCTCGGCGCTGGCGTCGCTGACCCGGCCGAACTCGCCGCCATCCGGCGTCGCCTCCCCAGTCCCCAGCCGGACGGTCCCGAGCCGGGCAGTCGCCAGCCGGGCAGTCGCCAGCCGGGCCTCGATGTCGTCTTCGGTGGCGTCCGGCAGCTTGACCCCGCCGTGGCCGAAGAACTTGATCCCGTTGTCCCTGGCCGGGTTGTGGCTCGCGGAGATGACCACGCCGAAGGCCGCGCCTAGCGCTCCGGTCAGGTAGGCCACGCCGGGCGTGGGGATGACCCCCAGCCTGAGCACATCCACCCCGGCACTGGCCAGGCCGGCGACGACGGCCGCCTCGAGGAACTCGCCGGACGCCCGCGGATCCCGGCCGACCACGGCCACAGGGCGCCCATCACGTGCCCTCGCGCCACGGCCGAGCACGTCGGCCGCGGCCACGCTGAGCTCCATGGCCAGGCACGCGGTCAGCTCATGACCAGCGACCCCCCGGACACCGTCCGTACCGAACAGACGGCGATGCTGCCCCGCTTCAGCCATTTCGCTCCGCTCCCCGCCCAAGCTCCCCAGCCCCCTACAGTGCTCGTGTGCGCTGGCGTGTACCCGACAGCCGCTGCGCGAGCGGCACTTACCGCTTGGAGTACTGCGGCGCCTTCCGGGCCTTCTTCAGGCCGTACTTCTTGCGCTCCTTGACCCGGGCGTCCCTGGTCAAGAAGCCGGCCTTCTTCAGCGCCGGGCGGTTCTCCGGGTCCACCAGGGTCAGCGCCCTGGTCACGCCGAGGCGCAGAGCGCCCGCCTGCCCGGTGACGCCGCCGCCGGAGATCCGGGCCACCACGTCGAAGCTGCTCTCCGCGCCGAGGAGCACGAACGGCTCGTTGACCAGCTGCTGATGCACCTTGTTCGGGAAGTACACGTCGAGCGTCCGGCCGTTGATCAGCCACTGGCCCGAGCCCGGGGTAATGCGGACCCTGGCGATCGCCTCCTTGCGGCGGCCGGTGCCCGCCGCGTTACCGGTGACCACCGGGCGCCTCGCCGCGGCCCGCACAGGCGCGTCCTGTGCGGATTCTGTCGTGTACTCCGACGGGACGTCAGCGCCGAACTCGTCGTCGGCGTAATCAGCGAATTCGGTGTCGTCCTCGACGCTGGTGGTGGTTCCGCCAGTGGGCTCAGCCACGGTCTGTTCCTCGTGCTTCCTCTGCTTTGGGTCTACTGCCCGATCTGCGTGATCTCGTACGGCTGCGGCTGCTGGGCCTGGTGCGGGTGATCGGGGCCCGCGTACACCTTGAGCTTGCGCAGCGTCTTGCGGCCGAGTGAGTTCTTCGGCAGCATCCCCCGCACCGCCTTCTCCACGACGCGCTCGGGGTTGCTGGCCATCAGGCTGGCGTACGAGACCGACCGCAGGCCGCCCGGATAACCGGAGTGCCGGTAGGCGTGCTTCTGCTCGAGCTTGCTGCCGGACAGCGCGACCTTCGCCGCGTTGACGACGATCACGAAATCGCCCGTGTCCACGTGCGGAGCGAAGATCGGCTTGTGCTTGCCCCGCAGCAGCACCGCCACGTGGCTGGCCAGGCGGCCGAGCACCACATCGGAAGCGTCGACGACATGCCACTGCCGCGTAATGTCACTGTCCTTCGGGCTGAATGTGCGCACAGTCCTAAGCCTTCGCGTATGTATCGTGATCTTCTCCGGCCGCACCTGCTGGTGACGGCCGCCCAGAGGCGCTCCGCGGGCGCATCACGCCGCGCGAACCGCGCATACGGAAGGCACACCGCGTGCACGCCCGTCGCGCATGACGCCAGTGCAGCATACTCCGTCTTACGCAGCGATGCCAAAGCGACGTTGCCATCGAACCCTCCGTCGGGGGGTGCCACGGCTCGCCGCCAGTTAACTACATGAGGGCGGCAAAGTTCCGCGTCCACCATACCGGAACTGAACAGAACGCTACTCTCAACGTTATGGATCACCAGGGCGCAGGACGCACCCGCTCGGCCGCGGACACGCGCCGCCAGCCGCCCTGGCCGTCACGGGACGGCGTCGGCGGCCCCGGCGACCCGGAAGGCAGGGGCACGGAGAACACCGCCCAGCGGGTCCTGGGCGCGGGCACCGGCCCGCAGCGGCTCATCGCCTCGGGCACCGGCCCGCAGCGGCTCATCGCCTCGGGCAGCGGCACCCAGCAGGTCCTGAGTCCGGGCAGCGGCCCCCAGCCGACGTTCGGCGCGCCGGGCCAGCCCTCAGGAGCCCGGTCGAGAGCTCCCCGGGAGCGGACGCCGGTCCGGGATTCCCCGCCCGGACGCGAACCGACCGAGCCGTCCCTGGGCGACCCAGCCGAGGACGCGCACTCCGGCGATGACACCTACCTGACGAGCCCGCTGGTTCCGGCGGACGGCGCGGGCCGGGCCGCTGCGCTTCGCCAGGCCGCTGCGCCGGGCCGGCGGCGCGGCGGCCCGGCGAAGCGCCGTTTCCGGTCCCGTTCATGGCTCGCCGCGGCTGTCGTGGTCGTGGCCGCCGCCGGCTTCGCCAGTTACAAGTTCTTGTACGAGCCAAGGGTCAACGCGCCGGTGCCCCCGACGCTGCGGCTGCCGACGACCGTGCCCGGCTCCCCCGGCTCCCCCGACTCCCCCGGCTTCGACAAGACCCTGGGCAAGTGGCAGCACATCGGGACCCGGGCCGAGGACCCGGAGCCGCTGACGATCACGGGCCTGTACCCGCCGCAGTTCGTCCTGGGCGGCAGCTCGTACGTCAGGACCGCGGCCAGCGTCACCAAGACCTGCTCGCTGGCGGTGTACGGCGCGGATCTGCAGGCCGCACTGCAGTCGGGCCACTGCACCCAGGTGTTGCGCGCGAGCTACATCTCGGGCGACGGCAAGATGATGGGGACCGTCGGCGTGGTCAACCTGATCACCTCCAGCGCCGCGCAGAAGGCCGGGCAGGTCACCGGGCCGCAGGAGATCATCGCGCCGCTGGCCGGGAAGAAGGGCGTCACCAGCAAGCTGGGTAACGGGACCGGCGTGGTGCAGGCGGAGATCAAGGGCCACTACCTGATCTTGATGTGGGCCGAGTTCACCAACCTGAAGTCACCGTCGGGTCAGGCCCAGCGGCAGGCCCTCGAGCAGTTCGCCGCGAACCTCGTCACCGGCAGCGCCAACATCAACCTCAGCACCCGGATGCTGACCGGCAAACCCTAGCCACGCCACTGGCTCCTGGGCCGCAACTGACTCCTGGGCCACACTAGCCCGCACACCGGCGCCTCGTCCAGGTATCTCGGCCACCAAGAGCACCACTTCCAACTCGTGCCTCACTGGTACCGCGCTCAAAACCAATGAGTGTGACTCTCTACTGACTCTTCCCAGTAGAGAGTCACACTCACTTGGAAACCGGATCAGAGGCTACGGACCCTCCGGACGGCGGCGGCCCGGGCGGCCAGCTCATCGGCGGGGGGATAGCCGACTTCCTCCAGGCACAGCCCGTGCGGGGGGAGGACGGGGACGGCGGGATCGCGGACCGCGGCCGCCAGCACCGCGGCGGGCCAGCCGGGCGGCCTTCGCCCCTCGCCGACGGCGAGGAGCGCCCCCACCAGCGAGCGGACCATGTTGTGGCAGAACGCGTCGGCGACCACGGTGGCGATCGCGGTGCCGTGATCGTCCCGGTGCCAGTCCAGGGTGCGCAGCGCCCGGATGGTGGTCGCGCCCTCCCGCCGACGGCAGAAGGCGGCGAAATCGTGCTCGCCCAGGCAGCGCCGCGCGGCCTCGTTCATGGCCGTCAGATCGAGCCGCCGGAAGGACCACAGCGTTTCGTGCCTGCGCAGCGGGTCCGCGGCGGTCTCGTCGTCGCAGACGCGATAGGCGTAGCGGCGCCACAGCGCGGAGAAGCGGGCGTCGAACCCGGTGGGCGCCGGACTCGCGGCGTGCACCCGGACGTCGGCGGGCAGCACCCCGGCCAGCCTGAGGATGACCCGGTCGGCCGGAAGCGCCCAGGCGGCGGCGGGCACGTCGGCGTGGGCGACCTGGCCGCGCGCGTGCACGCCGGCGTCCGTGCGCCCGGCCGCCGTCAGCTTGGGCGGGGCGGGCAGCCGCAGCACCCGTCCGAGTGCTGTGGCCACCACGTCCTCTACCGTGCGCCTGCCGGGCTGGGCGGCCCACCCGGAAAACGCTGACCCGTCGTAGGAAAGATCAATCCGGAGCCGAACGGTCCCGGATTCTCCGTCCGAGCCCACCTCGAGCGGTCGGGGGTTAGTCGTCCTCGGCCGGCTTGTCGTGCTCGCCGTCGGCTTCGGCGGCATCAGTGTCGGCCACCTCGTCCTCGACGTCCTCGACGTCCTCGACCTCGGCATCCGCAGCCGATGCCGCGGTCGCCTCGTCGGCCGCAGCCGCCTCGGCGTCGGCTTCAGCCTCCGCCACGGCGGTGGCCGAGGCGGCTGGGGCCGCCGTCGCCGGGGCCGCCGTAGCCGTAACCGCGGCCGTGGTGGCCGGCGCCTCGGGGGCGGCGCGGCGCGTGCGACGGCGGGGCCTGGCCGCGACCGGCTCGCCGCGGACCAGTTCGATGACCGCCATCGCCGCGTTGTCACCCTTGCGCGGGCCGATCTTGGTGATGCGGGTGTAGCCGCCGTCCCGTTCGGAAAACTCCGGCGCGATCTCGGTGAACAGCTGGTGCACCACGCCCTTGTCCGTGACCACGGTCAGCACGTGGCGGCGGGCGTGCAGGTCGCCGCGCTTGGCGAAGGTGATCAGCCGCTCGGCTACCGGACGCAGCCTGCGGGCCTTGGCCTCGGTAGTGGTGATCCGGCCGTGCTGGAACAGCGCGGTGGCCAGATTCGCGAGGATGTGCCGCTCGTGAGCCGGGCTGCCGCCCAGGCGGTGGCCCTTGGTGGGCGTGGGCATACGGACCTCTCTCGATCTTTAACGCAGGCGTGGCAGCCGCCACGCCCTGTCAGTACTGCTCGGTCTCTACGTAGCTCTCGTCGTCGTCGCTGTAGGCGCCCACCGCGGTGCTCGGGTCGAACCCGGGCGGCGAGTCCTTGAGCGCGAGACCCATGTCGACGAGCTTCTGCTTGACTTCCTCGATCGACTTGGCGCCGAAGTTCCTGATGTCGAGCAGGTCCTGCTCGCTACGGCCGACGAGCTCGCCCACCGTGTGAATGCCCTCACGCTTGAGGCAGTTGTAGGACCGCACGGTGAGGTTGAGGTCCTCGATGGGCAAGGCCAGGTCCGCCGCCAGCGCGGCGTCGGTCGGCGACGGGCCGATGTCGATGCCCTCGGCGTCGACGTTGAGCTCCCGGGCCAGCCCGAACAGCTCGACCAGCGTCTTGCCCGCGCTCGCCACCGCGTCCCGCGGCCGCAGGCACGGCTTGGTCTCGACATCGAGGATGAGCCGGTCGAAGTCGGTGCGCTGCTCGACGCGGGTGGCTTCGACCTTGTACGTCACCCGCAGCACGGGTGAGTAGATGGAGTCGATCGGCACCCGGCCGATCTCCTGGCCCGGCTGCTTGTTCTGCGTGGCCGAGACGTAGCCGCGGCCGCGCTCGACGGTGAGCTCCATCTCGAGCTTGCCCTTGGCGTTCAGGGTGGCGACGTGCAGCTCGGGGTTGTGCACCTCGACGCCGGCCGGCGGCGCGATGTCGGCCGCGGTCACCTCGCCGGGACCCTGCTTGCGCAGGTACATGACGACCGGCTCGTCGTGCTCGGAGGACACCACCAGTTCCTTCAGGTTCAAGATGATGTCGGTGACGTCTTCCTTGACGCCGGGCACGGTGGAGAACTCGTGCAGGACGCCTTCGATCCTGATGCTCGTGACGGCTGCACCCGGAATGGAGGACAGCAGCGTGCGCCGGAGCGAGTTGCCGATCGTGTAGCCGAAACCCGGCTCGAGCGGCTCGATCACGAACCTGGACCTGTAGTCGTCTACCTGCTCCTCGGCGAGCGAGGGGCGCTGAGCGATGAGCATGGATCTTCCTTCTTTCTGCGCCGCCCGCTATATGACGGCGCTGTTTTCTCCCGGGGGGCTGTATTTCCCGGGGGGCGACCCCCCGGGATCCCCCCGATCCTGGGGGGATGCCATCCCCCCAGACCCCCTGGCCGGGGGCGAGCCCCCGGTTTCAAACCCTGCCGGGCCATCGAGGCCCGGCAGGTTTACTTCGAGTAGAACTCGACGATGAGCTGTTCTTGGACCTGGGTGTCGATCTGCGCCCGGACGGGCAGCGAGTGCACCAGGACCCGCATCTTGTCCGGCACCACCTCGAGCCAGGCCGGCACCGTGCGCTCGCCGGCCTCGGCCCGCGCGATGACGAACGGGGTCATCTCGAGGAACTTGGGGGCCACCTCGACGATGTCGCTCTCGCTGACCCGGTAGGACGGGATGTCGACCTTCTTCCCGTTCACCGTGAAGTGGCCGTGGCGCACCAGCTGGCGGGCCATGTCGCGGCTCTTGGCGAAACCCGCGCGGAAGACCACGTTATCCAGGCGGCGCTCGAGCAGCTGGAGCATGGTCTCGCCGGTCCGGCCGTGCTTGCGGGCCGCTTCCACGTAGTAGCCGTGAAACTGCCGCTCCAGGATGCCGTAGATGCGGCGCGCCTTCTGCTTCTCCCGGATCTGCTGCAGGTAGTCGCCTTCCTTCGGGCGGTTCCGGCCGTGCTCGCCCGGCGGGTAAGGCCGGATTTCGATCGGGCACTTGGGCGAGTCGCACTTCGCGCCCTTGAGGAAGAGCTTGGTCTTCTCCCGGCGGCACAGCTTGCAGTCCGGGCCTGTGTATCGAGCCATCTGTCGCTATCTCCTTGGGTGGGCTCGGGGGATGAAAGGTGGCCCAGTCAGACCCGGCGCCGCTTCGGCGGCCGGCAGCCATTGTGCGGAACGGGGGTCATGTCCTGAATCGAGCCGACCTCCAGCCCGGTCGCCTGCAGCGACCTGATGGCGGTCTCCCGGCCCGAGCCCGGGCCCTTGACGAAGACGTCGACCTTGCGCATCCCGTGTTCCATCGCGCGCCGCGCGGCGGCCTCCGCGGCCATCTGGGCGGCGTACGGCGTTGACTTGCGCGACCCCTTGAACCCCACCTGACCCGCGGACGCCCACGAGATGACGTTGCCCGCCGGGTCGGTAATCGAGATGATCGTGTTGTTGAACGTGCTCCTGATATGGGCGTGCCCGTGAGCAACGTTCTTCCGCTCCTTGCGGCGCACCTTCTTAGCGGCCTGGCTACGGCTCTTTGCTGGCGGCATATCTCTCTTTCGCGCTTCCTATGAGGTGATCGGTCCGAACGTCTCCGGACTACTTCTTCCCGGCCTTCTTCTTGCCGGCGACGGTCTTCTTCTTGCCCTTGCGGGTGCGCGCGTTGGTCTGCGTCCGCTGCCCGTGCACCGGGAGCCCGCGGCGATGGCGGATGCCCTGGTAGGAGCCGATCTCGACCTTGCGCCTGATGTCGGCCTGGACCTCGCGGCGCAGGTCACCTTCGACCTGGTAGGTCGAGTCGATCCAGTCGCGGAGCTTCATCAGCTCGTCGTCGCTGAGGTTGCTGACCCGGGTGTCCCCGCTGACGCCGGTTGCCTCCAGCGTCTGCAGCGCCCTCGTGCGGCCTATGCCGTAGATATAGGTGAGCGCGACCTCGAGCCGCTTATCGCGGGGGAGGTCCACTCCAGAAAGCCTAGCCATGCGCGGGCAGTTCTCCTTCGTCTCGCGGAGGTCCTTCGCGCCGTCTCCACGCCCTGCCCGGACGTGGCCCCGGCCTCCGTCCGGGGGTCGCAGCCTTAACCGGCTGCCTGCGGTACGCGTCCTTCTTATGTCAGCCTTGCCGCTGCTTGTGCCTCGGGTCGGTGCAGATGACCATGACGCGGCCGTGCCGACGTATGATCCGGCACTTGCTGCAGATCTTCTTGACGCTCGGCTTGACCTTCACGGTGCTTTCTCCACTAAATCTGATTCTGCTTGCTGGTCTGTTACTTGTACCGGTACACGATCCGCCCGCGACTCAGGTCGTAGGGACTGAGCTCTACGACCACCCGGTCGTCAGGCAGGATGCGGATGTAGTGCATCCGCATTTTCCCGCTGATATGGGCGAGAACCTTGTGCCCGTTGTCCAGCTCCACCCTGAAGAAGGCATTCGGGAGCGACTCGACAACCGTGCCTTCAATCTCAATGGCGCCGTCTTTCTTGGGCATGTCCTCCGCGCTTCGCTATGTGGTGATGGCCCGCGCCTAGACGCGGTCTGGTCTGGCTGTACGGTGCTAGCCGCACTCGGCTAGCCGTACTGGGCTAGCCGTACAGGCCTAACCGTACTGGCCTGGGCGGCAAGCCTGCCCCGCCTGGCTCACGCCGTGCTGGCTGACGACAGCGGGACGAGATAACCGGGAAGGGCCGACATCGTGCTCGCTTACGCGAGCCCCCGAGCGCCGACCAGGTAGGACCCAGCAGATGGGCCGGAGACGAGTGTACTCGACCCCGCGCCCCGGCGCGAACCGCCCAGATATAAGACACGCGCGAGCTCGCGGCTATTCCCGGCGCTGCTGCGAGCGACGGACTATGATCCAGATCCACGGTATCGCAATCACCGCCCACCACGGGAACCAGGTCCCGCCACCGATCACGGCGGCGACGGCCCAGATGGCGATGAGAGCCGACGTGACCGCCGCCCAGGCCCCCATGGCCACGGTCCCCCGCGTGAACCTGACCGGGTCGCCGGAGCCGCCCCGGTCGGCCGGCAGCAGCGACTGCCCGAGGTGAGGCGGAGCCCGCCGCAGCGACGCGTCCGGCAGCTGGTACAGGTCGATGGCCGGCAGGTCCATCATCAGCTCGTCGATCTCGCCGAGCGTCTTGGCGTCAAGGGCCTTGTCCATACGGTCATGAAATTCCTCGGCGGTCAGCCGGCCGGCGGCGTGGTGCTCGCGCAGCAGCGCCGTCGCGCGATCGCGATCCGCGTCCGAGGCGCGGATTCGCGGGTCACTAGGCACCGGGCACCTTCTTAGGTCGGCGGAATGCTCGACGGATCCTTCTTCTAGTATCGCCGAGGCTGCCCCCGTTATGCCCACGCCCGAAGCAGTCGGGGGGCCTTGGCCCCCCCAAGGGGGGTCTGGGGGGATGGATCCCCCCAGGATCGGGGGGGTCTCGGGGGGTCGTCCCCCCGGCTAACAGAGCAGGGGGTCGGGGGGAGATCGTTCCCCCCGGGGCAACAGAGTCCTCGGCCGTCAGCACCCACGGCCCGTCGGGGGTGATCGCGACCGTGTGCTCGAAGTGCGCAGCCCAGCTTCCGTCGGCGGTGACGACCGTCCACCCGTCCTCGAGCAGCGCCGTCTCGGCGCTGCCGAGCGTCACCATCGGCTCCACGGCTAGCGCCATGCCGGGCCGCAGCCGCAGCCCGCGGCCGGGCCGCCCGTAGTTGGGCACCGGCGGGTCCATGTGCATCGCGCTGCCGATGCCGTGGCCGGTGTACTCCTCCACTATGCCGTACCGGCCCGAGGCGGCCACGCTGGTCTCCACCGCGTGCGAGATGTCACCGAGCCGGGCGCCGGCCCGCGCCTGGGCGAGCCCTCGCCACAGCGCGGTCTCGCACGCCTGGAGCAGGTCGGCATGCTCCGCGGAGATGGCGCCCACGCCGACGGTCACGGCCGCGTCCCCATGCCACCCGCCAACGATGGCGCCGCAGTCGATGGAGACGATGTCTCCATCGCGCAGGCCCCGCTGCCGGCTCGGGATGCCGTGCACGATCTCCTCGTTCACCGACGTGCAGATCGTGGCGGGGTAGCCGTGGTAGCCCTTGAACGAGCCAGTGGCGCCTGCGGCGCGGATCTCGGCCTCGGCGAGCTCGTCGAGGTCCGCGGTCGTGATGCCGGGCCGGACCGCCTCGGCCAGGACCCGCAACGTGCGCGCGACCACCAGCCCGGCCTCGCGCATCACCGTGATCTGCTCGGGTGTCTTGATCTCGACGGTTATGCCACCGCGCCGCATGCCAGCTCGCTCTCAGCGCACGAACGGACGGAGCGCGGCCATGGCCCGGCTGGTGATCTCTTCCACCGGGCCGGTCGCGTCGATGCCGATCAGGATGTTCTCGTCGGCGTAAAACGCGATGAGCGGGGAGGTCTGCTCGGCGTAGACCTCGAGCCGGTGCCTGATGGTCTCCTCGGAGTCGTCGTCCCGCTGGAAAAGCTCGGCCCCGCAGTCATCGCAGATGCCATTGCGGGCGGGCGGGTCGTACAGCACGTGCCACACCCGTTCGCAGCGGCGGCAGGTCCTGCGTCCGGACAGCCGCCGCACCACTTCGTCCTCGTCCACGACCAGCTCGAGCACGACACCGAGCCGCGCGTCCCACTCCGAGAGCATCTTCTTCAGCGTCTCGGCCTGCGGGACGTTCCTCGGGAAGCCATCCAGCAGGAAGCCCTCTTGCGCGTCGTCCTCGGCCAGCCTGTCCCGGACCATCGCCACGGTTACCTCGTCCGGAACCAGATCGCCGCGTTCCATGAACTCCCTGGCCTTGCGGCCGAGGTCGGTGTTGTTCGTCACGTTGTACCGGAAAATATCACCTGTCGAGATCCTCGGGATCGCCAGGTGCGACGCTATGAACTGGGCCTGTGTCCCCTTGCCCGCACCGGGGGGCCCGACGAGGACGATGCGCACTATCGCAAGAAACCCTCATAGTTGCGCTGCTGCAACTGGCTTTCGATCTGCTTCACGGTGTCCAGGCCGACGCCGACCATGATCAGCAGGCTGACTCCGCTGAACGGGAACTCGTTGGCGACCCCGACGGCGCTGAGCGCCACCAGCGGGAACAGCGCGATGATCCCGAGGTACACCGAACCCGGCGCGGTGAGCCTGCTGAGCACGTACTGGAGGTACTCGGCGGTCGGCCGCCCCGGTCTGATGCCGGGGATGAACCCTCCGTACTTCTTCATATTGTCGGCCACCTCGGTCGGGTTGAAAGTGATCGACACGTAGAAGTAGGTGAACCCCACGATCAGCACGAAGAAGGCGAGCATGTACAGCTTTGAGCTGCTCGTCACGAGGTAGCGGTCCACCCAGCCCACCCAGCCCTGGGGATGGTTCTGGTTGCCGAACAGCTGAGCGGCCAGGGTCGGGATGTACAGCAGCGACGAGGCGAAGATGACCGGGATCACGCCGGCCTGGTTGACCTTCATCGGGATGTAAGTCGAGGTGCCGCCGTACATCCGTCGGCCCACCATTCGCTTGGCGTACTGCACCGGGATGCGGCGCTGCGCCTGTTCCATGAACACGATGAACGCGATGATGGCCACCACCACGACGATGGCGACGGCGGCGTAGAACGCCCCCTTGACCCGGTAGATGGCCAGGATCTCACCCGGGATGACCGAGATCACCGTGGTGAAGATCAGCACCGACATGCCGTTGCCGACGCCCCGGTCGGTGATCAGCTCGCCCATCCACATGATGACCGTCGTACCGGCCACCATGGTGATCACCATCGTCGCGATGGTGAAGGGCGAATTGTTCGGGATCAGCGGATTGCTGCTGCCGGCCGCCCCGCAGCCGTTGAACAGCGTGCCTGACCTGGCCAGCTCCACGTACCCGGTGGACTGCAGCACGGCCAGGCCCACGGTGAGGTACCTGGTGTACTGGGTGATCTTGGACTGGCCGGCCTGCCCTTCCTGCTTCAGCGTCTCCAGCCGCGGGATCACGACGGTGAGCAGCTGCAGGATGATGCTGGCGGTGATGTACGGCATGATGCCGAGCGCGAACACCGACAGGCGCAGCAGCGCCTGCCCGCTGAGCAGGTTGACGATGGCGAGAACGCCCGCCGTGGAACTGCCCGCCGCGGTCGCCGCGTTCGAGCAGAAGGCCACGTTCTTCTCATCGATGCCCGGCGTGGGTATCGTGGCGCCGAACCGGAACAAGGCGATGAGGCCCAGCGTGATCAGCATCTTCTTGCGAAGGTCCGGCGTCTGGAACGCCCGCACGAAGGCCGTCAGCATGCGCAGTCCTCGGTTCGGTTGGTCGGGCAGTCCACGTATCTTACCCGGCACGCCATCTTATGTCTCCCGCTCGCCTCCGGAGCGCTTTCGAGGTCCCGTCTTCCCTCGTCGCGCTCTATCGTCCCGCTCGCCGCCGGCCGCCCTTTGAGGCGCTGCCTTCCCTCGTCGCTCCTTCGTCGCTCCTCAGTCCAGGCAGCGCCGGCGCCCTTTGGCTCGCGGGTGGATCAGGACAGCTCGGTGACCGTACCGCCGGCCCGCTCGATCTTCGCCGCGGCCGTGGCCGAGAACGCGTGCGCGGTCACCCGCAGCGCCACGTCGAGCTCACCGGTGCCGAGCACCTTGATCAGCTCACCCTTGCGGGCCGCGCCCTTGGCGACCAGGGTCTCCGGCGTCACGTCGCCGCCATCTCCGAACAGCTCGGCTAGCCGCCCGGTGTTCACCACCTGGTAGGCGGTGCCGAAGCCCGCGTTGGAGAAGCCCTTGAGCTTCGGCACGCGCCGGTTCAGCGGCATCTGGCCGCCTTCGAAGCCCAGGCGGACCTGGTTGCGCGCCTTGGTGCCCTTGGTGCCGCGTCCCGCGGTCTTCCCCTTGGATGCCTCACCGCGGCCGACCCTCGTCTTGGCCTTGTGCGCTCCCGGTGCGGGCCGCAGATGGTGCAGCTTGAGCCCGCGCCCTGAGGCGCCTTGTTCGCCTGTGTTCATCTCCGGCATTTAGTCCACTTCCTCCACCGTCACCAGGTGGCGCACGGTCTTGATCATGCCGCGGAATTCAGGGCGATCCGGCTTGACTACCACCTGGCCGATCCGGCGCAGCCCGAGCGACCGCAGCGAGTTCCGCTGCGCGCTGTTCCCGCCGATCTTCGACTTGATCTGTGTCACCTTCAGCTGTGCCATCTGTCTGCTCCCCTAGGCCCCGGCCCCGGCTGCGGCCGCGCGCGCCCGCAGCATGGCCGCGGGGGCCACGTCCTCGATCGGCAGGCCGCGCTTGGCCGCGATCTCCTCCGGCCGGTTCAGGCTCTTGAGCGCGGCCACCGTCGCGTGCACCACGTTGATCGGGTTGGACGAGCCCAGCGAGCGGGACAGCACGTCGCTGATGCCCGCGCACTCCAGCACGGCGCGCACCGGGCCGCCGGCGATGACGCCGGTTCCCGGGCTGGCCGGCTTGAGCAGCACCACGCCCGCCGCCTCCTCGCCCTGCACGGTGTGCGGGATCGT
>Ga0074046_10002313_pt1 | contig 16575 bp, 14 predicted proteins | sample BogForMeECP23OM3_FD_94441 | JGI IMG/M metagenome (GOLD analysis project Ga0074046, IMG submission 94441) | Bog forest soil microbial communities from Calvert Island, British Columbia, Canada - Bog Forest MetaG ECP23OM3 | ecosystem: Environmental > Terrestrial > Soil > Wetlands ...
TCAGCAGCGCGTCGAAGAGGAGTTCGTCAATGCGTTCCGATTGCGCATCAATCCCCACTCGCGGGTCGAGATTCGTGGGGCTGCTCTCAATAATCATCACCAGCGTGTTCGGATCGGGAGGCTGGGAGCAGGAGAGCAGCGGCAGCATCCACATTCCAGCGAATAACAACAGAGTTGTCATCCTGACCCTGAGCGAGCCGAAGGGGAAGGACGTGATGTTTGCGCGCTCCCGTGCTGCCGCCCTACGCATACGAAATCTTTCCCAAAATCGCCGCCCGCTTCGCTCCCGTAGCCGACGGGACATTCGACGGCCGCCGATGCCATGTCTCATGCGCGAGCAAGGCGAACGCCACTGCTTCCTTCGCTTCCGCCGGAAGGCCGAACTCATCCGAGAAGTGCAACTCGATTCCCAAGGGTGCGATTTCGTTACGCAGCATGGCCATCAGCGTCGGATTCTTTGCGCCACCGCCCGAGACAATCATCGCGTGACTATCCTGCTTTGGAGATGAGCCAAATCGCGGCAGCACGAAGCGCTGGACTGCGTCGGCAATCGATCGCGCCGTCAAAGCCGTCGCCGTCGCTACGACGTCGGCGTTGCTGGCCCCGCGGCAGATCTCAAGAAATCGGCTGACGTATTCGCGGCCAAATTGCTCGCGCCCCGCTGTCCGCGGAGGCTTCTGGCGGAAAAAGGGCGCCCGCACCAATCGCGCAATCACGCCATCGAGTACGCGTCCCGAGGACGCGACCTTGCCATCGCGATCGAAAGGTTTGCGGAAAAGCTCTTCCATCACCGCATCCATCACCATGTTGCCGGGTCCAGTATCAAAAGCAAGCACTGGGCCGAGCGACGCGCTCGCCGGGATCGCCGTCAGATTCGCAATGCCGCCAATATTCTGGGCGATGCGATTCACACGCTGATCACGGAACAGAAGGTAGTCGACGAACGGTACCAGCGGCGCGCCTTTCCCTCCGGCCGCCATATCCGCCGGACGAAAATCGGAGACCACCGGAACTCTCAGCCGCGCCGCGATTACTGCGCCTTCTCCCGTTTGCCACGTTGCCGCCAATTTTCGCCCGAGAAATCGTGCCGCGACTCCCTGGTGATAAAGCGTCTGTCCATGACAGCCCACCAGGTCGAGTTTCACGCGATGGTTGCGCGCTGTTTTTGCCACTGCCTCTGCGTACAGTTCTCCCAGAAGAAAGTTCAGCCGAGCCAGATCCGCAACCCGGACCAATTCCGCATTCATCATGTTCAAGATCGCGCGTCGAACCGGGGCAGGGAAGGGAAATTCCTCATGACCAACAAGCGTGAAATCTAAGTGTTGATTTTTGTGTGGGGACGGGCGACTCGCCCGCCCGGTCTCGGCCGACACCCGCACCAGCGCCACATTGATTCCGTCCGCCGAAGTCCCGCTCATCACGCCGGCAATAATCATGCGGGTTCCTCGCGAGCGAGTGTATCCATACGTATTTCTTCTCCGAATTCCCAAAGCTGTCGCGTCAACTTCTCAACTCGTACCGCAGAGGGAGAGGCAGCGCGACGTCTCGGCAGGTACTTCTTCTTGAACGCCAGCACACGCCCGGCCGATTCCTGCACTCGCTGACCGAATTTGCGATCGCGCTCGGCTTCGTGAACCAGAGCTTCGTACCCACGGACAACCATCTCTTCCTTGTGGCAGATCAGCGCCAGGTCTCCGCCGGCACGGATGTGCTGCACGACCGCCTGCTCAACGGGAGCAAATTTGAGGACAGCCCCCATCTCCATGTCGTCCGAGGCGATGAGTCCGTTGTACCGGATTCTCTTGCGCAGAATATCGGTGATCCATTTTTTCGACAAAGATGCCGGCGTTCGGTCTCCTGTCACTTTGGGATAGGCCGCGTGCGAAATCATGACCATCGGCAATTCGCGGCGCCGCGATATCGATAACGACCGATAGGGAAGCAGATCCTTCCCCCACAATTCGCGCAGCGGCTTCTCGACGCTGGGAAGTTCATGATGCGTATCGAGCGTAGCCTCGCCCAGTCCGGGGAAATGTTTACCGCAGCCCAGCACGCCGGCATCGGCCAACCCACGCAAAAACTCGCGCGCGTAAGCCACGACTTGCTTCGGATCGTCCGATACTGCCCTCGAACTCAGCACCGAACGCGAAGCCTCATAGGCCAAGTCGAGCACCGGAGCGAAATCCACGTTGAACCCCAGCGCGCGGCAGTTCTCGCCGATCACGCGTCCATGCTTGCGAAAAAGCGCCCGGCTGCCCGTGGCAAAGACCTCCGCCGGAGAAGACGCCGACCCAATCACGTTGCGGAAACGGTCCACCGTGCCGCCCTCCAGGTCCACGCAAGTGAAAAGCGGAGTGGCCACGCACTTCTGGCATTGGCGCAGAAGAGTATGCGTCTGCGCGGCTCCGGTGATGTTGCGGGCAAATAGAATCACTCCCGCCGGCTGAATCTTCGCGAGCAGGGAAGCGAGCCGCGGAGACATCTGGGTCCCGTCGAAGCCGACGATGAAGAGTTGTCCGGCGTGTGCGCGAACGTCTTGCGTAGCCTTGGATGGCATGGTCGATTCTTACTGTACTTGCGCCGCGAGCATTTCGCACCGATCATTAATCCGTAATGACGCCCGTCGGATGCAATCTTTGTCTCCGGTGCGGCATCAATGTGAAATCTATGGCTTCGCGAAACTCGCCGGTATGAGGAATCCAAACCACGTGAGTTCCCGGATTTCTTGCAAGTGTTGGGCCATGATTTCCGGCACAGCCAGGTTTTCTTCGCGAGACAGGCGCTCGAATATCTGGCGGAGGGTGCAATCCCCGTCCAAAAGAGCGACTAACCGCAAGAGCGGAGGGCTAACTTCACTGAAACAGTATTTAAGTCCTCGCTCGCGGATAAGCTCGGATGCCGTCGCCTCCCAATAACCGTTCTTCAATTGCGCCTTCTGAATCATCCCAATATTGGGCGAAACCGCGAGCTTTTCTTCCAACAAGAGATCATCGCTCCGGTTGCCAAGGTACGTCCGAACATCGAATAGCTTGGCGATGCTTTCTCCATAAGGTTCGGACAGATCCTCCGGCGCTTCGTCGAACCATAGAAAGTTAGGACGCCCGCTACAACGCCTCATGGTGAGCAGGCCGGTTCCAATGCTCTGGACCTTCTTCTGCTGGAAGTACAGAACGCCTTCCCGGTATAACGTCTCGGCGTCAACCTCCTGGGTTTCCTGTAAGTCCGAAAGCCAATCCCTTACATACGCCTCAGCCGTTCTTGCGTACGCGCGCAGCCCCCAGACATCACACTCAGTGCCGAAAAACGATCTGCTGAGTCTAGCCGCCCAGTCTTCCCCATCGATCTCGAACCATTCAAATGCCATATGAAAATAGCCGTCTTGGTGAAGCAGTTGCGAGGCTTCACGGGCCAAGTTGATGCAGAATTCGTCGCCTTCCTGGCCGGAGTGTTTAAACTTGATTTGGTTTGCGAACGTGTTCGGAACGGGGCAGATCATAAAAGGCGGATTGCACACGATCAGGTCGAATCGCTGGTCGCGAACGGGCGTGGTGAGATTGCCTTCCAGGCAAGTGACATTTCGGAGTCCATTCCATCGACAGTTGAAATCCGCGAACTTTACTGCCGTCGGGTTGAGATCAACGGCACAAACGTGTTCGCTATGGCGCGCCAATAGAGCGGCCAGGAAGCCGCAACCCGTACCGAGGTCGAGACTGTTGCGCGAGGGACGGCAAACCATGAAATTTGCCGTGTGTAAAGAAGAGCCGGAGATTTGCATCAGGGCATTTTCCGCTTGAGTTTCCCGAGTAAGTTGATCGATTGCAAAAAGCAGATTCTGATAAGGCTGAATCAATACGTTGGCGCGGACATTTTCTCCGTCCATTCGTATAAAGCCCGCATCCGTCAGCTCCTCAATAGTGAGCGGATGCAGCGACCTGCTTGCGTCCTTTTTTCCAATGGGCTCCTGGAAATGGAAAAGGCGAAGCAAGGTATTGAGTTGGCTCGGTGGAGATTCCTCGGTGAGTTGCAGTGCCACATCGCACAACGAGGGAGCGATTCCCGCTTCACAATAGCCGCTCTCTTGCAGGATCTTTCTTAGCTGTTGGAGGGCGCTTGAATCGGGGTCAAGATGGGATTTCAGACCTTTCGTCATCGTTCCTCCCGTGCCGGGAAAATAAACTAGTCTAGCAGTCCTCTCAAGTTGTCTCGCCGCGCGCCTCGGTTAAATTTCTTTCTTCAGTTCGGCCAGCAAGTTTAGCGCTTCGAGCGGCGTCAGCCGGTTTAAATCTACTTCGCGAAGCTTTTCCAGCACTGGTTGCGACAACGGGGTGAAGATGGTCAACTGTGTCGGACGCTCCGGTTCTGTGGAACTGCCTGGCGTCAGATGCCCCGAAAGCCGGTGCTCCGACGATTCATGCTCCGCCAGCACCTCGCGCGCCCGCACCACGACTTCGTGCGGCAATCCCGCCAACTTTGCCACTTCGATGCCGTAGCTGCGGTCAGCCGCGCCCGGTTCGACGCGGCGCAGAAAAACTACGCTCCCGCCAGTCTCCTTGACTGAGACGTGATAGTTCTTCACGCCACTCAATTGCTCGGCCAGTTCAGTCAGCTCGAAATAGTGCGTGGCAAACAAAGTCTTGGCTCGCACGCGCGCATGGAGATACTCGACGGCGGCCCAGGCAATCGCCAGACCGTCATATGTGGAAGTGCCGCGCCCGACTTCGTCTAACAGAATCAAGGAGCGCGCCGTCGCCGTGTGCAGAATCGCCGCCGTCTCCGTCATCTCAACCATAAAGGTCGAGCGCCCCCGAGCCACGTTGTCGCTAGCGCCAATGCGCGTGAAGACGCGGTCCACAATGCTTAGCCGCACGGCACGCGCGGGAACAAACGAGCCCATCTGCGCCATGATCACGATCAGCGCCGCCTGCCGCAGGTAGGTGCTCTTGCCGCCCATGTTCGGGCCAGTCAGCACGATGATGTTGTGGGTTGAGGAGTCGAGAAACAGATCGTTCGGGATGAAGCGGTCACTCCCCGCCAGTTCCTGCAGTTCGATTACCGGATGACGTCCTTCGACAATTTCCAGATCAAGAACGTCCCCGGCCTTTTCATCTTCATCGAAGCGCGGTCGGCAATAGTTTCGCAGCGCCGAGATGTGTGCCAGACAGCCGAGCACATCCACCTCGGCCAGTGCCAGCGCGGTTTGCCGGATGCGCTTGGCCTCGGCCGCAATGGCAGAACGCAACTCGGCAAAGAGACGCCGCTCGATTTCGACAATCTTCTCCTGGGCGTCGAGAATCTTGGATTCATACTCTTTCAGCTCCGGAGTCGTGAAGCGCTCGGCATTTACCAGCGTCTGCTTCCGCTCGTAGTCGGCGGGCGCGTGGTGCAGGTTGGCCTTCGAAATCTCAATGTAGTAGCCGAAGATGGAGTTGAACTTTACCTTGAGCGACCCAATCCCCGTTCGCTCGCGTTCGCGCGTTTCTACTTGTGCCAAATACTGCTTCGAGTTCCGGCTCAGGTCGCGGAGTTCGTCCAGATCTTTGTCGACGCCGGCAGCGATCACTCCCCCATCGCTCAGCGTGAGCGGAGGCTCTGGAACCAGCGTGCGATCGATCTTTCCCCGCAGATCGCCCAGTCCGTCGATCAATCCAAGCAGCGCGCCCAGTCGCGACGCATTCAGTCCAGCCAACACCGATCGCACCTTGGGAATTCGTCCGAGCGATGCGGCCAGCGCCAGCACGTCCCGCGGATTCGCCGTCTCCAGCGTGACCCGGCTCAGCAGGCGTTCGAGGTCGAGAATTCCGTCGAGCGACCGCCGCAATTCCTCGCGGCGCACAGTGTCTTTGACCTGCACCTCAACCGCATCCAGCCTGCCCTCAATCTCGGCCCGATCCAAAGACGGGCGCAGCATCCATGTCCGCAGCAGTCGCTTGCCCATTGGTGTCGCGGTGGCATCGAGGCATCGGAACAAGGTCACCCCGGCATCGGTACCTGCGAAGAGAGGTTCGATCAGTTCCAGGTTGCGTACCGTCACCGCATCGAGCACCAGGCAATTCTGCCGCTCGTAGAAGCCGATGCGATCCACATGGTCGAGGGTGCCGCGCTGTGTTGACCGGATGTAATACAGAATCGCCCCCGCCGCCGAAGCCGCCGCCCGCTTGCCCGCCAGCCCGAAGCCTTCCAGCGAGAGTACGCCAAAATGATTCTCCAGCAGCGGTATGGCATGGTCGGGAGCAAAGATCCAGTCGTCGAGGGGAGTCTCTACCCAGCCCCCGCCGGAAATCCGAGCGACGGGTGCCGTGCCGGTGGAGGGACTGGCGACGGTGTGGGGACGGGCGAGGGCGCCCGTCTCTCCACCGCTTCTCTCCTCGAAGAGAGGTGCCGAAGATCCATACAGCATTTCTTTTGGCCGCAATTGTTCAAGTTCTTCTTGAATGCGTCGTCCGGCCGATTCGCCCGCGAACTCGGTCGCCCGAAATTCGCCAGTCGAAAGATCCAGCGCCGCAAAACCGACGTGATCCCCGACCGTTGCCACCGCCGCCAGAAAGTTGTTCTCCTCGGCGTTCAACGACGAATCCGCCGCCGTGCCCGGCGTGACCACGCGGGTTACCTCGCGCCGGACTAACTTCTTTGCCAGGCGCGGGTCTTTTGTCGGCACCCCCACCTGCTCGCAGACTGCAACCTTGAACCCTCGCCGAATCAGCTTCGCGATGTAGCCCTCAGCGGCGTGGTAAGGCACGCCACACATGGGAATAGCCACGCCTTTTTCTTTATTGCGCGAGGTCAGCGTGATTTGCAATTCGCGCGCTGCCAGCACCGCGTCGTCGAAGAAAAGCTCGTAGAAATCCCCCAGCCGGAAGAACAGCAGAGCGTTGGGATGCTCTTTCTTGATGGCGGAATACTGCCGCATCAGCGGCGTCGAGGGCTCGGACATAGCACAATTGGTGATGGGTAATTTGTAATGTGTAATTGGCTAATTTGCAATTGAGCGCTGGGACGTGTCTCAAATCACAAATCACCAATTGCAAATTACAAATTCTTTTGTTCTCCTTACGCCATGGAGCTCCGCAAAGATCCCATCACGCGTTCCTGGGTGATCACCGGCGACGATGTCATCGAGCCCACGCCGCGCTCGGAAGCCTGCCGGTTTTGCGGTCCGTCCGCCGAGCCCGGGCAAGTCATTGCCAACCTGCCGGGCGTGGATGGTAGCGCGTGGTCGGCGCGCTCGGTCGTCCATCCGCACGCGCTCTACCACATCGAGGGCGAGGCGGCCCGCCGCGGTGATGGCCTCTACGACCGCATGGGATCGGTCGGCGCTCACGAAGTTCTGCTGGAAAATCCCCGTCACGACGGCCATATCTGGAATGCCAGCGACCTCGAAGTGGAACAGTTCCTGCGTCTGGCCGCGCAGCGGATTCAGGATTTGAAGCGCGACAGCCGCCTCAAGTACATCAGCATTTTCAAGAATCACGGCGAGGGCGCTGGACAGGAATTCGACCACCCCACTTCCCAACTCACCGCAACCACTTTCGTGCCGCGTCGCGTCCTCTACGAACTGCGCGCCGGACGCGACTATTTCGAAAGCAAAGAGCGCTGCGTGTTCTGCGACATTCTGGCGCAGGAGGAGCGGCAGAGCCTGCGCATCGTCGAAATTCGCGGAGACTACGTGGCCTTCTGTCCCTACGCTCCGCGCGTCCCGTACGAAACCTGGATTATGCCCCGCAGCCATGAATCTTCCTTTGAACGCTCCGGTTCATCGCGCGTGGGCAACGTCGCCGATCTCGCGGCCCTCCTGCGACGCACCCTGCAACGCATCCGCACCGTCACCGAATCCTTCCACATGGTGCTCCACACCTCGCCCAACAGCCAGCATCCTTCAGCAACCCTTGGTTACTGGAAAACACTGGATGAGGATTACCACTGGCACATCGAGATTCTCCCCATTCTTGAGGCCAAGGCCAGGTCCTACACTTTCAAAGAGACCTATTATTCCCCCGTCGCCTCCGAGACGGCCGTCAAACGCCTGCGCGAGGCAAAGATCTAATTCATAGCAAGAGAGTTCATGCCACCAATACCGGAGCCCTGAAAACCGATGCCTCATAAAACAATCGCCGCTGTGCTGACCTTGGCCTGTCTTTGTTGCTTCTGTCTGGGTCTGGCCGCGTTCGCTCAAACTTCACCACCGCCTCCCGCTGAGAAACAGCAAGTCCTCTGGACGAAGCTTGAGAAATCTATTCTTGACGTCGACCGCGGTCTCGACGGCGTCATGGGAATAGCCATCGTCGATCTCACCGACGGCCACAAGTATCTGCTGCACGCCAACGACGTTTTCCCCCAGGCCAGTTCCATCAAGATCTGCGTCCTCGCCGAACTTTACCGGCAGGCCCAGCAAGGCAAACTGAAGCTTACGGACCTTTACACCGTCAACGCCGCCGATCTCGTCCAGGACAGCGACATCATGGGCGGCCTCACGCCGGGTGTCACCCGGATCACGCTGCGCGACCTTGCGACCATGATGGTCGCCGTCAGCGACAACTCCGCCACCAACGTCCTCATCGACCGCGTCGGCATGGAGAACGTGAATGCCTTCCTGAACGCGCAGGGACTGCGCGATACCCGCCTGCGCCGCAAGATGATGGATGTGAAAGCCGCCGCCGAAGGCCGCGAAAATGTCTCCACGCCCAGCGAGATGTCGAAGCTGCTCGAAGCGCTCTACCGCGGCCAGATTTTGAACCAGGAGATGACCGCCGATTTCTTCAAGGTCCTCTCCACCCACAAAGACAGTTTTATCCCGCGCGATCTCCCCGACGATCTGAAGATCGCCAACAAGCCCGGCGAGCTCGAAGGTGTGCGCAATGATTCCGGCTTGATCTTCGTCGACAAGCGGCCGTACATTCTCTGCGTCATGACGACCTACCTGCATCGCGAGCGTGACGGAGAACAAGCCATCAGCAATATTTCGCTGGCCGCGTGGCGAATGTTCGATCGCATCGCGCGTGCCAGTGAGTATGGAAGAGTGGTTTCGCCAGGAAACAGCAGCAGGTAGGTTGGGGTTGCGTGTTGTGTGGGGACGGGCGCCCTCGCCCGTCCAGGCCGAGCGCAGCTCGGCTGTTGCCTGTAGCCACATCGACGCTGTGCCCGATATAGTTCTGACCAGCGGCCGCCCTATGACCATCCGTCGCCTCAAAACCTACACCGGACCCCAAGGCTACGTTTACCAGTACTACTTCGTCGGAAAACGTCCTGCGCTGGAGTCTGCGGCCAACGAATACATCTTCGACGTTACTTCCGATCGCAAGCTGACCTACGCGGTCAGCATCTTCCTGCCGCACCAGGTCGTGGCCGCCTGGGCTGAATCTCATGGACGCCCGCTCTCTGAATCCGAACAGTACGCCGCTGTCAAGATGCGTCTATTCCGCGCTTTCGACGAACTGGAAGACATGCAAGCGCAAGGCCGCCAACTGCAGATCGACTCGCAATCGCTCGAAGAATCGCTGGCGTCGTTAGGCGTGGAGTAGACTGCCTCGTCACATCCTGAATGTCACCAGAAATAATCGGTTCTTTTGTTCGGCAAATTGTTGTAACATGCACCACCGCTAATGGGGTCGAGGGATACGCAATGAGTATGGATAGAGTTGGTGTGCTTGCTGTAGTGATTCTTGCCGCCGGTATTCTGGTCACGCCGACATACACCCAGGAAATGCCGAAAAAAGATGCCGCGCCAAAGCCGGCGCCGAGTGCGTCGGAAGCCGTGCTCGCGCAGTGGAATGACATCGGACGCAAACTGATCGCGATGGCGGAAGATTTTCCCGAAGACAAGTACGACTTTAAACCCACTCCCGCAGTCCGCAGCTTCGCCGAGAGGCTGATCCACGCTGCCGCCGCGAATTACTTTTTTACCAATCCGGTGCTTGGCCAGAAGCCGCCCTCGGAAGAAGATCCGAAGCGCAGTGAGTTCAAAGACAAGGCCGCTGTAGTCACGTTCGTCAAGAAGTCATTTGCGGACGGGGCAGCGGTGATCAAAGCAAGAGGCGATAAAGGCATGTCCGACCTGGTCGTGGACCCGTTCAGTAATGAACAGACTCGAATCAACGATTTCGCCTACGGCTTCGTCGAGCATTCGGGAGAGATTTACGGCCAGCTGACGGTTTACTATCGCGCGGCGGGCATGGTGCCACCGGAGTCACGTCCGAAGAAATAGGTTCCTCATGGAAAAGGCGCGGCGCTTTGGGTGCTCCGCAGAATGCTCTTGTCAGTTGAAATCTAGAGGACAACCAAATATGAGAACCCCGATCCTGAGCTTGTGTTTCCTTGCTTTCTGTCTTGTGACCCTGCCCTGCGTTGCGCAGCAAAGCGCGCCCGCCGCTTCCGCCGGCAAGACGCGTACCTACTACATTTCGGCCGATGAGGTCGAGTGGGACTACGCGCCTATGAACATGGACCACATGACCGGCAAGCCGTTCAACAAGACCACCGGGATCTTTGTCGAGAAAGGCAAAGACCGTATCGGCCAGGTGTACCGCAAAGCCATCTATCGCGAATACACCGATGCCACCTTCCAGACCCTGAAGCCCCGTCCGGCCGAGTATGAGCACATGGGCATGCTGGGTCCGGTGATTCGTGCCGAGGTGGGCGACACCATCGAGATTCTCTTCCGCAACAACGCTACCCAACCCTATAGCATGCATCCCCATGGAGTGTCCTACAAGAAAGACTCCGAAGGCGCACCATACGCCGGCATGACGCCGGAATCCACCGGCCTGGTCGCTCCCGGCCAGACCCACAAGTACACCTGGGATGTACCCGAACGTTCCGGTCCCGGTCCCGACGACGGGAGTTCGCTGATCTGGCTCTACCATTCCCACAACTATGAGCCGAAGGACGTGAACGCCGGTCTGATTGGGCCCATCGTCATCACCGCCAAAGGAAAGGCCCGGTCCGATGGCAGTCCCCGCGATGTGGACCGCGAAATGTTCGCCCTGTTCATGATCATCGATGAGAACCAGAGTCACTACTTTCAACACAACATCGACACCTACGCCGGCGATCCGAAGTCGGTCAAAAAGTTGGAATTAGATCCCGCCGACGCAGAAGGCAATGCCGATCTGACCCTGGGCAGCGGCTTTGCCCTCGTCAACCACAAATTCACCATCAACGGATACATCTTTGGGAACAATCCGCCCATGCAGATGCACAAAGGCGAGCACGTGCGCTGGTACGTTATGACCATGGGGGATGGTTTCAACATCCACACCCCACACTGGCACGGAAATGTCGTGACCGTGGACAAGCACCGCACCGACATTCTGTTACTGGGGTCGGCGCAGTTCGTGGTCGCTGACATGATCCCGGACAACGTCGGGACCTGGATGTTCCACTGCCATCTCAGCGACCACATGAAGGGCGGCATGATGACTAACTACGAAGTGCTGCCCTGAATCCCCAGCAGCGTGGTTTGGCCTTGTGACCCACGTCACATTCACCTGTGACAGCCTCCGTTTCCCCCGCACCGCTCCGCCCGGCAAACTATAATTACCCAGGTGGGGTGGGGAACTGCGAAACCGGCCTGTGGAAGCACCAAGCGCTTAAAGAATAAAGAATGATGACTCTGGTCTGGCTGCGCGTTGCGCTGGTTTGTTACGCCGCGGGATTGCTCTATGCGCTGGTCGCGCTCACCCGCACCTCGGAGATTCTCAGCAAAGTCGCGCTCCATGCCTCCTACCTTGGCATGGTGTTTCATCTCGTTTCGCTGACTGAAGCCGTCGTCGAAAACGGCCAGCTGGCTTCGGCCTCCGTTCACAACTCGGAATCGCTGCTGGCCTTCCTGATCATGGTCGGCTTTATGCTCGCCTATCTGATCTACAAGACGACGACCCCCGGCATCGTGGTTTTCCCTTTGGTTTTCTTATTGACCTTCGTGGCCGCCACCGGTCAGCAACCGCTGGTCTTCGCCTCCGATGTCGTGAAAAAGGGCTGGCTGGCCGTGCATATCCTGATGATCTTTACCGGATACGCGGCCCTGTTCCTCAGCTTTGGCGCCAGCATCCTTTACCTGATGCAAGAACGCGCTCTGAAGTCAAAGAGGAAAATCGCGAGTGGAATGTTCTCCCGCCTGCCTGCTCTCCAGGTGATTGACGACATCGGGTACCGCTCACTCATGCTCGGATTTCCCTTCATGACCCTGGGTTTGATTGCCGGCTCCGTAGTCGCGGAATCGACTTACGGCCGCATTAATTTCTACGATCCCAAGATCCTGCTTTCTATCCTGATGTGGGCGGTTTACTTGCTGATGGTGTTCACGCGCCTGAATGCCGGATGGCGTGGGCGCCGCGCCGCCCTGCTCGCCAGTGTGGCCTTCGTCGCCGCCATCGTGGCTTGGATTTCCAACTACTTCAGCGGAATGCACAGGTTTATCGCGTCATGAGATTCCAGCTCATTGGCGTCAATCACAAGACCGCTCCGGTCGAGGTGCGGGAGCGCCTGGCCATTCCGGAATCGCGCTTGCCCGATGCCTGCAAGAAACTGTCCGAGCATCCCGCCGTGGCCGAAGGCATGATCGTTTCCACCTGCAACCGCGTCGAGTTCATCGCCAACATGAAGAATGGCACTGGCGACCTGCGTGAATTTCTGCGCGAGTATTTCGAGACCGATCTCAGCCAGTATGAAAGTCATCTCTACGAATTTCGCGAGGATGAGGCCGTCCGCCACATCTTTCGCGTCGCCGCCAGCCTCGACTCCATGGTCGTCGGCGAGCCCCAGATCCTCGGGCAAGTTAAGGAAGCCTATGCCACCGCCCGCGCCGTTGGAGCGGTGCGCTCGCAGCTGGATCAGTTGCTCACCCGGGCGTTTGCCGTGGCCAAGCGCGTCCGCACCGAAACCGCGGTTGGATCGTCGTCGGTTTCGATTGCTTCGGTGGCCGTCGAACTGGCCGAAAAAATCTTCGGAAACCTGGCCGGCAAGAGCGTGTACCTGGTGGGTGCGGGAAAGATGAGCGAGTTAGCTGCCCGGCATCTGCTGGCACACGGGGCCTCGTCTCTTTTTGTCGCCAACCGCACCTATGACCGTGCCATCCGGCTGGCGCAAAAATTTGATGGGCAGGCAATCGAGTTCAGCCGCCTTTATGACACCTGCGAGCGCGCCGACATCGTAATTACCTCGACCGGCTCCCCTCACTTCATCTTCCGGCGCGAACACGGTGAAAAGCTGATGGCGCGCCGCAAGAACAAGCCCATGTTCTTCATCGATATCGCCGTTCCACGCGACGTCGACCCTGAGATCAACAAACTCGACGGCATTTTCGTTTATGACATCGACGATCTGCAGCAGGCTGTGACTTCGCACGTAGCCGATCGCAAGAAAGAAGCCGAGAAGGCGGAGGCCATCGTCAATGGCGAGGTCGAGAAATTTCAGGCACGCTTGCAGACTCTCGATGTGGTTCCCACCATCGTCAGCTTGCAGGACCATCTGGAAACGATTCGTCAGGCCGAGATTGATCGGGTTCGAGGCCGCCTCGGGTCCATGACCACCGACCAGGAACTTGCCGTCGAAGCGCTGACTCGCGGCATCGTCAACAAAATCATGCACACCCCGATCAGTACCTTGAAAACAGCGGCACGCGACCCCGAATCCACCACCGTCATCGACCTGGTGCGGCGCCTCTTTAATCTGAACCTGCATGATGAAGAATCTGCCACGTCGAAGTCTGCCCGCGGACCGAGTTCAGGAAAAGGAACCGAAAACTGATGGCCCGCTTACGCATCGGCTCCCGCGGTTCGCAGCTCGCTCTCTGGCAGGCTCATCACATTTCCGACTTGCTGCGTGCTCAGGGTCACACCGTGGAGCTTGAGATTATCAAGACCACCGGCGATAAAATCACCGACGTTGCGCTCGCGAAAGTCGGTACCAAGGGCATGTTCACCAAGGAAATCGAGGAGGCTCTCGTCGAGAACCGGGTTGACCTCGCCGTGCACAGCTTGAAAGACTTGCCCACGGAACTAGCCTCCGATTTCGAGATTGCCGCCATCACCACCCGCGAAAATCCGCGGGACGTTTTTTGTTCGGTGAAATTCGCAAACATCGAAGCGTTGCCACAGCAGGCCAATGTCGGCACCAGCAGTTTGCGCCGCCAGGCTCAGTTGAAGGCGATTCGTCCAGACCTCCAGATTCACCCGCTCCGTGGCAACGTAGACACGCGCCTGCGCAAACTGGAATCGGGCGACTACGATGCCATCATTCTGGCCGCCGCCGGCCTGAACCGTCTGGGCAAAACGCAACTGGTTCGCCAGGTGATTCCCGCGGAGGTCATGACTCCCGCCGCCGGACAAGGTGCCTTGGGCGTCGAAATTCGCAACGGTGACACGGCAACGCGGGCGCTCCTGGCTTTTCTCGATGACGCTGCCGCCCGCGCCACCACTACCTGCGAACGCGCTCTGCTCAATAAACTCGGTGGCGGCTGCCAGGTTCCCATCGGAGCCTTCGCCGAAATCAAGGGAAGTAGGATCCGCCTGAACGCGCTCGTGGCTCATCCGGATGGAACCAAAGTCCTGCGCGAAACTCGCGAGGGCGATGATCCCGTGCGCTTGGGCGAAGAAGTGGGCGAAACTCTTCTCCGTCGAGGCGGCGATGTTATCTTGGAAGAAGTCTACGGAGAAGGCTTCGCGCTACCGCAACAACCGTAGATCAGGTCTCAGGTGTTAGGTCTTAGGTCTCAGGAAAACCTAGCCCCTGAGACCTGACACCTAAGACCTGACACCTGATCCATGAAGCCCAACGAAAAACGTCCTCTCGCCGGAACCCGGATTCTAGTCGGACGCGCCCGGCACCAGGCCGGCAGCCTTTCCGCCAGCTTGCGCAGCCTGGGGGCGTCGGTAATCGAAATCCCCTTCATCGAAATCCGCAAGCCGCAGTCCTACCGGCCGCTCGATGATGCTCTGAAAAATATCCATAACTACGACTGGCTCATTCTGACCAGCGCCAATGGCGTCGAGGCGATGTGGGAGCGCCTCCGGAAACTTCGCGTCACCCGTAAGAATCTCCAGCATCTCCAGATCGCTGCCATCGGTCCGGCAACCAAGAAAGCGATCGTGAAGCATGGCCTGACGGTCAAGATGGTTCCCGAGGAGTACGTTGCCGAGTCGGTAGTGAAGGGACTGCGCGATAAAGTCAACGGCAAGCGCGTGGTGCTCATACGCGCCAAAGTCGCGCGCGACGTGATTCCAGAGGAGCTGCGTGCCGCCGGAGCGCAAATCGATGTGGTCGAAGCTTACGAAACGGTGGTGCCCGAAAAATCCCGCGCGCGTCTGCGCCAGCTCATGAAAAATGCCACTCGCCGTCCCCACATCGTGACCTTCACCAGTTCCTCCAGCGCAAAGAACTTTGCCGAACTGCTTGGCAAGGTCAAGGAGCGTTCACTCAAGAACGTCCGATTCGCTTCAATTGGGCCCGTGACTTCGGCAACGCTAGCCGAATTGCAGATGCCGGCCACGATCGAGGCCCGCGAATTTACCATGGGTGGATTGATTCGCGCGATTGTACTCGCCCGCTACGCAGAACCTTCCGAGTAGGGACCGGGCTTGCCCCGTCTCCCGCTGTTAGACAGAAAATTGGCAGTGCGAGCAAAGACGCTGCAAGCCGCGGCACTACAGGAGAATCAGATGCCCCTTCAGCGAGCCGGAGGCTCCTTCAGCTTGGGGCGCGAGATTCCCATTTGCGGGTCAACCGCATCCAGATAGGCCTGCATGCGTGACTTGCCGTCGATGGGCAGGCCGGTGAATTCGATCCCGTTGCCCACCCCCGGATCGCAGGTCCGCACCACCGCCGTGATATTGATATGCTCCGAGTCCAGCCAGAAATCCACTCGCAACATGGTTCCAAGGGGCAAAGGCGACATGCTCTCGACGTAACATCCATTGCCGCTCACGTCGGTGGCATTAATCCTGTTCGGCGCGTTGATGCGCTCGTCGCGCAGTTCGATGGGAAAGGAAATTTTATGCCGGTGCCAGTGCCGCCGGTTAGAGTAAGGAATCGTCACCGTTGCCCCGTCGAGCGGCAGATAGGTTTTCCACGGACACTCCTGGTCGGCGAGCAACTTTACTCCTACCTGATTTTTCTTGGCCGGGCCGGTGTTCATTACCCAGACTACCGTGCAGCGCGTCTTTTTCTCCTCGCATTGCACTCCGATCATGTCACCCACCTTCAGTGCGCTCTCGACCCCCGAGATTAGTGCCCCCTCCGAACTGATGTTGAGCGCGCGGGCATGTTGGGAAAAAGGGTGGCCATCGGCACTCATCCCCCAAATACGTACGGGAAGGTCCACCGTCAGCCGAGGTTCGGTTTGATGGTCAGCCATGCCTTTTCCTCGTAAAAGCGATCATACCGCCCTCCTGGTGCTCCGCGACATTGCAAAGTGAACCGAGCGCAGTTATCAGGCAAGCACCACCTCCGGCACTTGACTATCCTCAAGCAGGGGCGGGTTTCCGCGAGCGTTCTATGGACTTCTCGGCGAACATTTCTGCGAATTCCCGATAGCTGATAACCCGAATCTTCTGCTCTTCCAGAAACTGCCGCAGTTCCGCTGAA
>Ga0074046_10002317_pt1 | contig 16570 bp, 13 predicted proteins | sample BogForMeECP23OM3_FD_94441 | JGI IMG/M metagenome (GOLD analysis project Ga0074046, IMG submission 94441) | Bog forest soil microbial communities from Calvert Island, British Columbia, Canada - Bog Forest MetaG ECP23OM3 | ecosystem: Environmental > Terrestrial > Soil > Wetlands ...
GTCGGAAACGATGAAGTCGATCCCCGAATGGCGGTAGGTCTCATGCGCAGTCCGAATAGCAACCTCGCTGAAATCAACACCAACCACTTTCATTCCGAGGCCGTGAAGCAGATGGGAGAAAAACCCCTGTCCGCACCCCACGTCAAGCACTGACGATCCCGCCGCTATTCTAGCGGTCCTCAGAAGGCCTCGGATAAACGGGCGAAAAAGCCCCTGCTGGTAGCGAAAGTGGTCAGGCATTTGATAAAGTTGATTGTACGATTGTCTAGTGGCTGATTGCACGTACCGTGTCTTTCTTTAATTTCCACTTGCTAGCACAAATCAAGAAGAGGAGGCCTGAGGATAACGTTTCGCATACCACTGAGTGCGAAGATCGAGTAGCTTGGCTCTTGCTTTTTCCGGAATAATGCCCTTTATTCCATTGTGGAGCCCCAACTTGATGGCCATTTTACCCCTGAGACTCAAAGGGACGAAGTACCGGGGGACAGGGAACTTCTCAAAACCGTTTCTTTTCTCGACATCACCGTTTGGTACAAGCGTAAAGCCCAGGCCGGCTCAATCAAATATTTCCGGTGAGCGTTTTTTCATAAAATCTTTTTCTGCAATTTAATAAAAACAAGAGCATTTTTTCAGGCAATAAACTTCGAATTCCTCTATGGAGGTGTAGCTGCAAACATAAATTCCCTTTAATTGTAAGGGGAATGAAATATCTCGGAAGGAGGACCTTTTCGAAACCATGCCTACGGAGAAAGTCAGCCTGGCTGCCTTTCCTCCAGTCTGTATACGTTAGATACTGCATTTTCTTTTCCGCACACAACTCTACCGCTTTGGCAATTAAAGCATTATTTGTATATTTTTCATTCCTGTATTTCAACAGAGATAGGATGTGACCGGGATTTGCGTACTCACCATAATAATTTAATTTTACATAACCTATTAGCTCACCATTGAAATACGCACTAATAAAATCACTGCTTTCGAGATCTTCTGATAGCTCTTTTTTAGCTGTATTGAAATCTTTCCCGTAATGCCAGAAACGCTTTCCACGCCTGATAGAGGTCTCATTATAAATGTTTAATGCACCTTGTATAAATTTATCATCAAGAGGGACTTGCTTGATTTCAACACCCCTATTCGAAGCTCTTTTTATTTTCTTTCGCGTGTCCGAGTTGATCTGTTTACTTAGCCAATGATCATAAGTTGTGATGGGTATTGCTGATACTGCGTGCCATTCCATGTGATAGTTGTATCTTGGCGTTATATCGGGAAGCCGTTGCCAAAACGTGAATATATCAATTTTATGTTTTCGAAGAACGTCTGCTATAGCCTCAGGGTTCGAAACATCATTCGACCACTCTTTATGAATTGTTGCTGTCTTTACAAATCTTCCCGTTATAACGAAGATGTCCTTGTCGACCTTTATGGACGGGAACAAGGTTGGTTTACCTTTAATTCTAATCTCGACTTTATCGAAATTCATAATCGGCCTCCAGAACAGACTTGAAATCCTAAAAGCTCGTTCACTTACGATAGAAAAGAGCCCGTCGATTTCGGGTGCACTCCCTGATGCCCCTCAGGAATGATTCCCGGATTACATGAAAATTTTATGCATGCCATAAAATACTCGGGGCCGGCATTCCGTTTCCGAAATGGATCAAAATGCAAGTGCTCAGGGAAATCGAGAGTAATTCGGCTGGTGTCACGAAATGGCAGGATGAGTTCTGAGCCATTCTTCCAGGGCAACCAGACTAAAAAGGACCTTGTGGTTGTCGCTTTTCCCAGCTTGGTGCTCCTCCAGCAACGAGCTGACGGCAACGGGCTCCAGGTACGCGAACATCATCGAGTGAGTGTCCACCAAAAGTTCACTGAACTTTCCTGCCATTCCCCTCCGAAACCAGTCATCCACCACTTTGACCGCGAAGCCCCGCTTTTTGCGCTTCAGAATAGATTGAGGCAAGAACTTGCGGCAGACCTGCCGGTGCAGCCACTTGCCCCTGCCGTTTCGAACTTTGAAGCTTGCGCCCAGACGCTCCACCCACTCGACCAGTTCCCTGTCCAGGTAGGGGACCCGCACCTCCAACGAGTGCGCCATTGAAAGCTTATCGGCATACATCAGCAACTCATCGGGCAAAGTCGAGCGCATTTCCAGAAACTGGAACCCTCCCAGCTCATCGGTGTGCTCCATAAGCGGCGCAAGGTCCGCCCAGCAGTCCAGGATTCGGTCACCGGCATAGGGTGGAAGAAATCCATCCTGGAAAAGAGCGTCAACCTGGCCGCCCGGAGCCAGCGACAGCACGCTCTGGTATCGTTTGAGGCGGTCCGCTACATCCAGTGAGTAAACCCCTCTTTTAAGAGTCTCGTTTCGCGGCAGCTTCCTGATGCCCGCGGAAATCCCGGCCCTCAGCCAGCCGGGCAGCCCGGCCCAGAGACCGGCATATCGAACCCCCAGGTGCCTGCGGTATCCGCCGAACAGTTCATCGGGGCCCTGGCCCATGAGCGCAACCTTTACATCCTGGCGCGCCCGCTTGCAGACAAAATACATGGGCACAATGGAAGAGGCTGCAATCGGCTCTTCCAAGGATGCCACAATCCCCGGGAGGGACTCTTCGAAGATATCCCGCGTCAGTTCAACCGGCGTGTGGCGGGCACCGAAGATTTCGGCCGTCTCCGCCGCGTCTCTCAACTCGTCACCTTTGAAACTCGAACCGTATCCCACCGTGAAGGTGGGCCAGTCTTTACCCTCCTGGTTCATCAAGCCCAGAAGGAGCCCGGAATCGACCCCCCCGCTAAGCAGCAATCCTACCGGGACGTCGCTCAAGAGATGGCGCCTCACCGCGCGCTTATAGATGGCCAGCAGTTCCTCCCGGGCTTCTTTTTCGCTCGGCATGGGTGAAAAAGGTTCCGGCTTGTACTGGTACCAGCGGACCTCCTGGCATTCCCCTTTCTCGCAGAGCAGCATCGTCCCGGGGGCCAGTTTCCGGATGCCCTGGTATAGCGTCAGGGGAGAAGGCGTGAATCGATAGCGCAGGAAAAGGTTCAAGGCGACTGGATCCACAGCCGGCTTTTCGAATCCGGCCGCAAGAATAGGACGGATCTCCGAGCCGAACGTCAGGCCGTCTGCATTGAGACGATAGTACACCAGCTTGATTCCCATGGCATCCCTGGCCACGAGAAGCCTTTTTTCCCTGTCATCCCAGATCGCCACCCCGAACATGCCGTTCAGATGGTTGAAGACATCCGCGCCCCACTGTTTATAGCCATGGATGATTGATTCCGTGTCCGAACGAGTCTGAAACACATGTCCAAAGCTTTCCAGTTCTGACCTGAGTTCGGGGAAATTATAAATTTCTCCGTTGAAAACCACCCAGATCGTCTGCTCCCGATCCGACATCGGCTGGTGTCCCGCTGCCAGGTCGATGATAGACAGCCTGCGGAACCCGAACCCGAGAGGACCGGAAAAATAATATCCCTCATCATCGGGGCCGCGGTGGACAAGCGTTCCCGTCATCCGGGCAACGATTTCGCGAGAGGCCGGCGCCAGGGTTTTGAAGTTATACTGTCCGCAGATCCCGCACATTCTGTTTCTCCGAGGCCGCTATTCCGTTAGAGCAGCCTTTTAAATTTCACCGCAGAGGCGCAGAGGACGCAGAGAAAAACAGTGAGCGGTAAGCAGTGAACAGATCACTGATCGCCGCTCACTGCTCATTCCTTTAAACCCAGAACGATCCTTTTAATTCCCTTTTTGAGCACCCGGACATTGAAGTTTATCAGCAGCCCGAGATTCCATCCGCCAAGTTTGAGGTAGGTAAGAAGCTGGGCCTCATGGATTGGCAACAGCTCTTCGACCGCCTTAACCTCCACCACCGCAGAGTTCGACACCAGTAAATCAAGACGGTAACCGCAATCGAGGGTCACGCCTTTGAACATCAAAGGCAGTGGCTTTTGTCGATCAAAATGAACCTCTCGCAGTTTCAATTCGTGACAGAGGCATTCCTCATATGCGGATTCCAGGAGACCCGGCCCCAATGATCGATGTACCTCTATCGCCGCCCCGATGATTTCCCTCGTCAGGTCATTCATTCCCATTTTCTCTGCGGCCTCTGCTCCTCTGCGGTGAGCCATTGTCTTCGTCGTGGATCAGAAAAGCAAGGCTCCTGAAAATCTGCGACTGCGCCCATCTATGCATGGGCACATTGTCCCATCCAAGAAGCAGTTGCCTGGACCGAAATGAGCCGTCCGCCTTGATCCACTGCGCAAGCATATTTTCAAGTACTCGATCGAGCACCCGATTCATCTCAGGAATACGACCCCGCAGCAGGATGCACAGGTTTATGCACTCCGCATAGTCGTACAATTCCCGCCGATAGACGGTAAGCCGCGGAGCACGTGAGAAGGGTTTTGGCCGGCCATCTTCGTCGAAAAGATTTGCCAGGTAATACTCGACCCCCCGATCGACGGCCCTCCGGCAATTTTCGTTTTCAACCAGTTTGTCGATCTTTGCCAACGCTTTCAGAACGAAGCATGTGTGGAAATGGTCGATGAAATCCCGCACTCCATCCACAGAGTAGAACCACGATCCATTGGGCTGCTGCGCTTCAAGTACAAAGTTGAGATTTCTTTCGCCGGCGCGCCGGTAACGTTCGTCCGAGAAATCCAGGGCCGCGGCGGTCAAAAGATAAGCGCGGTAGGCTGCAGCATTGATCACCCCGCCCCGGTCATATGGGGTGTAGCTACAGGTGGAAGCGGCCGGCGAAGTATCGAAATCCCGGATATCGTTGAGGGCGTGTTCTGCAATAGACCTGCATATGGAAAGCCAATGCGTATTGCCGTCCAACTCATAGACCTGCCGGAAGGCTTCGTAAGCATAAGGTGTCGAAGTGATCAGCGGCGTCCCTTCCTTGATGGTCCCGTTTCTTGTCACCCAAGCGAACGGGTAGCCCCAACAGTAATTTTGGAAGCCCGGGCAGCGGCTTTCCTCCAACATATTCAAGAAATGGACGGCCTTTTGATGCCAGCGGCCGTTCGCGCCATTTGCCAGAAAAGCAAATCCCATCGCATAGTGAGCATCGGCAATCGGAAACCTGACTGCTTTCCAGAATAACCGCCTCGCGCCCGGCAGGAAGGCTTCACAAAAGATCATGGGCGCGACCGCCATTGTTCCAAGCATAGGCTGCCTGTAATAGAGAGCTTTCGCAGCCCTCCCCGGCGCACCCGCAAAGAAAGTCTGATGGTCCAGGGAGACCTCCCCAAAAACCTCCAACCAGCAGATAAAGTTCGCGAGAAGCTGCTTTATCTCTTTGATTCGTTGCTGCCTCATTCCGATTGATCCAAAGTTTTCCCGCATAGGTCTTTCGATAAATTTACCTTTTCGACATCAAATGGAAATTGTCAACCTTGCGGAAACGCACCATCGTCCAAGCGATTGCTCGCAGCTTCTGCATTTGCTCCCGGCGGTGAAATTCCATCAATTCAGGGGATACCGGACGCCTGATCCTTCGAATGGCCGCCCAGAGATATCCTGCTCCCAGCGCGACGCCCCCTGTGAGGCGAGGAGGCTTCAGAAACCGGTACATCAACCTGAACATCTCCCACAAGGGATGATTCCCCAAGTAGTAGTCCTTTTCCCCATAAGAGAAAAGCGCCGAGAGGCTACTGCGTTCCGCGGCGCCAAGGCTTCGATGGTGGAAAAAAAACTTCTCACGAAAAGAACGCGTCTTCCATCCTTTCATACGGGCCGTTGTTACTGCGATCCAGTCGACGCCGCCTGCATGATTTGGGACATACCCGCCTACGTCTTCAAAGCACTTACGGCGAAAAAGCTGACACCCGCCCGCAACGTGGTTCTCTCCCTCAAAGCTGTCCACTCCGGTGTCATAGCCGTCGTCCTCACGAAAAATCGTCCCTGCAACGCCGAGGTCCGGCATCTCTGCAAACTTTCCGAGCAGGAACTCCAGGTAGTCCGAATCAAAAGAGAGGTCCGCGTCGAGATTCCCTATAATCTCGAAATCCAGATCGCCAACCCTCCGATAGCCTTCATTGAAACAATGGACCTTGGCAGCAAAGCTCCTGTCCCGATGAGCGGGCATGTCCAAACGCTCGATCCAGTCGTGCTGCTTCGCATAGCGGTCGATGATCGAAGGGGTTTGATCTACGGAGCCATCATTTACGATCAGCCACTTCGTGGGCAGGACCGTTTGGGAAACCATAGATTTGATGGTCTTCCCGATATAGGTTTCCTCGTTGCGCGCCGGCGTTACAAGGACATAAGGCAGTGTGGAAGTCATTTTACTTCTTTCTGAGCATCAAATGGTCAAAAGGCAATTTCAGCCGGTTCGCATTCAAGCGGTTGCGCACTCGACAGCACCACGCTGGGTCCTGAGTTGCTGGAAAACAGAATCCATGATTCGTGAGGTCAAAATGATCTCCCGATGACTGATCGGCAGAGTTCCCTTGTCAGCAATGGATTTGTAGAACGCCTCGATGAGATTTTTCATGCCGGAATCATCGTGAAACTGCATGCGAAGAAAGCGGTAGATGTTGCTTCCGGAGTTTCGCACGTGATTGGCAGCTGATTCCAGGGGAGGGATGAAGTAGTTCAAATAGCTCTTATAGCCTTTGTTCTTAAAACGGTTGATCGTCCGGTGAAGGTTATCAACAACTATGGAATTTTTCGGCCCATAGATACGGAATTCATTCAACGGAGGGCTGAGCTGAGTTGAAAAAAGAAATGAGGCCGTAGTGTTGCGTTTATCGAAGATGTGTACCCTCAGTTCGTCAAAAATTTCACTCTCACCGATCGCCTGTAACAGAGGGCTCGTATAACCGAAAGCAGAAACAACGGGATTCTCCGCATCCATGAATTCGGCTATCCGTGCGATACCATGACTGATGAGGTTGTGGAGGAGCCCACCGGGCAAGTGTCTCACCCAATGGTCCCTATCGCCCAGGAGAGCCTTGGCGTAACCGGCATCTTTCAGGTTATACGTGTAATAGCTCTCCAGGTGCACCGGGGGACCGCCAAGAAACCCGGCTCGCACCAGTCGCCTGGCCTCCATATTCTCCAGTGTGTACTGGAGATTATGCCCCGCTGTCAACTTGAGACCCTGGTCCTCAGCCAGATTGATCAGCTTTGAGGCCTCAATAGTATCGAGGGTGAAGGGTTTTTCGACGTAAATATGGCAACCCGCCTCAATACATTGGACGGCTAATGGAAGGTGGCTCCGGGGGGGAGTAGTAATATGGACGACGTCGGGTTTTACCTTTTCCAGCAGTTGTCCTGGATCAGCCGAGAAATATCCTATGGAGTAGCGCTCGGCCAATTGCTCTGCCATCAACTCTTCCCGGTCACAGACCCCCACGATCCGTGCATTCCTGATAAGTTTAATGGCCGAGACGTGCTGGTCTGCTATTTTCCCACAACCTACGATGGCCACCCGCAGCATGGTTATGCCTTCACTCGAAGCGAATCGAAGAACAAACCAGCGGCTTGATCGAATGGGATTCTCGGTTGCCAGCCAATCATCTTCTTGAGCTTATCATTGGGGTAGCGATTGCCCTTCCACTCGGCTGAACATCTCCGTCTGTTGAAACGGGGCGGCAATTGTCCGCCTGACCAATTAGAGTACCCCTCCCATAGGCTGCAGAGCAAATATGCCACTGGATATGGCACCGGAATCGAGACAAACTTGCGAACGTGCTCCTTGTACATCCTGAGGAAACTTCGACTGCTGGGCAGATCGTCATCCACGACGTTGAAGACCTGGTTTTGGGCGCCTTTCACCAGCCCGGCAAGGACAATCGCTTCAGCACAATTGTCCACATAAGTCAGGGGTATCTGGTTTGCGCCACCCAGATGAAGGAAAACGCCAAAGGTGTCGATACCAATCCGGCCTGACAACGCCGATTTGTCAGGGCCATAAACGGCGCCAGGGCGAAGTATAACATAAGGGATTTGGTGCTCGCGGTGGTACTTCATCACTATTTGTTCCTGCTTCAACTTGGCATAACCATAAGGATCATCTCTCTTGTAGTGATCCGTTTCCAAGGGAGCAGTCTCGTCGAGTTGAGATCTTTTTTTCATGTGGAAGTTGGAGTAGACTGCAAAGGAACTCACGTTGACGAAGCGCTTCAAGCCTGGCCGGGATAAGGAGCCTTCCAGAAGGTTGCGGGTCGTCAGGACCGAGTTCATGAAACAGCCCGCGTAAGATTTATCGATTCCAGCAGCGAGATGAAACACCACGGAAACCCCGGTGACAGCCTTTTCGCAATGCTCGCGAACCAACAGGTTTCCCTCTATGAGCTCCACGCGATTCGAGTGTTGAGAGGCAAGAATCCTCTGAAGCAACGTCCTGTTGCTCGACGGGCGAACAAAGCACCTGACCTGCTCAAAGCCATAGTCAAGCAAGGTCTTTACCACCCTGCTCCCTATGAAGCCGTTTGCACCGGTCACCAGGACAGGTTCAGAAGTTGAGACTATCCATTCATTTTCCATAACTACCTTACATACCCCTGCTCCTCCAGAAACAGCATTATATTTTGTACCGCTTCCGTTGGGGTAAGCTCTGACGTGTCGATCCTGATCTCGGGGCATGCCGGCGTCTCATATGGGTCATCAATCCCGGTCACGCCCTTCATGATGCCCATCCTGGCCTTAGCATAAATACCCTTACGGTCTCGCTGCTCGCATACCTCCAGCGGCGTGCTGACATGAACCTCTATAAATCCACCATAGCGGCTAACCATCTCTCTCGCCTTGCGCCGGGATTCCTCGTAAGGCGCGATAGGAGCGCAGATGGCGATTCCACCATTTTTGGTAATCTCGCTCGCAACAAAGCCTATCCGCTGAATATTCAGGTTCCTGTGTTCCTTGCTGAAGGTGAGCTCGCTCGAAAGGTTCTTGCGAACAATATCTCCGTCCAGGAGCGAAACAGGGCGGTTGTTCATCTCCAGAAATCTCACGAGAAGTATCTTCGCTAAGGTTGACTTGCCCGCGCCTGAAAGCCCTGTGAAAAAGACAGTTAAACCCTGCTGATGCCGCGACGGGTATGCCTTCCTAAGCTCAGCAACGATCTCCGGAAACGAGAACCACTCAGGAATTTCCGCACCCGTCTCGAGGCGCCGCTTTAGCTCCGTCGAAGAAATCCTCTTCACAACCATGCCCGGTTGTACTTCGCTCTCCGGTACATATTGTGCCTTATCCTCCACATAGACCATCCGCTTCATTGGCACCATCTTGATACCAATTTCGTTCTCGTGCTCATGTACAAGCTTCTGCGCAGCACCTCTCGGATAGAACCGCTCTACCGAGCCCTCGTCAACGAAGGGATCGCCCAGGTCGTCGGCCACGATGAAATGCGTACAGCCGAAGTTTCTCCTGATGATTGCCTTCCAGAGGGCTTCCCGGGGCCCGGCCTGCCTGGGCGCCATTGGAATGAGGCCCAGCTGAATCATATTCTTAGGGAATCTCCCGGCAAAAGCCTGGTAACATCGAAGTAAGGAAAAGTAATCCATGTCGTCCGTCCGGGAACCAACGGCCGGCTGCACGAGGATGCTGGCGCCCGCTTCCCTTGAAGCATGTCGAATCATCTCGTGATGGGCACAGTGGAGGTGCTTTGCCGTTTCAAAACCAATCACATTCCTCCAGCCCCTCTGTATGAATAAGCGTGTCATGTCCGAGGGCGTCAACCGGAGCTCCGGGAAATCATAGTGATGCGGTAGTTGGATGCCTTCCAGCTTGCCTCCTATGTACCACGGTCTCACATCTTCCAGGAGGCGCCTGACGCCCGGATGCTTCTCCGGATCATCCGTTCCGTAAACCGCAAGGGCTTCGCGCCGCTTGTCGCATTGCCAGATATCTTCTACCTGCATAACCGCCAGCATGCAGCCTTCCTCATCCCGAATAGCCAGTGGGGCGCCTCTCTCAAGCTTTTGGGCAAAAGCCTCAGTAACGTCCATGCAGACCGGAATCGGCCAGACCGTGCCGTCCTGGAGCCGCATAGTATCGAGAACGCTCTCGTAATCGCTCCGGTTGAGGTATCCTTCCAGGGGATAAAAGGCCCTGTTCAAAAGGAGCTCAAGATCGCAGAGCTGACGTTTGTTCAAGTCGACTGAATGGAATTCAGAAGACTCACTTTTCAAGCTCTCCACTCGCCTGAAGTGAACGAGAAGGCTTTCAGAGTAAGAAGAGGAAATGGATTCCGGAGTTCTTTCGGCTTTTGGAACTGCAGCATTCATAAGATTCCTTTCTGGATGTCAACATGAATAAGAGCAAGGCGCATTCTTTACATTTTCTTTTATGATTATTTATCAATAAACAACCCAAGCAATCTAAGTAAAATAGTGTTTTATTGATTCTGCTATATACTCAATCTGTGATTCCTGAAGTTCAGGATACATCGGCAATGATATGATCTCGCCAGAGGCTCTTTCGGCTTCAGGAAAATCCTCTGGGGAATGATTCAGGTATGAATACGCCTTCAGCTTGGGCAAAGCGATCGGGTAGTGTATCCCAGTGGATACGCCTTTGGATTTCAAATGCCACTGAAGCTTTTCCCTTATACCGTTGCGAACTCTTACGACGTATAGATGGTAAACTGATTTCACTCCGTTCATCTCGACAGGTAAGATCAAATCTATGTTCCGCAAATATCGATCATAAAGAAAAGCGTTCCGCCTTCGTTTTTCCGTCCACTCAGGAAGATGTTTCAGCTTGACATTGAGGATCGCAGCCTGCAAACCGTCAAGCCGGCTGTTCACACCTTCCTGCTCGTGATCATATTTATCGATCCTGCCATGGTTGGCGAACATTCTTGCTCTGACCGCAACTTCTTCGTCGTTTGTCACAATGGCGCCGGCATCGCCATAAGCACCGAGATTTTTGCCGGGATAGAAGCTGAAACAGGCGACATCACCGATTGACCCGATCATGCTCCCCTTGTATACGGCCCCATGTGCCTGGGCAGAATCCTCAATAACTTTAAGGTGGTATCGTCGAGCTATATCGAGGATGGGATCCATATCGGCCGGCTGACCGTAAAGATGGACAACAACGATCGCCTTAGTTCGTGGATTCACCTTCTCCTCGATCTTTGCAACATTGATGTTGTACGTCTTGGGATTTATATCGACAAATACAACCCGCGCGCCTGTCTGGCTGATTGCTTCAGCAGTTGCTATAAAAGTGTTGGCGACAGTAATCACCTCATCGCCCTGCCCTATGTCCATTGCCTTCAGCGCAATGAAAATCGCGTCGGTCCCATTGCCTACACCAATACAATGTTCGGCATCACAGAATTGGGCAAAGGAGGACTCAAATTTCTTCACAAAAGGTCCGCCAATGAAGGAAGATTTAGCGACAACCTCAGCAATCGCCGCATCAATCTCCTCTTTTATAGTCTGGTATTGCGCATTCAGATCAACCAACTGGATCTGCATGACCTCTCCCTCTATTTCTTAATATGGCAACGCGGAAACGGATTTGATGATCCTGGCAGGATTACCGGCAACAACAGCTCCATCAGGAACATCATGGGTAACCACCGAACCGGCCCCGACGAGGGCGTATTCTCCGATGATAATCCCGGGCAGAATCGTCGCATTCCCGCCGATCTTAGCCCCCCTCCCTATCCGTGGCCCTTTCAGATTCGATTTCGCCCCCGGTGAGGCTGGATACTTGGCATTTGTAAAAACAACATTGGGTCCAATCCAGGCCACATCCTCCAGTATAGAATACTCGGGTATGAAAACCAGGCTATGAATTCTCACCCCGTTGCCTATCCGCACATGGTGCTCTATCACCGAGAGGGTACCAATACTTACATCATCTCCTATCTCATTGGACTCTCTAATGTTTGCTTTATTTCCGGTCTGAAAGTTCTTCCCAATGGAGTTGCCGGCATAAATGACGGTATGTGAGCGAACATGAGTTCCAGCTCCAATGACGGTCTGAAGGTCACCCGCCTGACAACCCCTCGGCGGGACGCCGATAATACAGAAATCCTCGATGATTATGTCCGGTGGCAGTACCACGCCCTCAAAAACTTTGTAGTTGCAGTTCACGCAAGGTCCCCGGCTCTCAGTGCGAATTGGATGCATCTTGAAGGATACCGACCACTTTCTTTGCATGATCGATACCTGTGATACATTCGGTCCCGCTTTCAATACATTCAATGAAATGATCTATTTCGACCTTTAACGGTTCGAGAAAGTTGATCCTCGGGAGCAAGACATCCCCTGATCTGTGGTCAAATACTCGGAAATGCTGATTGTCAAAATCCATGTTCTGACCAAGGACGGCCCTCTTATCGATACCCTTGTCGAATATTGCAACTTTATTTTCAGCAATATCATCATACAGGACCATTTTCTTGGCCCCAACTACTACCATTGACCTGACTCGATGTGGATCAAGCCAGCTGACATGGATGTTAGCCATGATTTTGTTAGGGTAAACAATGTTCAAGAAGACTACATCATCGATATTTTCCTGTACATACGCAACACCACGCTTGAAGACTGAAACAGGATTTGGGTCTCCAAGCCAGTACTGAATAATGCTGATATCATGAGGTGCGAAATTCCATAGCGCATCAACATCGGATCGAATTCGCCCGAGGTTGAGCCGCTGGCTGTAGATGTAGCGTATATCTCCGAGTTCACCACAGTCAATAAGTCCTTTTACATAGCGAACTGCAGTGTTGAAAAGGAATGTATGCCCCACCATGACAAGGCAGCTACTCCTTTTAGCAGCTTCATTCATCTGCTCCACTTCCTGCACACTCCTGGCCAGAGGTTTTTCAACTAGTATGTGCTTTCCATTGCTCAGCGCCTTCATTGCAAGATCATAATGGGTGGCAACCGGTGTGGAAATAATGATAGCGTCAACATCCTGATCCTGGCAAACAGAATCAAAGTCATCGGTAACCCTGACACTAGGGTACATGCTCTTGACGTATTGCTGCCTTTCCTTAGAAATATCCACGACCGAATGGACTTTGCACTTTCCATTCATCATGAGATTTCTCAGGAGATTCGGACCCCAGTAGCCAACGCCAGCCTGTGCAATGTTCAACATAGAGTTCCTCTAAGACACTGAATATTAAGGTTATCTAAACAGAGATTTGTATAGATTAAATAAATCCACTTTGTGTACATTCCACCCATAACTGTCTAAAAAGGATTTAGCTTTGCTTGATTTGTCCGCACGCAAAGAAGGCATATCGTACGCATTACATATGCTCAAAGCTAATGAGTCAACATTCTCCGGCTCAAAATAAAAAACCGTATCATCGTCGAAGTAATATTCAATCGTTTTCAGCCGGGAAGTTACAACAGGTATCCCCAACGCTATACTCTCCAGCATCTTGACCGGCAGCATCAATTCGGTCGCGACATTCCTTTTATTCGGAACGATCGTTAAATCCATATTTTCCAGGTGCTCAGCGAGGTCCTCCAAAGGAACACTGCCCTCGCTGAACCGGATTGCATGCTCAACATGCAGGTCCCTGGCGAGCTTTAGGAGGTCCTGTTTCTGGTCCCCTTCTCCGATGATATGAAACTCTAAATATGGTATTTTTTCAACCAGGCGGGCAACCGCCTGGATGGCAATATCAATACCAAGTCTCTCCGCAATAGTCCCAAAATAGACGAGTCTGAAGCCATTGGATTGAGTGTGCTCCTGGACACGGATACCATCATAAGGGAATCTCTTTGGGTCGGGTACGTTTAGAAGCACGGTTATTTTAGAGTCCGCAATTCCTCTCTTCAGCAGAATATCCCTTTGGATATGGTTAACGCAGATTACTCGATCAGCCAGCAGGCAGGAAAGATATTCTTCCATATATAGGATCTTACTAAGTATCAACCATTTAATAGAAGTGGTGGAAAATTTACATGAGTAAGTTTCCAATACAGTATCATGTATGTCCAAAATTATCTTTTTACCGAACAATTTGGGCAGTATTGCTGCAAGTACGAGGAAATTAGGCATATTATGCACGTGCACTATGTCGAGCGATTTATTCAATAAACGAGTAGTGCATACCATAAATGCATGAAGCAGAAAATAAATGTAAGAGAACAGGTACCGAATATTGCTGTTACCCCGATATTTTGCGACATTGAGCTCCTTTACTTGTACGCCCTCAAGAGAGAAATTGCGAGGCTGTGCATCTCTTTTATTCACGAGCATTGTGACGCGGTACTCAGGAAGACTGGCAAGGGTTTCGGCCTCCCGCCTGACTCGTGCGTCAATGGCATAGTTTGTATAAGCAATCATGCAGATGTTCTGTTTCTTCTTTTCATGTGATTCTGGCATGACTACACTGCAACCTCAATATATGAATCAGAAACAGGTGAATCTATAGAATACCAGGCCCAATGATTGTCAGTAGAGCCAGTTGCACTCTGGCGCACAGGGAAAAAAGTCCTGAGAGTAAGAGGAGGGGAAGAAGTTTCATCTGTGCCTGACGCAAGCTGCCCCGTCAGCTTGTTTCCCTTCGGTTTGACCGAGCCAAAACTAGCCTCCCGGCGTTTGACATGCCAGTTAACTGCCTGTTTTCCCGACGCAAACCAAGGTTTCCATTTCTTGACGGTCCGCAGCAAGCCCCCGTAGAATTCATCCCAGTTTCTCTCAGGACTCAGACTGCGTGTGTGCCAGTTTATTGTAAGGACACCACCGTAGGCGCTCACGTCTTTAATCAGGCATTCGCATAATCGATACGCAATGTCTTCAGACAGAGCCAGTCTGTTCTCAGTAAAGAGTGCAGTATCCATTATGTTCAAAGGGAGTTCGAAAAGATTAGACCCCGGCAGTCGAAACACCTGGGTTGTGCCTGATCTAAAGCCAATGGTTTCATTGTAGCCAAGGCTGGAATCATACTTGAGGCCCGCCTTTTCGAGAACAGCAGGAGAAGCCTCGGAAAAATAGAGCCAATGCATGCGGACACCCGAGCAATCGCTGCCGGAAGTTCTTTTGATCACCTGGCATTCCTCCACCCCTTTTTGGGGGTGATGCCATGCATCGATGCCATGAAGCCCTATTTCGTTTCCATTTTCAGTCAGACTACGAACAATTTCCTCGTGGTTAACGATGTCGTATTTGGCTGCCCTGCATCCAGGGGGGTCTATTCCTACTGAATGCCCGGGATGATTCTTGAAGGGTATGAAAAAGTATGTAGCTGGTATTCCCTCTTCCATTTGCATATATCGGTCGATGTCAAACCAGAAGTCTCTTGCAAGCCCTAAGCAAACAGCAGGGAGGGAAACCACCGCTTTCAAATTCTTGATGAGTCTTGGCAAGGCCGAATTAAATTTTAAACCTCTCGAATAAACCGGAACAAACGACCTGTAGATGAACCCAAAAAGAGAACGGTCAAGCAGGTGGTCCTTTATTCCAATGAAATCAACATCGTGGGTGAGACAGGCGATAAATCCATGGCCGTATGGTACAGGGGGTATTTCAATTAATGGGATACCCGATTGCAGGATCCATTCACGGAGCAAAGATATATGAATTTCGACAGTAGGGATCTTGGAAAAGTCACAAGGCTGCCCGACTGACAACAAAAACTCGATTTCATCAAAAAGATCGTAGCCTATATGCAGGACGCGTTGGCCTCGATCCATATATTCCATACCAACCTGGAGCCCCTGGCCTTTATCCTTGAGCAGGGTGTTCTTGTCAGCCTTGAATAAAGCACAGCTTCTATAGATTGGGAAAACAACCTGATCATTTCCGACAAGCCTGCTTCCATTGAGTGCAGAGAAACTATTGTATATAATATCGGACTGAGGCAACTGGCTGTAAATAATCGTTAATTTTGCCGATGGGATATTGGCTGAAGAGCTAGTAACAATGAGCACGTCGTATTCTTTAGAAGAATCGTAGAACTCCCACGGAGTCTTGAATAACTCAAAAAATTCTTCTACCCAAGACTTCTGTGAATGTCGCGAGATAATTCCGATCATGAACCCTACTTGCCCTTTTCCTGACTGTTTTGAGACCCTTTGCCGCAAGTTTGCATCCAAAACCGTGCGACATCCCGCGGCAACGCGTGCCAGTACTGATCCTGGTAGGCCGAGCGGATGTGTTCCAGGAATTCACGATACAGATCAGCCGGGTACTCCGAGTAAGAACACTTGACCCCGCCAAAATGCATGTAATCCGGATGTGTAACCATGAGGGCCATGCCCCCGTTTCGAACAACCCAGTCCAGCTTCTGCTTCCAAATGTCGTTCGTCCTGTTTCGCATCAGGACGAAGAGAGTAAAATCCTGGGGGAGGGTATAGGGCAGTTCCACGTATCCCCTGTTCCCATTACTATTTGCGACATAGAATGGGAAGATGGTATGCATGCCGTCCGGTTGCGGTTCGAACGGATCTATGTCAAAGGTCGAGGCATCGTATTCGATATCGAGATCGTGCAGCCAGCCGAGATGGTGATACATGCAGGGGGAGCGGAAGCCAACGGCTTTCCAGTCCCTGAGCACCTGGTTTATCCGGAGCGACTGGCTCACGAACCCTTCTCTGGAGTGGTAAAGGGAACTGTTGTGGTATAACCCGTGGACACCGA
>Ga0074046_10002319_pt1 | contig 16567 bp, 10 predicted proteins | sample BogForMeECP23OM3_FD_94441 | JGI IMG/M metagenome (GOLD analysis project Ga0074046, IMG submission 94441) | Bog forest soil microbial communities from Calvert Island, British Columbia, Canada - Bog Forest MetaG ECP23OM3 | ecosystem: Environmental > Terrestrial > Soil > Wetlands ...
CACTCACACTCACACTATTTCTTACTCCCTGTTACTCTGATCCTTCGCTTCCATGTTTGCCACTTCACAGCACGCGCACTTCATCGGTATCGGCGGCATCGGCATGAGCGGCATTGCTGAAATCCTGCTCAACCTCGGCATGAAGGTTTCCGGTTCCGATTTGAAGCGCAGCGTCGTCACTGACCGGCTCGCCGCACTGGGCGCGGCGATTTACGAGGGGCACAATGCGGCCAACGTGGCGGGAGCGACGGTGGTCGTGACCAGTTCGGCCGTGAATGCGAAAAATCCCGAGGTGCTGGAAGCGCAGGCGCGCAAGATTCCCGTGATTCAGCGCGCGGAGATGTTGGCCGAGCTGATGCGGCTGAAATACGGCATCGCCATTGCCGGCATGCACGGCAAGACTACGACCACGTCGATGGTGGCCGCAGTGCTGAGTGCGGGCGGCCTCGATCCCACGGTGGTGGTGGGTGGGCGCGTGGACGCGCTCGGATCGAATGCGCGGCTCGGCGCCTCGCAGTATCTCGTGGCTGAGGCGGATGAGAGCGACCGCTCGTTCCTCAAGCTCTCGCCGATCCTGGCCGTGGTGACCAATCTCGACCGCGAGCACATGGACTGCTATCACGACATGGCCGACGTAGAGCGCGCCTTCGTGGATTTCATCGATCGCGTGCCGTTTTACGGCGCGGCAACGGCTTGCATCGACAATGAACTGCTGAAAGGCATTCTGCCGCGCGTGCGGCGGCGCGTGTTCACTTACGGCGCGGCGGCGGAGGCGGATTTCCGGCTTGAAGTTTTGGATGCGGTGCAAGCGCCGGGTTCAGCATCGGGGCAGGGAAGCTCGTTCTCGCGTTTCCTGGTGCACACTGCATCGGGACCGCTGGGCCCCTTCGAATTGCACGTTCCCGGCCGGCACAACGTGCTCAACGCCACGGCCGCCGTGGCCATCGCGCGGCAACTTGAAGTTCCGCCGGAGAAGATTGCCGAGGGGCTTAAGCACTTTCGCGGCGTGGACCGGCGCTTCCAGCAGCGCGGCCAGGCGCGCGGCGTGACGGTGGTCGATGATTACGGCCACCACCCCACTGAAATCCGCGCCACGCTTTCCGCGGCACGCGAATGCACCCACGGCAAGATTCATGTCATCTTTCAGCCGCACCGCTACACGCGGACAAAAGATCTTCTGGACGAATTCGGCGGGGCATTTCGCGACGCCGACACCGTTGTTGTGCTGCCGATCTACGCGGCCAGCGAGGAGCCGATTCCCGGCGTGACTGCGGAGCGGCTGGCCGAACGCATTCAGGGTCCGAGCGCCGTGTTCGCGCCCGACTTTGCCGCCGCGGTGCAGGCGGTAGCGGCCGCGGTCCACGAGGGCGACCTGATTCTGACCCTCGGCGCGGGCAGCGTGAGCCAGCTGGCGCCGCAGATCCTGGCTGCGCTGGAAGGCAGTTTACGCTGATCCTCCGCTCTGCTCCCTGTTCCGTGTCTTTTCCTCGTAACGGTTAAGGTTCCCCTGCTCAACCCGCGGAAAGCCATCGACAGTCCCCGGGCCATAATGAAATCTGGCGATTGTCACGACCCTGCTCCGGCGTGACGAATCAAGGAAATAAGACAAATCGGCCCCTGTTGTGGGACGACGACCCTCCCGCTGAGTTGCGCCCCCGGCGCACGCGGGAGGATGTGCCGCCGCAGGGGCGTGTTCGCCGCAGCGGACCGGGTATGCCGCTGGAGTTCGACGATCCAGACGGCGACGGTGTGTTGCGCCCCGCCGCGAATCGTTTCGGCAAGCCGAAAGCGCCATGGTGGCGTCCGGCCAGCACAGCGGGCCGTGTGTTTCTTACCGCCGCCGCGCTGGTGGTGCTGGGCGGCTTCACGACGGCTAGCTTCGTCCTTGCGCATGATCTCGAACGCGACGCGCGTTTCCGCATCACCGGCTCCAGCAACATCCAGGCCACCGGCCTCACCGAATTGAACCGCGCCGATCTGATGCCTGTCTTCGGCGAAGACATCGGCCGCAACGTCTTTTTCGTGCCCTTGAAGGAAAGGCGCCGCCAACTGGAGCAGATTCCTTGGATCGAGCACGCGACCGTGATGCGCGTGCTGCCCGACCAGATTCGCGTCGCGGTGGTGGAGCGGAAACCGGTGGCGTTTACGCAGCACGGCCAAACCATCGGGCTTGTCGACGCCAACGGAGTGCTGCTCGCTATGGCCGCAAAGACCATGGCCGAGCGGCATTATTCGTTTCCGGTGGTGACGGGCCTCGATCCCGGCGATTCCGCGGAGTCGCGCAAGGCGCGCATGGCCGTGTACCTGCGCCTGATGGCGGAGCTGGATGCGGACGGCAAGCATAACTCCGAGCAGATTTCAGAAATTGACCTCACCGATCCCGAAGATGCTCGCGTCATCATGCCCGAGCAGGGATCGGACATTCTGGTGCATCTTGGCGAGGAACGATTTCTTGACCGGTTTGATCGCTACAAGGCGAACATCGCTGCGTGGCGGCAGCAGTATCCGCATCTCAAGTCGGTGGATCTGCGTTTCGACCACTACGATGACCGGGTCATTCTGCAGATGGCATCGGGCGCGGAAACTCCAGAGGCGGCGGCCGGGAGTGGCAAGACGGCTGCGGACGCAGCGCCCGGGGGCCACGCTGAAAACGGCACGGCTGCCAAGCCCTCCGCGAACAAGCCCACGGCGAAGAAGAACAAGCCCGCACCGGCGAGTAAGCACGCGGCGCTTAAGCGCACCGCGAAGAACACAGGCGAGAGGAATCCCGCCACTACTTCGGCTCGCAAGTTGAGCGTCGTTGAGGGCGGGTGAGCGTGATGGGTCAGAAGCCGGACAACATGATCGTGGTGCTCGACATCGGCAGCGCAAGTACGCGCGTGCTGGTGGGCGATGTGCATGAGCAGGTGCTGCGCTATCGCGGCCACGGTGTGGTGGAGTCGGTGGGCATGCGCAAGGGCCTGATTGCGGAGCTGGCCCCTGCGGCGAAGACGGTGCGCGCGGCCAGCGAACAGGCGGAACGCCTGGCGCGCGTCAATATCGATATGTGCACGGTGGGCATCGGCGGCCCGCACGTTCGCGGCCTGAACACCAGCGGCGGATTGCAGTTGGGCCGCGGCATGCGCGAGATTACGCGCGAGGATGTGCGCGCCGCTGTGGATCATGCACGAGCCATCGAACGCCCCGCGGATCGTGAGATTCTGCACCTTCTGCCTCGGCAGTTCATCCTCGACGAGCAGCCCGGAATTTTCGATCCTGTCGGCATGGTGGGCGCGCGCCTCGAGGTGGAACTGCACATTGCCACCTGCTCCGGCAGCGCCCTGCAAAGCGCCGTCACCTGCGCCAATCGCGCCGGACTCGAGGTTTCCGAGGCCGTGCTGGAGTCCATCGCTTCCGCGGAGTGCACGCTTTCCGCAGATGAGCGCGAGCTCGGCGTATGCCTGCTCGACATCGGCGCCCATTCCAGTGACATGGCGGTATTTTTCGAAGGCGCGGTGGCGTACACCGCTTCGGTTCCCATCGGCGGCGCGCATTTTACGAACGACCTTGCCATCGGCCTGCAGATGCCGGTGGCGCAGGCCGAGGAGTTGAAGCGGCAGTACGGCAATGCCGTGGTGACCGCGGTGCCGCAATTAGCGGAGATCGAAATTTCGAACCCGCAGCCGCAACGCCTGGCGCTGCGCACCATCGCGGAGATTCTGGAGCCGCGGGCGCGCGAGCTGATGTACTTTGTGCGCGAAAGCCTGCGCCACGGCGGCGTAATCGATGCCCTGGGCGCGGGTTGCGTGCTCACCGGCGGCGGTTCCATGCTGCCCGGAATGCTGGATGTAACCGAGAGCCAGTTGCGCGTGCCGGCACGCACGGGTTTGCCGTTGCGCCTGCCGCAAATGCCGGCGGCGCTGAACCATCCATCGTGGGCCGCGAGCATCGGCATGGTTCTTTACGCGCATCGTACGCACGCCATGCGCGCTGCTGAAGACAACCGGAGTTTGCGCGCCAGGTTGCGCGCCATGATTGCGCCAAGTTTTTAAAGACAGGGAACAAGGGAACAAAGGAACGAGGGAACGAGAAAACAGGGAACAGGGAACAGGGAACAAGAAAACAGGGATCGGAGGCGGGGTCGAGGATGCAAGCTGACACCTGAAACCTGACACCTGAAACCTGAAACCTGAAACCTGAATCGACGAGGAGAGCGGAACCCAATGGAACAGCAAAAGAATGAAGCCGGAGAGATGCGAATTCAATATCACGACGAACCCCTGCGCGATGCGCGCATCAAGGTCATCGGCGTAGGCGGAGGCGGCGGCAACGCCGTGAACCGCATGATTCAGGCGCGCATGGAAGGCGTGGAGTTCATCACCGCCAACACCGATGTGCAGGCGCTCAAGCTTTCCCAGGCGCCCATCAAATTGCAGCTTGGCGTGCGGCTTACCTCCGGGCTGGGCGCGGGCTCCAATCCCGACGTGGGCCGCCGCGCCGCGCTCGAAGATTCGGAAAAGATTATTGAAGCGCTGGAAGGCGCCGACATGGTCTTTGTCACCGCGGGACTCGGCGGCGGCACCGGCACCGGCGCCGCCCCCGTCATCGCCTCGCTGGCCAGCGAGATGGGCATTCTGACCGTGGCCGTGGTCACGCGCCCCTTCGCGTTCGAGGGCAAGCGCCGCCTGGCGCAGGCCGAGCGCGGCCTCAAGGAACTTCTCGACAGCGTCGACACCATGATCGTGATTCCCAACGAAAAGCTGCTGGCCGTAGCCAAGGACGCGGGATTCTTTGAGAGTTTCCGCATCGCCGACGACGTGCTGCGCCAGGGCGTGCAGGGCATCAGCGACATCATCGCCATCCCCGGCATCATCAACCGCGACTTTGCCGATGTGAAGACCACCATGGCCGGCATGGGCCACGCGGTCATGGGCACGGCGGTGGGCTCGGGCGCCAATCGCGCCGTGGACGCCGCACAACTGGCCATGGCTTCGCCGCTGCTTGAAGAAGGCGCCATCGATGGCGCGCGCGGCATCCTCATCAACATTACCGGGTCGAGCTCGCTCAAGCTGTCCGAGGTCAACCAGGCGTCGTCGCTCATCCAATCGGCGGCGCACGAAGACGCCAACATCATCTTCGGTGCGGTGCTCGACGAGAAGATGGGCGAAGAAGTGAAGATCACCGTCATCGCCACCGGCTTCCGCGACCAGATGCCGGAGCGGCGCGCGCGCATGTTGAACGTGGAAGAAGCGCCTGTGGTTTCAGTGCCGGTGGTGGCCCCGGGTAACTGGCTGCCGGAAAGGGATTCCGCACCGGCGCCCACGCGCGCCCGCTTTAAGAGTGAGGAAGAGGAGACGGCCGCGGAGAACAACGGCGATACGTTCTTCTTTGCCGCGGCCGCGCCGGGCGTGGCCACTACGGTGACGATGGCAACGCCGCAGACCATGGAGGATTCCGATAACGCGATGGATTTCGCGATGCAATGCGAAAGCGCGTCGGCTCCCGCGATGCCGCAGTTCGGTGTTACGGAGAGCGAGCCGGAATTAAAGGCCCCGCCCCGGGATTATGCAGCGGACTTCGATGAGTCTCCGCGCCGGGCGACGCAGCGAAACCTCGTGGAGCAGGACATGACGGAGCGGGAAATGGTGGAGCAGTACATGGCGGAGCAGGCGCAGGGACCGGAGACCTCGTTGTTTCCTGAGGCAGCCGGCGAGCAGGAACGCGATCTGGATGTGCCCACATTTTTGCGCCGCCTGAAGTTTTAGAGCGCTTTCGGAGATACTATGTCCGGTCAAAAGCGGCACTCAGGGTCGTCGCTCCTTGGGGCCGCGACGACTTGGCGGGCTCGAATGCGGATGCACCATTTCCGAAACCGCTGTAGTGGCCGGGAACCTGATGCCGGGCGTAGAGCAAATAAATGAGGCATTTGTAACGATTCTGCCACCGTCCGGCGCCGGGTTTCAAAATGGGCGGGAACACGGTATATTAAGGGAAACGCCCCTAAAAGTTGTAGCTGGCAATGCTACAGTGCGAGGGGAAATCCCACAGTTTGGGTTACTTTAAAGGTAGGGATGAGCTGGTTGATGGGGTGGCCGGGGAACAAACCCAACCGCCGCGGCTTCCAGCGGCGAGGGCCGGCAAGCAGGATGGCTCTGCCCGCGGTGGAAGAGAGGACCCGCTCGCAGCGTGAGCTGAAGCACGAAGTGCGTCGTCCAGGGGGCGAGCGCGCGGCACGAAATCCAAAGGTTGAGAGGACGGGGGCTGGATGAGGTTGTCTCGCGTGAGGTTTCTTGGCACGGCCTTGGTGGTAGCTGTCTTTGCCGTATTCGGTCTCAGCGCCACGTGCGCAGCGGCGTTCGATGCTCCACAGACTCCGGTGCATCATGTCAAGCCGCAGTCGCGGCTCAGGGAGTCGCACCACGCCACAGCGCATCACGCCGCAACACATGCAACGAAATCTACGCCAACACACGCCGCGACCGCGCGCAGTACTTCATCCCATGTAAGCACAGTTTCCCCGACGGCGAGCGCACACCTGCAGCGGGTTTCTGTCACGCGTCACCATCACTACTACGAGCGCTTCACGGCCAGTTCGTTTGTGCAAGGTGCGATCGGTGCAGACGATGTAACAGCAGGCGAAGATCCGCTGGTGCGCCAGGCCGCGATCGACGCTCTGGGCGACATGAACGGCACCGCCCTGGTTATCGATCCCTCGAACGGGCGCATTCTGGCCATGGTCAACCAGAAGCTGGCGCTCTCACCGGGCGCCGAACCCTGCTCGACGATCAAGCTCACCGTGGCCCTGGCCGCGCTTTCTGAGGGCATTGTCACGCGCGACACGCCGGTGCAACTGGCGGGCTTCCGCATGAATATGACCCAGGCGCTGGCCAAGAGCAACAACCTCTATTTTGAGGAGATGGGCCGCGAACTGGGCTTTGATCGCGTGCGCCATTACGCCACGCAATTCGGGTTGGGCGAGCTGGCTGGTTACAACATCGCCGGCGAGCAACTGGGCGTTTATCCCGATCAGCCGATCTCTGAAGCCCAAGGCGGCGTGGGCCGCATGTGCAGCTTCGGCCAGGGCGTTTCTCTCACGCCGCTGCAGTTGGGCGCGTTTGTGGCCTCCATCGCCAATGGCGGAACGCTTTATTACTTGCAGCATCCCACCACGCCCGAGGAGGTGGCAGCGTTCCAGCCCCGGGTGAAGCGCACGCTGGATATCGCCCGCTACGTTCCCGAGGTGGAAGACGGCATGGCGGGCGCGGTGGAATATGGAACCGCGCGCAGACTGCGCGCCAATTTCAACCAGCTGCCGGTGTTCGGCAAGACCGGGACCTGCTCCAACGATGGCACGCGCTTCGGCTGGTTTGCCTCCTACTCTGAGACGCCCCAGGGCGCACTGGTGACGGTGTTCTTCCTGGAAGGCGGGCGGCCCACCTTCGGCCCGCGCGCCGCCGAGCTTACCGGCGAGTTCTACAAGAATCTCTGGGACCGCGACTACTTCGCCTTGAAGAATCAGGATGCGCAGAACGCTCCCGCAACCGCGCCTGCGAGCAATCCCTCGCCGGCCTTCACCGCGCCGGCCGCGCCCACACCCGCAGTGCAATAGCGGCGACCCGCTTCGTCGAACATCCAGCACAAAGCCGCCGTTGGGCGGCTTTTTTGCTGCTGCCGCCGCATTGCAATCAGCCGATTTGCCGCAAGGGTTTGTTGCTATAATTCGAGCAATTGCAGAGAGGTGAGCCTACGAGAACTCTTGTCATCAGCGTACTTTCTGCAACTTCGCTGCTTGCCACCGCGCAGTCAAACCAAAGCGCGGCCGATTCACAGGCCATCTTTGAACACACCAAGGCGGCTACGGTGATGGTCCTGACGGGTGAGGGCGCGGGACGGCTCCATTCCATCGCCACTGGAGTGGTGATTTCCAACGATGGCGTGATCCTCACGGTATGGCATGCAATCAAAGGGGCGCTTGAAGTGCAGGTTCGCACCGCGGGTGGCGATGTTTTCGACCACGTGAAGCTGCTGGGGTATGACGAGCGCCGCGATGTGGCCGCGCTGAAAATCACTGCCGATTCCCTTCCGGCGCTCACGCCCGGCAGCACGGCGAGCCTTGTCAAGGGTGACCGCGTGTATGCCATCACGAATGACGGCGGATTGAAATGGTCAACCACGCAGGGAGTTATCTCCGCCATCCGCCCCGCCGACGAGGTTCCGGGGGCGGGAACCGGCTTTCGCATTATGCAGTTCACAGCGCCTGTTGCTTCCGGCGCCATCGGCGGGGCGCTTGTCGACCGCTCCGGCACATTGATCGGCATTATTGTCAGCGTCAGAAATTTGGCTGCGTTCGCCATCCCGATTGAAAATGTGCTGGGACTGCCTGATTTGGGAACCAACCAAATTCTTGGCTCCGGCGCCAACCTGGAAATGCCGGCGAAGCGCGTAGCCGCGGTTACGAAACCGAGCCGCGCTGGCGGTGGGAAGCCGAAGCCGCCTGCACACGAAACACCGCCGGGGCACGAATCAAAGACCGTTGACGTCTCGGCAAATTCGGCCTCCAGTATCGAGGATGCGGTGAACCGCGCCCAGGCGGCGCAATAGGACCGGAAAAATCGGGGCCGGTCATCGTCTCCGATACGCGGGTCGCCAATCTGTTCATGTCTTCTAAAACCCCCTCATCACGTCTTCCGGCGCCGGGCAGAATTATGCGGTCACCGACTCGAACCATCCTGAAGCCGCCATGCGATTTTTCTCGCGGCTTTTGCAACGAATTCGAATGCGCCACATCCCATAGACAGGTGTGGCAGCTTCTGCCCCGTATGCCGGCCCGCGGGACGTTCTCTGATTCCCCACTCGCCGCACCTTGGATCTGTTGATGGCACTGCCGACCGACATTCTGTTGACCTACGGGTACTTGCTGCTCTTCGCCTGGGTCCTGGTGGAGCAACTGGGCATTCCGCTGCCCGCCACGCCGGTGCTGCTGGCGGCCGGCGCGCTCTCGGTCGATGGTCCCTTCAGCTTTTTCCTGGCGCTTGCGCTCAGTGTGGTGGCCACGCTCATCGCGGATATCGTGTGGTTCTTCATCGGCCGCCGCCAGGGGCACCACGTACTGCGTCTGCTCTGCAAGCTGTCGCTCGAGCCCACCACCTGCGTTCGACGCACCCAGGACTCCTTCGCGCGCCGCCGCGGCGTCATGCTCATGTTCGCCAAGTTTGTGCCCGGCCTGGGCATTCTGGCGCCGCCCGTGGCTGGCGAGAACGGCATGAAGTTCGGCACTTTTGTGTTCTTCGACGGCATCGGCGCAATACTTTGGGCGGGAACGCTTCTGGCCGCGGGCCGCTTCTTTGGCGACCTGCTCAAGCGCAATGCGGGCCTTCTCAGCTGGGTGGGGCATTTCTCAGGCGCATTGCTCGTTCTCGGCATCATCGCATTCTTCCTGATTCGTCTCTATCGCCGCCGGGCGGTGCTTAAAAAGCTGGTGGCCGCGCGCCTTGAGCCGGAGGACCTGAAGCGCCAGCTCGATGCGGGAGAGCCGGTGTTTATTGTCGACTTGCGCCATCCGCTGGAACTCCTGGCTGAGCCGTATACGCTGCCCGGCGCGCAGCACTTCTCGCCCGATGCGCTCACCGAGCGCCATAACGAGATTCCACGCGACCGCGACGTCGTGCTCTATTGCACGTGTCCCAGCGAGGCTACCGCGGCCAAGACCGCCATGACGCTGCACCGCTTGGGCATTGAGCGCGTGCGGCCCCTGCGCGGCGGCTATGACGAGTGGAAGGGACTCGGATTTCCCCTGCATGCGATTCCGCAGGTCAATCCCATGGTGACGGCCGTATAGCCCGCAAGCTGACGGTTTGCACTTTTCACCCTCTTCACTTCCTTCACTCCTCTCACTCCATTGCGCTTGACGCGCCCCCGCTCCCATGTTCGACTGATGCAGGAATCAGCCAATCGCATGACTCTTCCCCAACTTACCCTTGACGATTACAACCATCAGTTTGCCGATCGCCACCTGCTGCATGGCGCGGTGGCCAAGTGGGCGAAGGAACGTCCTGAAGCCATCGCCCTCGTGAGCGCGGAAACCGGCCGCACCGTCACCTGGAGCGAGTTCAACCGTTTCACCACGGCTCTGGCCCGTGAGTGGCTGCGCCTGGGATACAAGAAAGGCGATTACCTGGTCACGCTGCTGCCGATGTCGTTGGATCACGTTCTGCTCGAATACAGTTTGTTCAAAATCGGCGTGATTGTCGTGCCGCTCGACCTGCGCCTGCCCGCTGTCGAGGTTCTTCGCGTGGTCGAGATGCTGCGCCCGCGCGGTTTTGTCTGTCTCGGTCTGTACGGTGCAATCGATTTTCGCGAGATGGGCCGCGCTGTGCGAGCCAAATGCTCATTCATCGAGCACTTCTTCACCGTGAGCTCTGCCGAGCCGGATGATGGCTTCCGTTCCTACGCCGAATTGGCCGAGGCCGCCTCGCATACCGCGGCGAACACGCCCGATGCCGGCGCGACCGAGCTTGCGGCGGCTGCTTCCGCGATCGCAGAAGAAGATGGCGCGCTTGTCATCTTCACTACTGGTTCGACCGGCTCTCCCAAGGCGGCGTTGCTCACGCATCGCAACATTACCTCGCAGAACATGTGCCTGTGCGGCGCATTCTTCGGTGGAGACAGCGGCACACGCTCGCTCGTCAATCTGCCCGCTTCGCACGTGGGCGCGCAAACCGAAATCCTGATGAGCACGCTCTTCGGCGGCGGGACGGCTGTGCTTCTTGAGGTCTTCGACGCAGGCCGCTCGCTGCGCGCCATTGAGCAGCACCGCGTGGAACTGCTCGGCCAGATTCCCGTGATGTTCAGTCTGGAATGGATGCTGAAAGACTACGACCGCTTCGATCTCACGAGCCTGAAGTTTGCCGCTTACGGCGGGAATGCCGTCTCGCGGCCATTCGTAGATAAACTCGCCACCATGGCGCCTGTCGTCGGTACGGGACTGGGTCTGACCGAGTGCGCGGGCTTCTGCACCTACGTCAGCGTCGATGGCTCGGAACGTGAGAAGATCCTCGACGGCCTGGGCCACGACATGCCCGCCTACCCATGCACGATCCGCCAGCCCATGCGCGACGACGGCCTGGCCGGCGAGGCACTGCCCGACGGTGAGATCGGCCACATCTGCTTTCGTGGTCCGCAAACCTTCGCCGGATATGTGAACGATCCCGAAGCCACCGCCAGAACCATCTCGCGCGATGGTTATCTCTACACCGGCGATCTTGGCTACAAGACTGCCGCGGGCATCCATCTTTCCGGACGGGCAAAGTGGATCATCAAGTCGTTCGGCTACCAGGTGTTTCCCGGCGATGTGGAAGCGCACATCGCCGACCTTGCGCAGAAAATTATGAGTTGCATCGTGATCGGCGTGGCCCATGAAGTGGCCGGCGAGGGCGTGGTGGCCGTGGTCGAGAAGCGGCCGGGTGTCGAACTCACTGTGCAGGAGCTGGAACGCCACACGCGCTCGCTCGCGACTTATATGCGGCCGCGCCATTGGATCATTGTCGAGCCCGGCCAGATGCCTCTGAACCGCCTAGGCAAACCGGACCACCAGCGCGCGCAGGAGATGGCGCGCCAGGAGATCGCCGCATTGCGCGCCCGCGGCGAGTGGGACAGCCGGCACACCAACGGCGGATAGGCGCAGTGCGTCCGATAAATCGTACCGCCGGCCTCCCGGCCGGCTGTAGTGCGGGTCTCCGGACCCGCACAGGTCCGCTGGCGGCGTCGACGCCGCCAGTACAGCCGGTCTGGAGACCGGCGCTACGATACGATGAGGGATGTAGCATAACGGCTTTCGGGAGCACGTCCTTGGCATACGACGATCTGCGCGACTGGATCAAAGCGCTCGAAAAACACGGCGAATTGCGCCGCATCCGCGAGGAAGTCTCGCCTGAGCTCGAAATCACCGAGATCACCGATCGCGTGTCGAAGATCGGTTCCCACTCTTTCCGCAAAGAGCGCGGAAAGGATGGGGCGCGGGAGGATTATGCGCCGGGCGGCCCGGCACTTCTGTTTGAGAACGTCAAGGGCTACCCCGGCCACAAGGTCCTCATCAACCAGTTCGGCAGCGAGCGGCGCATGGCTCTGGCGCTCGGTGTCGACCGCATCGACGAGATCGCCGAACGCATTCACGCGCTGATGAACGTGAAGCCGCCATCGGGTGGCTTTCTCGACAAGCTGAAGATGCTGCCGCAACTGGCAGAGCTGGGCAACATTTTCCCCAAGACCGTAAGCGCCAAAGACGCCCCGTGCAAGGAAGTCATCCGTCGCGACAACTTCGATCTCAACTTTTTCCCCATCCTTAAGTGCTGGCCGCATGACGGCGGTCGGTTCATCACGCTGCCCTGCGTGCACACGCGCGATCCGAAGACCGGCAAGCGCAACATCGGCATGTATCGCATGCAGGTGTACGACGGCCAGTCCACAGGCATGCACTGGCAGCGGCAAAAAGTCGCCGCGGAGCACTATCGCGAGGCGCTGCGCGCGGCAGCCGCAGCCGGCGCCGAGTCCGATCCCGCCTTGAACGCATCCGCCGCGCGCGTAGCCATGATGGCCGAGTCGGCCGGCGGCGCGGTGACGATTCCCGATCAGCCCGCGGGCGCAATTCCGCAACTCGCGCTGGGGAACTTGAAGGGCTCGCGGCTCGAAGTTGCCGTCGCCATCGGCACCGATCCCGCGACGACTTTCTCTGCCATCGTCCCCGCGCCGCCTGAGGTTGAGGAGTTTCTCATCGCCGGTTTCCTGCGCGGCAAGCCGGTTGAGATCGTGAAATGCGAGACCGTCGATCTCGAAGTTCCCGCGCATGCCGAGATCGTTCTCGAAGGCTACGTGGAGCTGGGCGAATTGCGCTCCGAGGGCCCCTTCGGCGACCACACCGGCTTCTACACGCTGCCCGACGACTACCCCGTCTTCCATCTCACTTGTATTACCCACCGTAAAGATCCCATCTACGCCGCGACCATCGTCGGCAAGCCGCCCATGGAGGACGCGTGGATGGGCCACGCCGTCGCGCGCATTTTTCTGCCAGCGATGAAGATGTCCATTCCCGAGCTGGTCGACATCAATCTGCCTGTCGAAGCGGTCTTTCACAACTTGATGATCGTGTCGATCAAAAAGAGCTATCCCGGCCACGCGCGCAAGGTGATGAACGCAATCTGGTCGCTCGGCCAGGCCATGTTCACCAAGTGCATTATCGTGGTCGACGAGGACTGCGACGTGCAGAATATCCCCGAGGTGGTGCTGCGTGTGGCCAACAACATCGATCCCGAGCGCGACATCCAGTTCATGCTCGGCCCCATCGATTCGCTCGATCACGCGAGCCGCCTGCCCAACTACGGGTCAAAGATGGGAGTGGATGCAACGCGCAAATGGAAGGCCGAAGGCTTCGAGCGCCCCTGGCCGGCCATGATCGAGATGGATCGCGCGACCAAGGCGAAAGTCGACGCGATGTGGGCGAAGCTGGGGCTGTAGCAGGGTTCGAGAAGCCGGCACCTCGGCAGTCTGCGGATCGTTTACCCGGGCAGATGATTCCGCAATGTAGCTGTCATTCCGTCCACCCTGTCTCGACAACCTTGGCGCCGCAGTAGCCGCAGCCCCCGCCCCCGCCGTAAATGCGCGTGTGTTGCGCCGCTTGCGCCGCAGCCTCGGTCGGGCTTACGTCACAGCCCCCTGCGCTGCCGGGCTTGAATTTGTAACCCTTCTGTGTCAGGTATGCATAAAAGTCATTGAGAATCGATTGGTCGACTACCTTCGCGCCACTTGGCGATTGTTTCACTGGCTTTGTCGTTTGGAAGATGCCAGTGACGTAGATTTCAAATCCTGCGCCGCCTGAGGTCGAGCAGGAGATGAATGGTCCACCTGCGGAAGTCGTTGTTGGTTGCGCGGCGTGCTCCGGTTGAGGTTGGTTAAACGAGCAGCTTGGGTTTCGGTCACCAGGCCGGCATCCACTTGACGACGGCGACGGTGGCTGTGCCGCCGGCGTCGCGGAGGTATGAGCAGCTGCTGCCTGCTGGGCGGGCGTGTCGGAGAAATCCACCGCGACTGCCTTCCCGATTCGCTTATTCGAAATCATGGCGGTTTGATGTTGCATCGTCTGCATCGCCGGGCTTTGTGCGCTGCATCTGGGGCTCAGGTCCGTCAGAGTGAGATCATGAACGTAGTGGTCCCGGATAAACACGTTATAGGCCATGCTGACAGGGGCCGAGTCCCAATCGGCCTGGAATACCTGGCTGACATAGGTTGTCATGTTCGCGTTCCAGTTCGGTTTGGTCATGTCCACTGCCATGGTTGTGCCTCCGTCGGCAGTCAATGAGCAGAAATACGTCGTCAGGCGATGCTGCGAGAGATCGAGGCCGCCTGGTCCCAGCGTGAGCGGATCAAAGCCGCTTTGTCCTTGCGCGACCGGCGTCTGGCCATACCTCCACCCAGTGTCGATCATCTTTAATTTGGCGCGATCGCGATCACCGATGATCTTCTTTTGCGCCGTCTGGGCGTCGGCGATACTCCAGATCGGCTGGCAGGTGATCCCTGCGCTCGGATAGTGATACGTCGCCTTCAGATATGCGGAGAAGGCGGGCTCAAGCACGGGGACCGCGCGCAACGTGTCGACCGGAACCTCGAACACAGCAGTCAAAAACTCCGTCTTGTAGTTCAAATCGGATGGGTTGGGAGGCGGGTTTGAGAAACAGATTTCCATGGCGTTCAAGGTGCCGCCGGCACTGGCGGCGGACGGCGCTGGGGCCGGGGCAGGGTTGCCATTCGGCGTTGCCGGCGTTGCAGTGGTGGGCGCTGCTGGCCCACCGTTGTTCGAGGCGGGAGATGCGCCCAGCACAAAGGTCAAAGTGGATCCTGTCGGCAAAAAGACACGCTGGCCCATCGCAACCGACGCGACATTCGCAGGCGCGCTGACGTGATGTCCCAATCCTCCCAGCACGGAAGTGACCGCCCCCGTTGTCTTCGCCTGCACATTCTGCGCAGCCGCAGACACAGTCGCGGAGCTGCTCGTGACCGCGACCACCTGTCCGTTGATGGTTACCGACGAGAGTTGCGCGGTATAACCCGATCCACTGCTCGTCAGTGTGACCGTCGCGGCGGAGCCTCGCTCGATCATGATGCCCTTGCCGGCATCGACCCCTGCGGTGACCAAGGCGCGGTACTGCTTGCCGGCGGAATCGCTCGCGGAGTCCACGGTGTCGACCATTTTGACGACCACCCTGGTACCAGCCGCGGGAGCAGTTTGTGCGTGGACCACCTGGTGAGTGTTCAACGATGTGATAAGCAACATCGTGAAGGACAGGGCCCCAAAGTACAGTGAAAGTCTGATGCAGCGCATGGTATCGGCCTCCAGCGACAGTGCAATTGGCGGGGAACTCGGGGACAGCGTGAGTATACGCCCGCAATCGGACGAATGGTGAAACACGAATTTGCTTTAGATTGTCCCTTGATGCGTTGTGGGGGATTTGCCGTTCGCGCGGACTACCCTACACAAGATATAGAGCAGTAGCCGCTCAGCTCCGACGACATTGGCGCCGCGCTCGTTCATGCCGCGCAGCACGCCGGCTTCAAATTCATCGCAAAGAAGCAGCCGCTTCAGGTCGTCGTCATTGACCACATCGAGTTACCCGCGCCGAACTGAAGGCCACGCCGAATTGAAAGCTGGAGTTTCGTCACGCGAATCGCGAAGCAATCACTCTTCAGAATCCGGCGCCAGCAAAATGATCTTCCCGACGCCGCCTTTCTCTCCCAGCACGTGGGCTTCAGCCGCATCTCGCAATGGCATGCGGCGGCCAATCGGCAGAACGAATTTGCCGTCGCGCACGTCATCGGCAAACTCGCGCACCTTGGATGGATCAGGCCGAGCGCCCACGCGCGTAGCCTTCACTGTGGGATTTTTGGCCGCCGCACTTTCCGGCAGCATCGTAGTGTAGCCAAAGGAGCCGCCCGGCTTCACCCTCGCGAGAAGCTTGGCTGCAGTCTCGCCGCCAACTGTGTCTGCAATAGCATCCACCAAGCGGAATTTCTCAATCGCCTCATCGTCATCAATCGCGAGCACGTCAGAGACCCCGAGGGAGCGGGCGGCCTCCACCTCTTTCCCGCGAACCCCGGCAACTACCTGTGCGCCGATCTTCTTCGCCGTATGCACGGCCGCTCGACCCACGCTGCCCAGCGCTCCCGTGATCAGAACCACCTGTCCCTTTTGCACGTTGGTCGCAAGGCGCACAAGCTGGTCTCCAGTAAGCGAAATCAGCGGGATCGCGGCCGCGTCCGTCAGGTCCACGCCATCCGGCAGATGGGTCACTTCCGAATCGTCAACCGCAACCAACTCGGCATAAGTCATGAAGGAGAGTGCAAGAACGCGGTCGCCCACTTTGAAGTGCTTCACATTGGCGCCCACTTGGCGCACGATGCCACTCACATCGCGGCCCATAATTGCCGGCAACGTCAACGGAAACATTTTCTGAATTGCCCCGGAACGCAGTTTCCAGTCGATGGGATTCACGCTCGCGGCAGCTGCCGCGATCAGTACCGTATTTCCGCTCACCTGCGGTTC
>Ga0074046_10002320_pt1 | contig 16567 bp, 17 predicted proteins | sample BogForMeECP23OM3_FD_94441 | JGI IMG/M metagenome (GOLD analysis project Ga0074046, IMG submission 94441) | Bog forest soil microbial communities from Calvert Island, British Columbia, Canada - Bog Forest MetaG ECP23OM3 | ecosystem: Environmental > Terrestrial > Soil > Wetlands ...
GATCCTGCGGGGCGATCTGGGAGCGGGGAAGACCACGCTGGTGAAGGGCATCGCGGAAGGCTTGCAGGTCGCATCGCAGGAAGACGTTACCAGCCCAACGTTCACGCTCATCCATGAATTCCACGGACCCGGGGTGAACCTCTACCACGTGGATCTCTATCGTATCGAGACGGAGCAGGAGTTGGCAACCCTAGGCCTCGACGAACTGTTCGCCGAAGAGGGCAATTTGGTCGTGCTGGAGTGGGGCGAGAAGTTCCCGCGCTTGGTGGCGGAGTGCGACGTGGAGATCGCGATCGAGCGGAGGGGCGAGCGCGAGCGGAAGGTCACGGTTACGGAAATTTAGTGTCACGGAAGTAGGGTCAAAGATGCAATGCCGTTGCCGCACCGAGACTTTTGCCGTACTCTAAAATCGATGGAAGTGTATTTCACCCCCGAGCAGCAGGCGCGGCTTGCGCAGATGGCCACGAAAGCCGGGACCGCTCCCGAGCGGCTGGTGACAAAGGTTGTTGCCCGTTATCTCGACGAAGAGGCCCGCTTCCTTGCCGCCGTCGAAAAAGGAATCGCGGCAGCCGAACGCGGCGAGTTTATCGAAGAAGAAGAAATGGACGCCAGGCTTGAAGCCATGTTCAGACCCTGATGCGCCTTCGTTGGACCGTCCCAGCCGCCGACGATTTAGAGAACATCAAGAACTATCTGCAACAGAACTATCCGGACTTCGCAGAACCGACCGTTCGGACAATCTACCAGCGTATCCGCTTGTTGAAAACCTCACCTAACTCGGGCAGACCCGGCCAGGTGCGTGTCGCACATGTTTAGAGGCGCGCGGCATTGACGCTCAATCGCTGGTTGAAGGCGTACAGCGCCGTACCCTGGACGATTTGCGGGATTGGACAGAGGAAGCCGAGAAAGTGCTGGTTTTCTAGCAGGCGTGATCTGGGTGCTGTTGCTAATTTGACGTGAGGCGCCGTAGTGCCGCACAGTGCCATTCTTTGCGACTCCTCAGCTGATAGCTCTACTGGGCTTGGGCCTTCATAAGTTCGTGAGCTTCGGCGATGCTCCAGTTGGGAATTGCGCCGGAGCGGCTGGCCACCAGCGCTCCGACAGCGTTGGCGCAGTGCGCGATGTGGTCGGCATCCCAGCCCTGGCTGAGACCGTGGACAAAGGCGGCAGAGAAGGCGTCACCGGCGCCCACCGTGTCGGCGACGGTAACGTGATAGCCCGGGGTCTGGCTGAACTTGCCGTCCTTGAGGATGGCGCAGCCGCGCTCGCCGAAGGTGACGCACATGGTGCTGCAGCCGAAACGGTCGGCCCAGCGGCGGCAGAAATTCTCGATCGAGCCGCCCGGGCCTTCGGAGGCATCCACGGTGGCGTCAAGGGATTCGGCCTCGGTGTCGCTGAGCTTGGTGACCGTGGCCAGGGCGGAGAGCTGCTCGATGGTGGCGAGGCTCCAGTGGCCCTCGCGCAGGTTTACATCGTAAAAGCGTCTGGCCTTCGGTACGGCCTTCAGCAGCTTCCTGGTCGAGGCGAGGGAGTGTGCCGACATGTGGTAGAGGGTGCCGAGGTAGATCCAATCGGGCTGCAACTCGGCGATGCGCTTGAGGTCCTGGTTGGTGAGATCGACAAAGTCGTACGCTACGGGCCGCACAATGCGAAAGGTGGGCTTGCCTTCCATGTCGAGTTCGACTTGGGCGGTTCCGGTAGGCTTGTCGGGCAGCACCTGAACGAATTCGATGGACATGCCGCGCGCCCGGAGCAGATCGAGGGTCTTGCGGCCGCGCTTGTCGGCACCGACTCCGCTCAGGGGGAACACCTCGTGGCCCAGCTTCTGGGCATGGGCAGCGAAGTTCAGGGGCGCGCCGCCCAGGTACTCGTTTTCACCGATTACGTCCCACAGGATTTCGCCGACACTGACGATGCGCACGCTGTAAGCCCCCTTGAACATTGCCGGCCTGGTGCGACGATCAGGCAACCCCGCAACAGGCTGAGCGGAGACACTGTATCAGACCGTGAGCAAATCGCAAGGTAGCAGGTGACGGCCAGAGAGATCCGTACGGGAGGATTCACCACGGAGGCACGGAGGACACGGAGATTTGATTGATTTCGGCTTCACCGTGATCTCCGTGTCTTCGTCGCACTGATCAATTCTGTTGGGTGATCAGCTCTCGATGTCAGACAAGTCCGGTTACACAAAATCCCAGTCCGGACTAGTTGGTCTTGCATTCGGCGCAATTCGGTTTATGATCGGATGCTGCGTCGGGGGGCGCTATGAAATTTCCATTCAAACGATCGGATGCGACGGCTGTGGCTACTGCGCCCACGGCCGCTGAGCTGCCGCAATTGGCGGGAGCGGAAATCGCGGGGCTGGTTCACGGCCATCGGGTGGGCGGCGATTTCTATCAGTTTGCCAGGGCGAATGCGGAACGAGTGGTGTTCGGCCTGCTCGACGTGGCCGGAGACTGCAATGAGAATCGAGGCATTGTGGAAGCGGCGCGCGAGGCGTTCCGCGAAAAAGGGCCCGCGTGCCTGGCGAACGATGAGATCAACGAAGCCGACGCCATGATGGAGTTCTGCCAGGAAATCAACCGCAGCATCCGGAGCGCGGCGAAGGGAGTGCGTACGTGTGCTGCGTTTCTGGGCTGCTACAACGAGGCGCTGGGCACAGTGTGCTACGTCAACGCGGGACATACTCCCGGGTTGCTGTGCTACGACGGCAGTGTAAGCGAGTTGCCGGCAACCGGTATGCCGTTGGGACTGTTTTCGGCTTCGACGTACGAGGCGCCGACGGTGGCGGTTCCCAAAGGCGGAGCTCTGTTGTTGGCATCGAGAGGAGTGGTGGAGGCCGCTCGCAAGAAGGAAGAGTATGGACTGCAAAGACTCAAGGAGCACTTTGGCCAGATGCCGCTGACCAGCGCGCATGCGGTGGCGTCGTCGGCGTTGGAGGCAGTACGCCAGTTTACCCAGTTGGCGGCGGAGCAAAACGACCTGACCACTTTGGCGGTGGTGCGGCCGGCGAAGGGCACATAGTTCCACACCGCGTTACATTTCTTAACCGCTGGAATCGCTCCAAGTGCGGTTTTGGCCGCTTCTCTCTGGTAGTCTTAAAGCATCAAATCACACGTTGCCTCCGTGTCGAATCGGGAACCAGACCTGTCCCGACCGCGAAGTTTCTGGTGAGCTCTTTGTACAGTATGAGATTTCGTCGCAAGCTGAATTTTGTTGGGATTCTATTGCTGTGGGCGCTTCCCGGGCTTGCCCAGATGCCCACGGCGCAGTCGCCCACTGCTCAGACGCCCGCGGTACAGGTTCCCGCTGACCCGACATCTGCTGCCCCGGCGCCGACTGTACAGGCGCCTACAACCTCGGCAGCAGGAGCCGACACTCCGCAACCCCCTGCCACCGCGGATGTACCGAAGAAGACCGCAGAAGAAATTCTGGCAGAAGAAAAGAAGCAGAAGATGCTGGGCTTCGTGCCCATCCCCGGCATGACCAACTATCAGTATGCTCCGGCATTGACGCCGGGACAAAAGTTCAACCTGGCGATTCGTCCGTATGGGAGCCCATTCCCTTATCTCTCAGCCGGTTTCCAGGCAGGGCTCAGCCAGGCTTTTGACTCATTTGAAGGCTACGGCCAGGGAGGTTCAGGTTACGCCAAGCGATTCGGTTCGGCCTTGCTGGACGGGTTCAATTCGGGATTCTTCAGCAATTTTTTCTATCCCGTTTTGTTGAAGCAAGACCCCCGCTACTTCCGATTGGGTGACAGCGCCACCAAGAAGCGTCGGCTCGCCTCCGTCGTAGAACAGGAGTTCGTGACGAAAAGGGACTCGGACCGCACGCGTGTTTTCAGTTATTCCAATGTACTGGGCGCACTGACCGCCGGCAGCATTTCCAACGCGTACTACCCAGAGGAAGAACGCGGCTTCGGCCTGACCATGAGCCGGACGGCGGTGTCGTTTGGCTGGGGCATGGTGGGGAATTTTGTGCTCGAGTTCTGGCCCGATATTTCGCGCGGGCTGTTCCATAAGCACAAGACGCTGGACGATGTGACGATCAAGTAGTCAAAGCTGTGTCTTCGTAAGCCGTTCCAAGCGAAAAGCAGAGAGGTCGAGTCGGGTGGCGACGCCGAGCGCGCGCTGCGCGAGGGCTTCGCCTACCGCGGGGGAGTGTTTGAAGCCATGTCCGGAACAGGCCGAGGCAAAAAGGACATTCTGGTTGGCGTCCGCATAGTCGATGACGAACTTGGCATCCGGTGTGACCGTGTAAAGGCAGGTAGCGCTACGCAGGCAATGGCTGCCGATATCGGGCAAGCGCGGTGCGATGTAATCGGAATACATATCGGCAATCGATTCGTCGCTGACATCACGAGGAACGGCATCGGGATCGACGGTATGCTCGTAGCGCTCGGTTGCGACCTTTATGCCGCCCGCCGGCCCATCGGTAGCAGGGAAGCCGTAGAGCATGTCCTGCACGCGGTTACCGGTGATCCAGATGAAAATGGGGAAGCGCTCAGGCGAGTAACGTTGGGTATTGCGCTGCAAAGCGAACCAGCACAAGGTCTGACGGTAGACGCGAAAGTGCGGGGCGAATTCCCGCGGAAGAAACTTCGCGATCCAGGGGCCGGCGGTGAGAATGACTTTGGCGGCCGAGTAAGAGGCCTTATCGGTTCTCACTTCGACTGCTTGGGCGTTCGAATTCAACTCCAAGACCGTTTCTGAGGTGAAGACCTCTGCACCGAGGTTCCTGGCCTGGGCGATCTGCGTCTCTATACAGGCTTCTGGGCGAAGGAATCCAGCGCCGGGCTCGAAGTAGCCTTGCTCGTCGGCTGGGAGTTGAAACTGCGGGAAGCGCTCACCGATTTCCGCGGTGCTGAGCTCCCGATGCGGGATGCCGAAGGACTTGGCGGCGGCGATCGTATCTTGCAGAAACGAATTCGAGCCGTGGTGGTTGCCAGTAATGCCGTCCGAAGCCAGGATCAGTCCGCCGTTGCGGGTCATAAGATTGCGTCCGGTGGCGGCTTCCAGCTCTTCCCAAATTTCGTTCGAGCGCAGCACAAGCGGCACGAACTCGCGACCTTCGCCAATCGCCTGGCGGGTGATGCGCGTTTCGCCATGTGAGGAGCCCTGATCGTGAGGGGGCTGGAAGCGGTCCATGCCCACGACCCGAGCACCGAGCTTGGCAGCCTGGTAGATTGCGGCGCTGCCTACGGCTCCCAATCCGATGACGGCAATATCGGCGGTGATAGCCACTCTCCATGATGCCACACAGCCCAAATCACAGCCCGAAACTTGCCCCGCATGAGAGACTGTTTTTCGGAAATCAGCCATGACGATTCGGCAGTTGAGTACCCGCGTGGTGTATCGAAATACGTGGATGACGGTGCGCGAGGATGAGATCGAGCGCAACAACGGCACACGTGGCATTTACGGCGTCATCGAGAAGTGCGACAGCGCCATTATTCTTCCCATCGCAAATGGTCAGGTGTACCTGGTCGAGCAGTACCGCTATCCTATCGGCGCAAATTCGCTGGAGTTTCCGCAGGGAAGCCTGGAGCGAAACGACGTTGATCCGGCTGAGATAGCCCGCGATGAATTGCAGGCCGAAACCGGACTCGGGGCCAACCAGCTTGAGTACCTCGGGGAAATCCATATCGCCTGCGGCTACACCGATCAGAAGACGTATGCCTTTCTCGCTACTGGCTTGAGTCCGATGACCGGCCAGCCTGACGTCGAAGAGCATGATCTCGAGGTGCGCAAGATGAGCCTGGTGCAACTGCGGCAGCTCATTCGCGACAACATCATCAAGGACGCGCAGACGCTGGCGGCGTGGGGGCTCTACCTGACGCGCGTCGAGGCTTCCCGGGAGACGGCATGAGACATCGGTCGGAGGCGTGGCGGAAAATCGACGGCGCGAGCTTCGACGTGTGTGTCATCGGTGGCGGTGCGACTGGGTCGGGCTCCGCGCTGGATGCGCAGCTTCGCGGCCTCAACACCGTGCTGATCGAGGCCGGGGACTTTGCCTCGGCGACCTCGAGCCGCTCGACCAAGTTGATTCATGGCGGCATACGCTACCTGCAGGAGGCGGTCACCGACCTCGATCCCGGACAGTACAACGTGGTGAAGCGAGCGCTGCGAGAGCGGCGGTTCATGCTCGACAACGCGCGATTTCTCGCGCACCCGATGGAGTTCCTTGTCCCATGCTATTCGCGATGGGAGGTGCTGTATTACGGCGTTGGCACGAAGATCTACGACCGCATCGCGGGTAAGCACAACTTTTTCCCCAGCCGGTTTCGTTCAGCAAAGGAGGCCGTGGCGCGCTGGCCGCTGCTGCAGGGAGAGGGGCTGAAAGGAGCCATTGTCTACGCCGATGGACAGTTCGATGATGCGCGCTACGCCGTGGTGCTGGTGCAGACCTTCACCGAGGCGGGTGGCGAGGCGGTGAACCACGCGCGGGTCGTCCGCCTGCAGCAGGATGCCGGCGGGAAGATCTGTGAGGCGGAGATCGAAGACCAGCTATCGGGCGCGCGGACGACGGTGCGAGCGAGGATTTTCGTCAATGCGACCGGGCCGTATTCGGATCATATCCGTGCCATGGCCAATCCCGAGTTGGAGAAGAGGCTGCGGCTGAGCAAAGGGGTACACATCCTATTGCCGCTCGACGAGCACACCAGCGATGCCATGGTGGTGCCAAAGACAGACGACGGGCGCGTGATTTTCGCCATCCCGTGGCTGGGGCGGTTGCTGGTAGGAACCACGGACGACGAAGTTAGGCACGAGGACGAGCTGGTGGTGAAGCGCTCGGAGGCCGAGTACCTACTGCAGCAGTTGAATCGCTATCTGTCGCGGCCGTTCGGAATCGAGGATATTGTCGGTGGCTTTGCGGGTGTGCGGCCGCTGGTGAGTTCGAGTAAGGGCAGCAAGACCAAGAAGCTGATCCGCGAGCACGAGGTCGAGGTCGACCGTGAGAGCGGACTCATCAGCGTGCTCGGCGGCAAGTGGACAACGTATCGCGCGATGGCCGAGGACGCGGTCAACGCCGTGCAGCAGCAACTTGGGCTGCCGGTGGGAGGATGTGTTACGCGCGAGCATCACCTGAGCGGCTCGGAAGGGTACAGTGCCGACTATCCGCAGACACTGGTTGGTTTGTACGGCGTGCCTGAAGCGACAGCTCGGCACCTGTCGGAGAAATTCGGCACGCGGGCCGCTGCACTGCTCGATTTGGCCCGTCAGGAACCGGAGTTGGCTTTGCCTGTCGTCGAGGGATATCCGGCGATCCGGGCGGAAATCGCCTACAGCGCGCGCCACGAGATGGCTGCCACACTCGATGACGTGCTGGAGCGGCGAACCGGATTGCAGTTCTTTAGCTGGAAGGCGGCAATGGCAGCCGCGCCAGTCGCTGCGGCCGTTATGCAGCGCAAGATGGCCTGGGATGCGCCGCAGGCACAGCGCGAGGTGGATGACTATGTCAGCTCGCTGTCCGCGGGGATGCAGAAGATTGGGCTGGCTAAGGAAGCAGCAAAGGCGTAGAACGTTCCTCTTGGATTGAATTTCAACCGCAGTCAAGGAATAGCGAACCATGGCGGACTATGTAGGCGCTATCGATCAGGGCACGACCAGCACGCGCTTCATCGTCTTCAGCCGCTCGGGTCAGATTGTTGCTACGGCGCAGAATGAGCATGAGCAAATTTATCCGCAGCCGGGATGGGTGGAACACAACCCGGCAGAGATTTGGGCACGCACGCAGGAAGTGATCGCCGAGGCCATGCAGTCGAAGGGGCTGACGGCGAGGGATCTGGCCGCCGTAGGCATCACCAACCAGCGCGAGACCACCGTAGTTTGGAACCGGAAGACCGGCCAGGCGGTTTACAACGCCATCGTGTGGCAGGACACGCGCGTCAGCAGCTACGTGGACGAATTGGCGAAGTCTGGCGGGCAAGATCGGTTACGCGCGGACACCGGCCTGCCGCTGGCGACCTATTTCAGCGGGCTGAAGATTCGCTGGATTTTGGAGAATGTACCCGGCGTACGAGCGCTGGCGGAAGTGGGCGAGGTGCTGTTCGGCAACATCGATACACTTTTGATTTGGAACCTCACCGGCGGTCTGAACGGCGGCGTTCACATTACCGATGTGACCAACGCCAGCCGGACACAGCTAATGAATCTCGAAACTCTGGCGTGGGACGAAGAAATCCTCAGATTGTTTGGCATTCCGGCGGCGATGCTGCCGGGCATCGCGTCCAGCAGTGAGGTGTACGGTCATGTGGCGGCCGGACCCCTGGCAGGGGCTCCGCTGGGCGGAGACCTGGGAGACCAGCAGGCTGCGCTGGTGGGGCAGGCGTGTTTCGAGCCGGGACAGGCGAAGAACACCTATGGCACAGGTTGCTTCCTCTTGATGAATACCGGTCTCAAGCCAGTACAGTCTAAATTCGGACTGCTTACGACGGTCGCATATCAATTCGGCAAGCAGCCGGCGCACTACGCGCTCGAAGGAAGCGTCGCCATAACGGGTGCGCTGGTACAGTGGCTGCGCGACAATTTGAATCTCATCCGCAACAGCACTGAGATCGAGACCCTGGCGCGGCAGGTGGAGGACAACGGTGGCGTCTACTTCGTGCCGGCGTTCTCCGGGCTGTTCGCACCGTACTGGAAGACCAGTGCTCGCGGCGCGATTTGCGGGCTGACCCGCTATGTCACCAAGGCGCATATTGCGCGCGCCGCGTTGGAAGCGACGGCCTTCCAGACGCGCGAGGTGGTGGAGGCGATGGAGAAGGACTCGGGCATTCAGCTCGACGCGCTACGCACCGACGGAGGCATGGTCGATAACGAGTTGCTGATGCAGTTCCAGGCGGACATTCTCGACCGACCCGTGGTGCGGCCGGCGATCAAGGAAACGACCGCGTTGGGCGCGATGTATGCGGCGGGGCTGGCGGTGGGATATTTCCGCGATCTCGACGATCTGCGCGCCAACTGGTCGGTGGACAAGATCTGGAAGCCGAGCATGTCCGCCGAAAAGCGCGAGCGTATGTATCGCACTTGGACGAAGGCGGTGACGCGGACGTTTGAGTGGGTGGAGGATGAGGGCGCTGTCTAAGTCCTCGCGGACTGAAGTCCGCTCGGGATTTCAAAAGAGCTGCGCTTCGGCACGGCTGAAGCCGTGCCCTTTCAAATCGAGGGGAAATGCATTCACCGTTCGTTGGCGAGTTTGCGGGAACGCTGGTGCTGATTCTGCTGGGCGATGGCGTGGTGGCCAACGTTCTGCTGAAACACTCGAAGGCCGAGGGAGCGGGCTGGATGGTCATCACCACGGGATGGGCGTTCGCCGTGCTGTGTGGCATCTTCACGGCCGTAGTGTTTGGCAGCGCCGATGCGCACATCAATCCTGCGGTGACGCTAGCCTTCGCCATCACGTCTGGCAGCTTCGCGAAAATCGTTCCTTACTGGAGCGCGCAATTTCTGGGCGCGTTCACCGGGGCGACGCTGGTATGGCTGTACTTCTTGCCGCACTGGAAGCTGACGGAGGATCGCGACGCCAAACTCGCTGTCTTCTGCACCGCGCCCGCCATCCGCCATTATCCCGGCAACCTGTTCTGCGAAGTGATCGGGACGGCGCTGCTGATCGTGGTGGTGGCAGCGATTGGTTCCAAGGCGCTGGCTCCAGCCGGACTGACAGCGGGCCTCGGACCTTACTTCGTTTCGATTCTGGTGTGGGGGATTGGGTTGTCGCTCGGAGGAACCACGGGCTACGCCATCAACCCGGCGCGCGATTTCGGTCCGCGCGTGGCGCACGCTCTGTGGCCGGTGGCCGGGAAGGGAAGTTCCGACTGGGCGTATGCGCCGATTCCGATACTGGGTCCGCTGCTGGGCGCGACGCTGGCGGCGTTGATCGTGAAGGCGGCAGGGATTGCGTGAGGCGAATCGGAGTGTGTAACAGCCCAGTCATCTTCATAGCTATGGAACCACTTTCGCCGAAACACGATAGCGCTGATAGTCGGTATAGCGGTGCTCATTACGATAGCTCAGCTCGAAGAACTCATCGACGTCGCCGTTGTGGGTGGTGAACTCGACGTAGACCTTAACGCTGCTCGGCAGCCACAGGGGCGCTGCGACGTCGGCAAGCTGGATCTTGCTGAGGGTTACTTCGGTCGTCTCCTGATTAAGTCCAACGTCCTTTCTCGGCGCGAGCAGATCGGTGCGAATGCGTACGATTTGGAAGTTGCTCTTGTCGATCCACGCGACTCCCTGCACCAGCATGTGCGCCGGGGTACCGCCGCGCCGGTTCATCTTTACCGAGAGAGTGGCCTTGCCGGGTAGCTGGGCAAAAGCGATGACGTAGAAATCATGTGGACCAACTGTTTCGTCGCCCAGATAGCGAAAGGTCGACTCGGATTGAAAACCGCTTGAAAAGTAATTACAGATCAGTGCAAAGCCAGAGGTAATGAGAAAACCTTGTTGGACGATCGACTGTTCGAAATTGTCTCCCTTGGCATCGGTCCGGTATTCAACGACCTCCGATTGGCTCCTGTTGCCGTGGCGAAGAATCAAATAGCTGTCTCGAACGTGCTCGCCTGACAGTTCTGGTTTGGTATAGGGTTTCTCCTGTCGAAGCCGTGTCAGGGAGATTTCCTCGCGAGCCGTCAGATCGGTTATGTAGCGGAAGAAGTCGTCCACCCGATTACCCGCTTTCTGCAGAACTACGGGCAACTCCTGCTGGCTTTTGGCTGGTTGAAGATTTTTCAGCTTCGGAATTTGCTTGACGAGTTGCTTCAGTGGCTCGTTGACGTAGGGATGTGCGTTTGCGTAGTAACGCTGCTCACTTTCGCTGGGGGAGTCGAAGGCGCGCTCCGATACGGCGCTCGCCCGTTGAGGGACCCATGCGACCGCCACTACCACAACGAGAGAGATAAGACCGACGTTTAGGAGTGGTTGTCCCGGCGCAAAATCGTCGCGAAAACCCACGCCACAGTTTAATGCTAAGCCGCCGGCTTGGGAGCGTGATGTGCGCGGATGGAAATCTAAATCTGGTAATCCATTTCAATCGCAAGATCGAGCGAATCGCCGCCTTCAGCCGGCACGTGCTCCCGGCCTTCGAGGCGGCAAACCTGCTCGCGCAGCATCTTCACTTCGGTGGCGACGGCGGCGAGGGCTTCGGAAAGCGGATCGTTGATCTGCTTGGGGTCGGTGATAACGACCCGTTTGCCGTTGCGGAAGACGATGTGTCCGGGGACGCCGACCACGGTGGAGTCGGCAGGAACGTCGCGCAGCACGACTGAGCCGGCGCCGATGCGGCAGTTGTCGCCGATGGTGATATTGCCGAGGATCTTGGCGCCGCCGCCGATGACCACTCCGTTGCCGATCGTGGGATGACGTTTTCCCTTGTTGAGGGAAGTTCCGCCCAGGGTGACGCCCTGGTAGAGAGTGACATCGTCGCCCACCTCGGCGGTTTCGCCGATCACCACGCCCATACCGTGATCGATAAAGAAGCGGCGGCCGATGACCGCTCCGGGATGGATTTCGATTCCGGTGAGCCAGCGGGCGAATTGCGAGAGTGCGCGGGCAAAGAAGAGCCAGCCGTGCTTCCAGAGCCAATGGTGAATGCGGTACCACCACAGGGCGTGCAGGCCGGAGTAGAGCAGCACGATCTCCAGCTTGGAGCGGGCGGCGGGATCGCGCTCGAGCACCGCGGCGATGTCTTCGCCCATCAGTCGGAAGTAAGAACGCATGATTCAGTCTTCGCAATCGGCCCTCGCGGGCTAAAGTCCGCTCGGGTTTCGAAAATTAAGCGACTCTACGGCACGGCTAAAGCCGTGCCCCTTCAAACCATCGCCAAACAAGATTCTCAACAGCCTTAAAAGCCGTGCCCCTACAAATCTGCCTCGCGGACTAAAGTCCGCTCGGCGAGTCAAAACCGAACGACTTATCGGCACGACTGAAGTCGTGCCCTGATACAAAGCTGCTTGCAAGCGAGCCTTTCCGCAGCCTGTAAAGCCATGCCCTTTCAAAAAACTCCGCGGGCGCGAGGCCATACGCCTGCGAAAATTAATCTACACCGCAACGGGCTCCGTGACCTGCGATGTGACTTCATCGCGCAACTGTTGGAAGAGCACGCTGCTGAGATAGCGTTCGCCAAACGAGGGCAGCACGACCACGATGAGCTTGCCGGCATTTTCGTCGCGCGAGGCCACACGCACGGCTGCGACCACGGCCGCACCCGAAGAAATCCCCATCAGCAGACCTTCTTCGGTTGCCAGGCGGCGCGCCATGACCAGCGCGTCCTCGCTTGATACTTGCACAATCTCATCAATGTAGTCGGTGCGCAGAATACTCGGAATGAAGCCGGCACCTATGCCTTGAATCTTGTGCGGCGAAGGCTGGCCGCCGGAGAGCACCGCGCTCTCGACCGGCTCCACGGCAATCGCCTTGAACGATGGCTTGCGCGGCTTGATGTATTCGCTGACGCCGGTAATGGTTCCGCCGGTGCCGACGCCGGAAATGAGGATGTCAACCTTGCCGTCGGTGTCGTCCCAAATCTCGGGGCCGGTGGTCTCGAAGTGAATTTTAGGATTCGCGGGATTATCGAATTGCTGCGGGATGAAGCCGTTAGGGGTCTTGGCGAGAATCTCTTGCGCCTTGGAGATTGCGCCTTTCATGCCCTTGGGGCCGGGAGTCAGCACCAGCTCCGCTCCGAAGGCGCGTAACAGGACGCGGCGCTCCACGCTCATGGTCTCGGGCATGACAATGATCAAGCGATAGCCTCGTACCGCCGCAACGAAGGCGAGTCCGATGCCGGTGTTGCCGCTGGTGGGCTCGATCAGCACGGTCTTGCCAGGAGTGATCTTGCCGGCTTTTTCGGCCTCGGTGATCATGCTGACGCCGATGCGGTCCTTGACACTGGCGCAGGGATTGAAGCTCTCCAACTTAGCGACGACCGTGGCGACGGCGCCCTTCGTAACTTTGTTCAGGCGCACCAGCGGAGTGTGGCCGATGAGTTCCGTTACGTCATTGGCGATCTTCATGAGCTGTCTCCATGCGATTAAGACTATTTCAAGCTGGGGGAAGTTTCAGATTTCGCGGGGTGGGCCGCTCGATGGCTAGCGACAACAACAACAGCAGCAATTGGCGAGGACGAGCATATGGTTGCGACTCATCCTAGCAGTTATCAGGTGGGTCTGACCAGCATTTCGTCCCAACGCGCTTGCGGTTCATCGCGCAGGCGTGTGAGACTGCCGAGATTTCGTTGCAGGAAGACACCATGGTCCTTCGCAGAGTTGCAGTAGAGTGTGCCTTGGTTGCCGTTCTCGCGTCCCATGCAGTTGCGCAGACGCCGGCGGCTCCCGCCAAGAGTGCGGAGAGTCCGCTTGTGCCCGTTGCGTGGCTGGTTGGCGGCACGTGGGTGAGCGAGGTGACGGACTCGAAGGACGGCTCGGTGACGCATGTGGAGAGCCGCATCACCTGGGCGCCGAATCATCAGGCCATCCAGTTCGTGACTGACTTTAATGGCAAGCCACACTACAACGGCATGTATGCCTACGATCCGGCGAAGAAGACGATCAACTTTTACTACACATCGGAAGCGGGGCAACTGACCATTGGCACCGCGACGCTCGACCTCGACGGCAAGACGCTGCATCAGGAATTCGACGTCATGCAACCTAAGGGCAGCACAGACCACATACGCTCGACCTTGGTGCGCGATGGCAACGACGCCTACCTATTTAACGTATTCCTGCAGCAGAACGGCGAGTGGAAGCAGCTCTCCCAGATCACCTACAGGCGGAAGGCGTAGGTAAGAGTTCATTCCCAAGTGCGCGCTATAATCAAGCATTGCGCACTTCATTCCAGTCAAAGTAGGAAACAAGCCTTGAGCTCTCATGTACATTCGCACGGTCCTGCACCGGCCGGGCCGCAACCGCTGCCGGGCGTGGATGCCATCATCGCCGTGGGTTCGGGCAAGGGCGGAGTCGGGAAGACCACGCTCGCTGTCAATCTCTCCATCGCGATGGCGCGCATGGGCTTCAAAGTTGGGTTGCTCGATGCCGACGTTTACGGCCCGAACGTTCCGACGATGCTGGGTACGACGGTCGCGCCTGAAGTTGTCAATGGTGACCGCATCCTGCCGCCCGAACGGTATGGGCTCAAAGTGATTTCCGTTGGCTTTCTCAGCCCGGGCGACAAGCCGCTGGTTTGGCGCGGGCCGATGCTGCATTCCATCATCAAGCAGTTTCTGGGACAGGTGGAGTGGGGCCAGCTCGATTACCTCGTGATTGACCTGCCTCCGGGGACGGGCGATGTGGTGATCTCGCTGGTGCAGACCGTGCCGCTGACTGGCGCGGTGGTGGTGACGACACCAAGCGACGTCTCGCTGCAGGACGCGCGCAAGGCGATTGAGATGTTCAAGCAGGTGAAGGTGGATGTGCTGGGCGTCGTGGAGAACATGAGCTACTTCGTGTGCCCGCATTGCGGCCAGGAAATCGACATCTTTTCCAAGGGCGGCGGTGAGCGCACGGCGGCGCAGTTTGGCGTGCCGTTTCTGGGCAGCATTGAGCTCGATCCCGACATCCGCAAGGGTGGCGACAGCGGTCAACCGGTCGTGCTCGAAGGCGACCAGTCGCCGCACGCCCGCTCGCTGTTCAAGTTCGCCCGGCACGTGGTGGATCGCGTGAGCGAGTTGAAGGCGGCGGAAGGCGGCAGCGTGATCGAGATTCAGTAACTCGATCGTATAGACACACGAAAGCCCCGGGGCTTTTTCGTTGCAAACTAAGTTTTGGTGGCCCGTTTATTCGTTGGTTGACGGAACCGGGCGACCTGATTCCCATCCGTTGAGTCAGGTTCGGCGCGCGGGATGGGAAGAACTTTTCGAGTACTCAATCCCACCGCTGGTTGGCGAGAGGATCGGCCCAATCAGAACTACTTAGCAGAACACCTCACCTGGCAGCGCGGCCAGCGTGCGCGATGACAGCGTATTCTTCGCCGGTTTATGCTTCGCAACCACCGTCTCGAACTCGTCGACGCGCCTGCGAGCGATCTTCAGCTTCAAAGTGCGCTCGATGGCGCGCAGTTCGCCAATCTCGGCACCCGAAACCAGACTCGATGCGCGTCCCTTCAATCCGGCGCGGCCGGTACGGCCGACACGGTGAATGAAATCTTCCGCCACTTCAGGCAGGTCGTAGTTGATGACGTGCGCCACGTTGTCCACGTGGATGCCACGCGAAGCTACGTCAGTGGCGACCAGCACCTTGTAGCGGCCTTCATCGAAGCCGTTCAGCGCGCTGACGCGCTGCGACTGGGTGCGATCGCCGTGAATCATGGCCGCCGAGAAACCATCGCGGATCAGGTTTTTGGCCAGGCGCTCGGTGCCGCGCTTAGTCCGGGCGAAGACCAGGGTCTGACCCTTCTCGTTGTAAAGCAAGCGGCGCAGTGTGTCGGACTTGTCGGCCAACGGGACTTCAAAGGCCTGCAACTCGACGCTCTCAGCAGGCTTGGTGGTTGAGCCAAGCGCCACCCGAACGGGGTTGCGCATGTAGTCATTCACCAGCCCTGCAACGGAGGATTCCAGTGTCGCGGAGAAGCAGAGCGTCTGGCGCTCACGCGGCAGCGCTCCCACGATGCGGCGCAGGGAAGGCAGGAAACCCATGTCGACCATGCGGTCAGATTCGTCGAGCACCAGAATTTCGACCTTGCTCAGGTCAACCAGCCTGCGCTTCAGGTAGTCTTCCAGCCGCCCCGGGGTGGCGACGATTACGCCTGCGCCTTTGCGCACGGCTTCGATCTGGGGCCGCTCGGCCATTCCGCCTATGACCAGCGCCGTCTTGGGCAGTTTGCCGTGGCGGAGATCGTCATACTGCGCCTGGACCTGGATGGCCAGCTCGCGCGTGGGGACGAGAATCAGGACCCGTACGCCGGGCACATGGCGCGCTCCCAGCTTCTCCATGATGGGAAGCAGGAACGCCAAAGTTTTTCCGGTGCCGGTCTGGGCCGTAGCCAGAACGTCTTTGCCTTCCAGCGCATGCGGGATGGCCATTTCCTGTACCGGAGTGGGTGTGGTGAATTGAGCTACCGCCAGTTTCTGCTGGAGTCCAGCAGACAGGGGCATTTCCTTAAATTGTGTCAATCGATTTTACTTTCCTGGAGGGGCAACTCGCGCATGTGCATACGAGATGCGAGTCGCGAAGATACTGCAGATGCCGCTCGAAATTGTGTTAAGCGCTAAGTGAATAACGGAAGCAAGAGAGGCGGGAGATCAGATCGAAACAAAGGACCCGATGGCACGCACCACATCAACCGTGGCAAGAAGCGTCTAACGAAAACTATACCATAACGCCATCGGCGATACCGCCACCCAGCGTCCCAAGGGAACCATTGTCAGCAACTTGCTAATTCCTGAAATCGTGAAAATCAAAGCCGAGAGGCTGACCCTCTTCGTCATGCGTGACCACGAGTTCCGCGGGAGCTTCGGGGGAGGGGCTCGGTTCCTGCTTGCGCTGCGCCTTTTTTTGCGCCTTTTCTGCCTGACGTTCCTGTCGGGCGCGTTCTTTCTGCCGCTTGGTGAACGTTGTGCGAGAACTTCCTGCCATCCA
>Ga0074046_10002322_pt1 | contig 16564 bp, 10 predicted proteins | sample BogForMeECP23OM3_FD_94441 | JGI IMG/M metagenome (GOLD analysis project Ga0074046, IMG submission 94441) | Bog forest soil microbial communities from Calvert Island, British Columbia, Canada - Bog Forest MetaG ECP23OM3 | ecosystem: Environmental > Terrestrial > Soil > Wetlands ...
AAGCGCCCGCAGCTGTCGGACCTGCGCGAGAGCGGCACGATCGAGCAGGACGCCGACGTGGTGATGTTCGTCTATCGCGACGAATACTACATCGCCCAGCGCGAGCCCAAGATCATCGCCTTCGACAACGAGGAGAAGTTCCAGTCGGCGCACACGAAGTGGCAGTCCGACATGGACCAGGTGCACAACATCGCCGAGCTGATCATCGCCAAGCAGCGCCACGGGCCGACCGGCCGGATCAAGCTGTTCTTCGAGGCCGAGTTCACCCGCTTCGCCGATCTGGACACCGCGCACACGGGCGACTGAGCGGAGCATGGCGCGGGCAGCCGCGGACCTGCTACACTGCGGCCCATGAACATCGCCTTGCGCAAGCCGCGGATGACGCGGGAGCAGTTCCTCGACTGGGTGCAGACCCAGGACGCGCGCTACGAGTTCGACGGGTTCCAGCCGGTCGCGATGGTCGGCGGGACGAATGACCATAGCCGCATCAGCCAGAACATCTACTTCGCACTGCGCACCCGCTTGCGCGGCAGCGGCTGCGATGTGCTCGGGCCCGATGCCGGGGTCGCGACTGTCGGCGACGCGGTGCGCTATCCGGACGCACTGGTGACCTGCACCAAGCCCCCCGGCAAGGAGCGTCTCGTTCCCGGTGTTGTCGTGGTGTTCGAGGTGCTCAGCCCGACGTCGGGCTTCACCGATCGGATCGTCAAGGTGCGCGAATACGCGGCGGTGGCGTCCATCCGTCGCTACGTCATCGTGGAATCCGCCAGCGCCGGCCTGACCGTGCTCAGCCGCGCCGCCGACACCGACGCCTGGATCGCTACAACCCTGACGGGCGAAGAAACGCTGCGCCTGGACGAGATCGGCATCGACGTTCCGGTGGCCGAATTCTACGAGGGCGTCGAACTTCCGGCCGCCGACATGGCCGCAACGCCGTAGGCCGGCGGCCAGCACGAGCCGTCGCAGCCGCTGGGTCGCCCGCTGCTGTGCCGTCCGCACCACGGCCGTTGGTTCAACATCGTGGAAGTGGACACCTGCATCCGGCCATGGAATCATCCGGCTACGACTCCTTACGGGTAGAACGATCGTTGCTACGGCCGAGCTGCAGGGGGGCGTCCGCAACAAGCCCTCGAGGTAGCGCGGCTACGCGCCGAGCCTGGCTTTGTATCTGTTGGCCGACCGTTGAGCGCAGCGTGAGAGGGACGTCGTGCAGAGCAGCTTCACCATCACCAGCGCGGCCGATCTCGCGACCGACATCAAGCTGATCGACCAGACCGGCACCGACGCCGCGATCAACACCGCCCACACGTTCACCTTCGATCTCGCGAACGGCGCCAGCATCGCGACGCTGGGCACGCAGCTCGACGCGATCAACCTCAATGCCGGGTCGAGCCTGACGATCCTCGGCAACGGCGACACGCTGAGCGGCGCGGGCAAATACAACGGCTTCTTCGTCTATGCCGGCACGGTCGCGATCGACAACCTGACGATCGCCGGCGCCCGCGCGGTCGGCGGGGCGGGCGGCGTCAGCGGCGGTGGCGGCGGCGCGGGCTTGGGCGGCGGCCTGTTCGTGACCGGCACCAGCGACGGCGTCGGTGGCGCGAGCGTGACGCTGGACAATGTCATCTTCAACGGGGACAGCGCGACCGGCGGCGCGGGCGGCGCCACCGGGATCGGCGGCGGCGGCGGCGGCCTGGATGGCGGGGCGGGCGGCGGCGTCTACGCAACGAACGGCGGCGGCGGCGGCATCGGTCTGTCCGCGTCCGGCGGCGCTTCCGGCGAGGCCGGCGGCGCCGGCATCGTGCAGGGCGCGACCTCGGGCGGCGCAGGCCATACGCAAGGCAACGCCGGCGGGGCCGGCGGAAAATCCGGCGGCGGCGGCGGCGCCGGCACCGTCGGCGAAGACGGCGGCGGCGGTGGTGGCGTGGGCGGCGCCGTGGGTGGCGATACCGGCCCCAACGGGACCGAAAATGCTGGCGGCAACGGCGGTTTCGGCGGTGGCGGCGGCGCCGGCTACGGCCCCTCCTCGCTCGGCGTGGGCGGCGTTGGCGGCTTCGGCGGCGGTGGCGGCTCCGGTTACTACTTCGGCGCCACCGGCGGCTTCGGCGGCGGCGGCGGCGGCAGCGCCTTTCTCTACGCCGCTGCCGGGGGTTTCGGCGCCGGCAACGGCGGCGTTGAAGACGGCGGCGGCGGCGGCGGGCTGGGGGCGGGCGGCGACGTCTTTGTCCAGCAAGGCGGGACGCTGTCGATCATGGGCGGCTCGCTGGGCGCCGGCATCGTCGCGGGCGGCACCGCCAGCGCAGACGGCGACGGCACCGCCGGGCAGGCGGTCGGCTCCGGCCTGTTCATCCAGGGCAGCCAGAGCGTCACGTTGGCGGCCCTGGGCGGGCAGACGCTGGACGTGGCCGGCGTCATCGCCGACGAGGCCGGCTCCAGCCCTTACTACAGCGCCGACGCCGGCACCCTGGTCATCGGCGGCGCCGGCACGGTGCAACTCGACGCGACCAACACCTTCGCCGGCGGCATCGTGCTGGAGTCCGGCGCGCTCGTCCTGAACGCGCCGGGTGCCGCCGGCTCCGGGCCGATCACCCTGGCGGGGACGACGGACCTGCTCGTTCTGGTCGGCACGACGGCCGTGCCGGCCAATGAGATCGACAATTTCGTCTACGGCGACACGATCGAGATCACCGGCTTCATCGCCACCGGATCGAGCTACAGCGACCCAACGCTGACATTGACCAACAGCTCCAGCGTGCAGGTCACGCTCAACATTCCTGACGTCGTGTCCGGCAAGGACTTCGTCGTCAGCACCAGCGGCGGCACCACGTACATCACGGCGGCGGTCCCGGTCGCACCGACCATCACGCCGGTCGCGCCGATGACGGTGGAGCAGGGCCAGACGACGGAGATCGCCACCGTCGCGCCGGGCATCGCGGGCGATCCGCTGAGCCTCGTGCAAATCGGCGGCTCCGGCACGGTTTCGCTGCAGCTGATCGGCGGCACCTACGAGGTCCTCTACACCGCGCCGGAACCCGTCAGCCCGTCCTTCACCGACACCGTTACGTACACGATCACCGACGAGAACAACGCCGGGACGGCGAACGGCAACGGCGCCGTTCAAATCGATGCCGGACCGACGATCAACGTCACGGTGGCCAACTTCGGCGGCGCGACCTCTGCGGCATATCCGCAGTTCGGCCTGATCGCCGATTCCGCCGGCAACCTGTTCGGCACCACCCAGAACGACGGGGCGAACGGCGACGGCACCGTGTTCGAGATCGTCAAGACAAACGGCACCTACGCCGGCACGCCGACCGTCCTGGCCAGCTTCGACTACAACGGTACCACTGGAGGGGAATATCCGTACGCCGGCCTGACCGCCGATTCCGCCGGTGACCTGTTCGGCACCACCGAATACGGTGGGACGAACGACGCCGGCACCGTGTTCGAGATCGTCAAGACGAACGGCACCTTCGCCAGCGCTCCGACCTACCTGGCCAGTTTGGACGACACCAGTGGGACGGACCCGCAAGCCGGCCTGCTCATCGACTCCAATGGCGACCTGTTCGGCACGACCACCTATGGCGGAAAGGACTCCGCGGGCACCGTTTTCGAGATCGGCAAGGCCAACGGAACCTACGCAAGCACGCCGACGGTCATAGCCACTTTCGACTCGACCAAATCCGGCGGGACTCCGTACGCCGCTCTGATCGCCGACACCGCCGGGAATCTGTTCGGTACCGCATACGACGGCGGTTCGCACGGCGACGGGACGGTGTTCGAGATCGTCAAAACCAACGGCACCTTCGCCGGCAAGCCGACCGTGCTGGCCACCTTCGACGGTGGCAACGGGGCAAACCCGCAAGGCGGTCTGATCGAGGACTCGAACGGCGACCTGTTCGGTACCACCGAGTACGGTGGAAGCGACGACGTAGGCACCGTGTTCGAACTCGTGAACAACGCTGGCAGCTACACGCTGAAGACGCTGGCCAAGTTCGACGGCGCCGACGGCGCGTACCCGTATAGCGGCCTGACCGTCGACGCGAACGGCGACCTGTTCGGCACCGCGAGCGGCGGCGGACCGGACGGTTTCGGGACGGTGTTCGAGATCGCCAAGATCAACGGCACCTACGCCAGCACGCCGATTACGGTGTTCAGCTTCAGCGGCGGCAACGGGGCATATCCGGAAGCCGGTCTGCTCGCCGACAGCAATGGTGACCTTTTCAGCACGACATCCGAAGGCGGAGGGGGCGGCTTCGGCACGGTGTTCGAACTGACCGGCGTCGCCGCGACGCTCACGCGGGGCCAGACCGCGGTCGTCGGTTCGGTGACTCCCGGGCTGGCCGGCGACACGCTGACGTTGAAGCAGGCGGCGGGATCCGAGGGGACGCTGTCGCTCGGTCCGGTGCAAGGCAACGGCACGCGGTCGATCATCTACACCGCGCCGGGCACGGTGACGGCGGGCGCCACCGACGCGGTCCACTACGAGATCACCGATCAGCATCACGACGCGGGCGCGTTCGGCACGGCCAGCATCGCCCTCGAACCCGGCGTCAGCAACGGGCCGACGCTGGTGCCGTTCCTCAAGGACCTCGGGGTCACCAAGGACGTGGCGCTGGACATCGCGATGTACACCGATCCGGTGCCGCTCGCGTCCGGCAATCCGGTGATCGTCACGCCGCCGAGCCGCGGCACGCTGGACGCCTCGCACGGGCGGGTGACGTACACCGAGACGCTGAACCCGACGCTCGACCGGTTCAGCTTCGAGCTTACCGACAAGAACGGGGCGTCGAGTCCGATCGAGACCGGCATCATCGGCGCCGGCGGGACGTACACGATCACCGGCGCGGCCAGCGGCTACACGGTGGTGGACACCGGCGGCGGGCCGAGCACCTTCGCGCTGTTCGGCGCGCACAACGTGGTGCGTTTCGGCCACAACAAGAATACAGTTACGGATGCAACCGCAACCGGCGGCGACAACACCGTCATCGGCAGCACCGGGCCGACGGTGGTCAGCCTGACCGGCTCGGGCGGCCACAACTCGGTGGCACTCGGGTCCGGCAACGACACCATCACGGCGGGCGGGCTGGACAACACGATCACGCTCGGCCGCGGCAAGGACGTGGTCAACGGCGGCACCGGCGACACGATCAGCTTCACCGGTTCGACGAAGCTGACGTTGAGCGGGCAGAACGAGACCGTGTTCATCGGCCCGGGCGGCGGCTCGGTCAGCGACCACGGCACCGGCACGGTGATCGGCGTCGGCCCGACCGCGTCGGGACTGGAGTCGATCTTCCACTTCTCCGCCGATCTGGCGACCGGGGTGATCGATCTGCTCGGCGGCGTAGGCGGGATCACCACGGCGGCGCAGGCCTATGCGGCGCTGACGAGCGACGGCAAGGGCGGGTCGATGCTGCCACTCGGCGGCGGGCTGACGATCGACATCTCCGGCGTGTCCAAGCCGATGCTGTCGGCGGCGAACTTCAGGATCGGGTGACCGGCGGCGCAGGCGAGAACAGTGCCGCCGGCCGGGCCGCTCACGCCGCCAGGAACGCCCGCACAGGGGCCACCGACACGCCCGGCGCCTCTCCTCCTGCGGCACGTGGCCGAGGCCCGGCAGCACGGTCAGCGTCGCGTGCGGCAGGGCGGCGAGATAGTCGGCGGCGTTGGTCTGCGGGATCATCGCGTCGCGCTCGCCCCACAGCAGCACGGTCGGCGCCTGCACGCGGCCCAGCAGCGGCACCGGGTCGGCCAGGACGTGCTGGCGCATCCGCGCCAGGATCGCCGGCCGCACGCCCGGGGCCAGCATCATGTCCCGATAGCGCGCGAACACCGCCTCGGTCAGCCGCGCCGGGTCGGCATACGCGGCGGCCACATTGGCGCGCAGCATCGATGTCGGCATCACGTAGGGCAGCAGCCGCATCGCCGGCGGCATGCCCTCGGCGCGGCGATAGTCGACGCCCGGACTGGCGAAGCCGTCGGGCGAGACCAGCACCAGCTTGCGCACCCGCTCCGGATGCGCCGAGGCGAACATCCAGGCGATCCGCCCGCCCATCGAGTTGCCGATCAGGTCGGCGCGGTCCACGCCCAGCGCATCCATCAGCGCCGCCAGCACCGCCATCGCGCGGGCGTCGGTGTAGTCACCTGTGGGGTCCGCACCGGTCAGGCCGAAGCCCGGCAGATCGAAGCGGATCACCCGGTGATCCGGCTCCAGCGCCGCCGCCCAGTCGTCCCAGGTCTGCAGGCTCGAGCCGAACCCGTGCAGCAGGATCACGGCGGGCGCCGCGCGCGGCCCGGTGTCGCGCACATGCAGCCGGATGCCGGCCGCCTCGATGAAGCGCGACGGCGGCGCCGCATAGCGCGCCTCAAGGACGGCGCGCGGCTTGTCGGGCGTGTAGAGCCACGCGGCGGCGCCGATCAGCAGGACGAGCACAACGACGCCGACGGCCCCGGCGATGCGCATCGCGCCGTCCCGGCGTCAATTCGCGAACGTATCGCAGTCCTTGACCTGTCCGCTTCGCAGTCCGGTCGTCAGCCACTGCACACGCTGTTCGGACGAGCCGTGGGTGAAGCTGTCCGGGACCGCCGTGCCGCTCCTGGCCTGCTGCAGCCGGTCGTCGCCGATCGCCGCGGCGGTGGCGACCGCCTGACGCACGTCGCTCGCGTCGATGTTGTGGTGGCGCTGGTTCATGTAATAGGCCCACACCCCCGCCAGGCAGTCGGCCATCAGCTCCGTGCGCACCGAGATCGCGTTGGCGGTTTTGGCGTCGGCCTGAAGCTGCGCGCGCTGCACCTTGGGCAGCAGCCCGATCAGGTTCTGCACGTGATGGCCCACCTCGTGGGCGATGACGTAGGCGTCGGGGAAGGCGCCGCCGCCGCCGAGCTTGCGCTCCATGTCCTGGAAGAACGCGGTGTCGAGATACACCTTGCGGTCCTGCGGACAATAGAACGGGCCCATCGACGACTGCGCGGCGCCGCAGCCGGACGACGTGGCGCCGGGGAACAGCACCAGGATCGGCTTCTCGTATTGCACGCCGGTCTGCTGCGGCAGGACCTGGGTCCAGACATCCTCGGTCTCGCCGAGGATCCTGGCGACGAACGTGCCCGTCGCGTCGGCCGGCACGCCCTGGCGGCCGGGCTGGGAGACGGCGGGGCCGCCGCCGCCCGTCACCATTTCCGCGCCGCCGATCAGCATCCGCGGGTCGATCCCGGTGGCCCAGCCGAGCAGGGTGAGGATCAGGATGGCGCCGATGCCGAGCCCGCCCTTGGTGGCGCCGCCCATGCCGCGACGGTCTTCGACGTTGTCGGAGGCACGGAGGTCATCGTCGCGCATCGAGTGGCTCCCGTGGCGTCCGATCCGCAGCCGGTCCGGTTCTGCCCCGTCCGCCTATCGCACGACTCAGATCTCGGCGAAATCGCCGCCGCGGCCCAGGCCGCCGGCGAAGCGGGCGGCGCCGCCGCGGGCTTCCTCGGCGAGCGGGCGTTCGCCGCGCATGGCCTCGTCGCGCACGGCGGCGGCGATGTCCTGGCCCCATTGCAGGTGCGCCGACATGCGGTCGGCGCGCAGGCAGATCTGCGGGAAGCGGGCGATCGTGGCGGCCAGCGCCTCGGCGGCGTCGCGTGCCGTGCCGTCGGGCACCACGCGGTTGGCGAGGCCCCAGGACAGCGCCTCCGCCGCGCCCACCGGGCGGCCGGTCAGGATCATGTCCAGCGCGCGCGCGTGGCCGACGATGCGCGGCAGGCGGACGGTGCCGCCGTCGATCAGCGGCACCCCCCAGCGGCGGCAGAACACGCCGAACGTGGCACTCTCCCCTGCCACCCGCATGTCGCACCACAGGGCGAGTTCCAGGCCGCCGGCGACGGCATAGCCCTCGACGGCGGCGATGACCGGCTTGCTCAGCAGCATGCGGGTCGGCCCGATCAGGCCCTCGCCGAGCGGATCGTGCACCGGCTCGACGTCGGCGACGTGCTTGAGATCGAAGCCGGCGCAGAAATGCCCGCCCTCGCCCCAGAGCACGGCGACCGCGGCGTCGGGGTCGGCGTCGAAGGCGGCGAAGGCTTCGCGCAGCGCCACGCCCGTCGCCGGGTCGATCGCGTTGCGCCGCTCGCGCCGGTCCAGGATCACCGTCGTGACCGCATCAGCCTTCTCCACCCGAACCGCCATCGCCGCCTCCCTGCGAGCTGCCAAGATCCTTGCATGTTCGCCGGGTCAGCGCCGGTCGAACAGCCGCTCCAGGTCGGCGCGGGTGAGACGCAGGTATGTGGGGCGGCCGTGGCTGCAGGTGGCGGCGCGCGGCGTCGCCTCCATGCGGCGGAGCAGTTCGGCCATCTCCTCGGCGCCGAGGCGGCGGCCGGCGCGGATCGAGCCGTGGCAGGCCATCCGGGCGACCACCGCGTCCAGCCGCGCGGCCAGCGCGGTGGTCTCGCCGCACTCGGCCAGTTCGTCGGCGATGTCGCGCAGCAGGGCGGCCGGGTCGGGCGTGCCGAGCACGGCGGGCAAGGCGCGCACCAGCACCGCGCCGGGGCCGAAGGCCTCGATCTCCAGGCCGAGCCGGGCGAGGTCGGGCGCGGCGGCGATCAGCCGTGCGGCGTCGCGCGGCGGCAGGTCCACGACGGCCGGCAGCAGCATGGGCTGGGCGGCGACGCCGCCCGCGAGCAGCTGGTCGCGCAGCGACTCGTGGGTGAGGCGCTCATGCGCGGCGTGCTGGTCGACGAGGACGAGGGCGCCGTCGGCGGCGACGGCGAGGATGTAGGTGTCGAGCACCTGGGCGAGCGGCGCGCCGAGCGGATGATCCGGCGCCGGCAGCGGCGCCGGCAGGGTGCGGGCGGCGGGCGGAGCGCCGAACGGCAGCTGCGCGTCCGCCACCCCCGCGATTGTGCCTGGGGCCATGCCGGGCGGTAGCGACGCGGTGGAGGCCACCAGCCGCAGCGGCGGGCGCCAGGATGGGGCGGGGCGGACGGATAGGGCGGCGGCGCCGGCGCCGAGGCCGAGGGCGCGGGTCAGCGCGCCGATCACCAGCGAGCGCACGGCGGCGGCGTCGCGGAAGCGCAGCTCGGTCTTCGCCGGGTGCACGTTCACGTCCACCATTTCGGGCGGGACGTCGAGATAGAGCGCCACAACCGGCTGGCGGCCGGCGGCGATCACGTCGCGATAGGCGACCCGCACGGCGGTGCGCAGCACCGGGTCGGCCACCGGGCGGCCGTTGACCACCAGCGCCTGACCGGCCGTGGTCGCCCGCGAGACGCCGGGCAGGGCGGCCAGCCCGGTCAGACGCATGCCGTCGCGGGCGGCCTCGACCGGCACCAGGGCCGCGGCGGCGTCGGGGCCGAGCAGGGCGGCGATGCGCGCGGCGCGGTCCTGCGCCGGCAGGTCCAGCACGGTGCGGCCGTCGGTCTCGCAGCGGAACGCCACCGACGGTGCCGCGAAGGCGAGGCGGCGGACCGCGTCCTCGGCGTGCTCGGCCTCGGTGCGCGGGGATTTCAGGAACTTGCGCCGCGCCGGGGTGGCGTAGAACAGGTCGGCAACCACGACCTCGGTGCCGAACGGGCCGGCGCAGGGCTCGGGCGGCGACACCGCCCCGCCGGCGACGCGGACCACGTGGGCTGAGGCGGCGCCGCGCGGGCGGGAGGCGATGGACAGCCGCGCGGCGGCGCCGATCGAGGGCAGCGCCTCGCCGCGGAAGCCGAGCGTGCGGATCGCCGTGAGGTCGTCGTCGTCGGGCAGCTTGGAGGTGGCGTGGCGCTCGATCGCCAGGGCGAGCGCGGCGGCGTCCATGCCGCTTCCGTCGTCGGCGACCGCGATGCGGCCGATGCCGCCTTCGGCGAGGGCGACCGCGATGCGGGCGGCGCCGGCGTCCAGCGCGTTCTCGACCAGCTCCTTCACCGCCGCGGCCGGGCGCTCGATCACCTCGCCGGCGGCGATGCGGTTGACCACCGCCTCCGGCAGGCGGCGGATCGCGGCAGGCGCGGGCAGCGACTCGGGGCGCGCGGTCATCGGCGGCAGCATAGCGCGGCCGGCCTGCAAAGGGTGAAAGTCGGGCGCCGGCCTAGAAAATGCCGTCGAACCAGCCGTGATGCGGGGGCTCGACGATCGGCGTGTCGCCGGCCTCGACGCTCTGGCCGAGGGCGGCGTTGGCGCGCAGCCGCTGGCTCTCCTTCTGCGCGTTGACGATGGTGCCGGGCAGCGGCGCCGCCTTCCAGAACATCAGCCGGTCGGTGAAGGTCTGGCTCGGCCGGTCGAGCTGGGCCTCGGCGTCGACCTTGGCCCGGATGTCGTGGGGCGCGGCCGGGCCGGCCTGCGAGATCAGCGCCGACTGGCCGGGGGTCAGGCCGGAATTGCCGGGGCCGGACAGGGCGATCTGAGGCGCCAGCGCCTCCTCGGCCTGGGTGCGTTCGGAGGCTTCCTGCGGCCGCGGCGCGCCGGGGCGGGGCGGGCGGACGGTGTAGTCGGGCGGCATCGACAGGGGCGCGCGGGTCGTCACCCGGAACTCGTCGGGGGCGTCGCGGGTAAAGCCGAAGTCGCGCGACAGGTCTTCGCCGCAGGTGGCCAGCGGACCCAGCGCCACGGCGAGCAGGGCCATGCGGGTGAGGGGACTCATGATGCGCCTCTAGCGCCGCGACGGCGTCGCTTCAAGCCGAGGCAATAACGCGTCTGTCACGCGCCCGCCAGCCTTCCGTCCTTGCGCCGGTCCTTCCCGGGGCCGCGCAGCCCGTCCAGCACCAGGGCGGCGACGCCGCAGACGATCGCCGCGTCGGCGACGTTGAAGACGTACCAGGACCACGTGCCGACGTGGACATGGATGAAATCGACCACCGCGCCGAAGCGCAGCCGGTCGAGCACGTTGCCGATCGCGCCGCCGGCGACCGAGCCGAGGGCGATCGCGGTGAGCCTGCTCTCGGCGCGGCGCAGCCAGACCGCCAGCGCCGCGACGACCGCCAGCGCGATGGCGGCGAGCACCGCCTCGCTCGCCCAGCCGGTGCCGGTGAGCAGGCCGAAGGTGACGCCACGGTTCCACACCATCGTCAGGCTGAGCACCGGCAGCAGGTCGATGCGCCCCTGCAACGGCAGCTCGATGCCGTAGAGGATCCAGGCCTTGCTCGCCTGGTCGGCGGCGAAGATCAGCACCGCGGCCAGCACGCCGAGCCTGGTGTAGCGGTCGCGCGCGGTCATGCGGCGGCGCGGCAGACGAGGCCGGAGTCCACCGCGTCGGCGCAGCGCAGGCAGAGCGCTGGGTGTGCCGCGACGCTGCCGACTTCCGGCAGCACGCGCCAGCAGCGGACGCATTTCGTTCCGGCTGCCTTGTACGCGCTAGCGCCTTCCGGGCCTTCCAGCAGTTTCATCTGAGAGACGATACAAACTTCTGCCCATCCGTTCTCGTCCAGCGATTGTGATGATGCCGGAAGAGTGAGTTCAACCTGCATCTCCAGCGATGAACCAAGACCATCCTGCTTGCGCGCGGTCTCCGTTGCGAACGTGACGAGCCGCCGTATGCCGCGCAGTTCCGCCCAGCGCGTCGCCAGAACCTCGTCGCGCCAGATCTCCGGCAGGTCGGGGAAGGTCTGCAGGTGGACGCTGTCGGCCTCGCCGAAGCGGGCGCACCACGCGTCCTCGGCGGTGAAGCACAGCGCGGGGGCGAGCCAGACGGTCAGGCAGCGGTGCAGGTGATCCAGCACCGTGCGGGACGCGCGCCGGCGCAGGCTGTCGGGGCGGTCGCAGTACAGCGCGTCCTTGCGGACGTCGAAGTAGAACGCGGACAGGTCGCTCGCGCAGAAGGCGTGCAGCTCGGGATACACGCCGGTCCAGTCGTAGCTCTCGGTGGCGCCGCGGATGCGGGCGTCGAGCTCGGTCAGCCGGTGCAGCACCCAGCGTTCCAGCTCGGGCATCTGCGCATGGTCCACGCGCTCGGCCTCGGTGAAGCCGTCGAGCGAGCCGAGCAGCCAGCGCAGCGTGTTGCGCAGGCGGCGGTAGGTCTCGGTCGTCTGCTTGAGGATCTCCTTGCCGATGCGCAGGTCGTCGGCGGTGTCCGACATCACCGTCCACAGCCGCAGGATGTCGGCGCCCAGCGTGTCGGCGACCTCCTGGGGGGCGACGACGTTGCCGAGCGACTTGCTCATCTTGCGGCCCTGCTCGTCGAGCACGAAGCCGTGCGTCAGCACCGCGCGGAACGGCGCGCGGCCGCGGGTGCCGACCGCCTCCAGCAGTGACGAATGAAACCAGCCGCGATGCTGGTCGGTGCCTTCGAGATACAGGTCGGCCGGCCACGGCAGGCCGCGCGCTTCCAGCACGAAGGCGTGGGTCGAGCCGGACTCGAACCAGACGTCGACGATGTCGAACACCTGTTCGTAGTCGCCCGGGTCGCGGCCGGGGCCGAGGAAGCGCGACGCCGGCGACGCGTACCAGGCGTCGGCGCCTTCGGCGGTGAAGGCCTCGACGACGCGGGCGACGATGTCGGGGTCGCGCAGCGGCTCGCCGGTGCGCTTGTCGACGAACACCGCGATCGGCACGCCCCAGGCGCGCTGGCGGCTGATGCACCAGTCGGGGCGCGCGGCGATCATCGAGCCGATGCGGTTGCGGCCGGATTCCGGGACGAAATGCGTCTGCGCGATGGCGTCCAGGGCGCGGCCGCGGATGTTCTGCTCGCCGTCCATGCGGATGAACCATTGCGGCGTGGCGCGGAAGATCAGCGGCGCGCGCGAGCGCCAGGAGTGCGGATAGGAGTGCACGAGCCTGCCGCGCGCCACCAGCATGCCGGCATCGGTCAGCGCGGCGCAGACCGGGTCGGCGGCCTTGTAGACATGCGCGCCGGCGAACAGCGGCACCCAGGCGTTGAACGTGCCGTCGTCGCCGATCGTCTCGGGGATGTCGATGCCGTGCGCGCGGCCGAGGATGAAGTCGTCCTCGCCGTGGCCCGGGGCGATGTGCACGAAGCCGGTGCCGGCATCGGTGGTGACGAAGTGGTCGAGGAACAGCGGCACGTCGAAATCGTAGCCGCGGCCGCGCAGCGGATGCGCGCAGATCACGCCGGCGAGGTTCGCGCCGGTCAGCATGTGCACGACGTGGTGGGTGGCGATGCCCGCGGTCTCGACGAAGCCGGGCAGCAGGGGCAGGGCGACGAGCATCCGTTCGCCGACGCGGGCGAGCGAGACGTCGGCGACGGCGTCGACGTGGATCAGCGCGTACTCGATCTCGCTGCCGCCGGCGAGCGCGCGGTTGCCGGGGATGGTCCAGGGTGTGGTGGTCCAGATCACCACGCTGGCGCCGACCAGCGCGCGGTCGGGGGCCGCGACGATCGGGAAACGCACCCAGATCGTCGTGCTGGTGTGGTCGTGGTATTCGATCTCGGCCTCGGCGAGTGCGGTCTTCTCGACCGGCGACCACATCACCGGGCGCAGGCCGCGATACAGCGCGCCGTTGAGCAGGAAGCGGCCGATCTCGGCGGCGATGGCGGCCTCGCTGGGGGCGTCCATGGTGGCGTAGCGCTCGCGCCAGCCGCCTTCGACGCCGAGGCGGCGGAATTCGGTCTGCTGCACGCTCATCCAGTGCTGCGCGTAGGCGCGGCATTCGGCGCGGAAGTCGAGCACCGGGACGGCGTCCTTGTCGCGGCCGTCGCGGCGGTACTGTTCCTCGATCCGCCATTCGATCGGCAGGCCGTGGCAGTCCCAGCCGGGGATGTAGTGGGCGTCCTGGCCGGCCATCTGGCGGGTGCGGTTGATGAAGTCCTTGAGGATCTTGTTCAGCCCGGTGCCGATATGGATGTTGCCGTTCGCGTAGGGCGGCCCGTCGTGCAGGATGAATTTCTGCCGCTGCCGCGAGGCCTCGCGCAGGCGGGCGTACAGGTCCATGCGGTCCCAGCGCGCGAGGAGGTGCGGCTCGCGCTTGGGCAGGTCGCCGCGCATCGGGAAACCGGTGCGCGGCAGGAAGACGGTATCGCGATAGTCGGGCTGGTCGGACATCCGCGGTCTATGGGGAGAGCGCGCGGGCGGGGTCAAGCGGTGCGCCCGGACGGCGTGGCCCTGGCCTGCGGGCGGGCGGAGCGCGGCGGTGGGCGCCGGGCTCGACAGGTCCGGGCGCCGCGCCGGCGGAGGGATCGTCCAGCGGCCGGCGCCGATGCGGATGATCGTCGTGCTCCCGGGCGGGTAGGCAACTCGAACGAAGCGTGCGGGTGCGGGAGCCGGCGCGCCTTGCGTCGCCGGCGCGATGGCGGGTGCTTCGGGCTGAGCCGCGGCTTCGGCCGCGGCGGCTTCGGCCGGTGCCGGCGCGGTTGCGGGGGCGTCCGTCGGTTCGACGGCGGGCGCGACCGGCGCGAGGGCCTCTTGCGGAGGCGCAGCGTCCGCCGTCGGCTCCGGCAGGCCGTCCGTATGAACCCCGTCATCGCGAGCCGCCGATTGGCGGCGTGGCGATCCAGGGCCGCGCGACGGACGTTTGTCACGTTGCCCTGGATCGCCACGGCGCTGCGCGCCTCGCGATGACGGGGCAGGAGCGTCCGTCGCTTGTTCCGTCGTCGATATGGTATTCCCGACGACGTCGCATTCGCGGGCGAGCGCCGCGTCGCGCCGGCGGGCGCGGCTGCGCTGGGACATGCGCTGCAGCGTGCGGGTGTGGGCGCGCACGAGCTTGGCCTCCGCCTCGCGGCGCTCGACGATGAACCAGCGCTCGGTTGCGGGAGGGTATTCGCGGCGTCGGTCGCGCCAGCGCTTCCAGCCGAGCATGGCCCAGATCACCGGCGGCGGCCCAGGCTCGGGCGTCCGCGCGGCGCGCTGGCGGCGTCGGGTCTCGGCCCAGGCGCGGCGCTGGGCGAGCAGGCGGATCGAGGCGCGGGTGGCGAGCCGGTGCAGGCGGACTTCGGCCTGCCAGTCGCCTTGGTTGGCGCGCCTGTAGAGGTCGCGGGCGTCGGTGCAGTGGGCGCAGCGGTGCCGTGTGGTGGGGTAGCGGGAGGCCTCCAGGTCGCACCAGGAATAGAGGTCGCGATGCCCCGTCGGCTTGCGGAACAGCCGCTGGGGCCTCGGCCGGCGTTCGCAGAAGGCGTCCTGGATGATCTCGACCCTGAACATGCGCTCGCGCATGGACACGGCGATCTCGGGCGCGGGTTCGGGCGCCGCGCGCACGCGGGTCCCCCGGGCGTACGGGACGCGGAAGCTTTGGTAGAGCCGCTTGAGGAAGGGCGGCAGGAAGTCGAACACCTGACCCTCCCTGGGGCTCGAGGTTCCCCGGACGTCGCCGGGCTCACCACGAGGATAGGTGCCCCGAGAGGAGCTTTGCAAGGCAACTATTCTTGTTGTCGGATTGTGATCCTGCTTGACACGTGTCGTTCAGGCACGCGCCCACGTCGTTACGAGGATCCGCGAGCTGAAGGCGTGGCGGGACGCAGCGCGGAGCCACCGACTGTGGCGGGAGGCCGGCATCCACCGTCGGAGGATGGCGCCGATTTCATGCCGTTTGAAAACACGGAGTCTGCTCGGGTGAAATCCGGACAAAGGACGCCCTGCCCGTGGCGGCTGGTTTGCGCCCAAAGCGGACAGGCGACGAATTCGGTCATCCCGGCACCGGTGGCCGCGAGACGGATCGGCATTCGAGATGGGCAACCCCGTCTCGTTAGGGGCCAGACCTTACCGCCACGCCTGAATCGAGCCAAATAACACGCCGCCTTTGCACCGCCTTTTCATATCGTCAAGCGATGCTCCAGCGGGCGGCTCCGCTCACAGTCATCACGCGCCCGCCGAGACGTATAAGCCGCGCTACTGCGGCGGCGGCTTCAACTGACAGGCCGAGGTTGGCAACAGGCTGGTGAATGCGGATGAACCAACCGTATCGGTCCAGAATTCGTTGTAGGGCACCTGCGCGAAAGGCATGGAGTAGCTGCTGAGGGCCGTGCAGATTTGAGACAGAGAAGTGCTTCGCGTGACGAATGTGTAGTCTTCCCAGTTGAATATGTCGGAATGGGCAACGTGACACGTCCGACACACCACCCGCGGGAACTGCTGATAAGTATCCGGGTTTTGGTTCCAGCCGCACGTGACGCTGTTCGGACCGCACGTTCCTGACGGGATGAAGCGATGGTTCTGATCGTCGATGCTGCATCCCTTCGTATCAACCCCGACGCACCACGAATACCAGCCGTCGATCAAATCCCGTATCGTTTGCGACGTAATAGCGCCCTGGAATGTCACCCCCTGGCTGGTTTTCTGAGCTGTACCTTCCGTACTGGAACTGCGGACGATCGCGTTCAAGATCCTGAACGTGTCGGCTTGTGAGGGCGCCGAAAACTGCGCGTTCACCGTGTCATAGAGAAACGAGGGCGTGTCGAAAGGCAGGAAACGGGCCGCGGCCGACATGTTGTGCTTAGTGGCGTCGTATGTCCCGCCATGGCAGGCAATGCAGACACCAGGAACCGCTTTTGCCCCCTCGCTGTCGAGAACGGCATTAGGGTTGGGCACAAAATCGTGTAATTGCTTGTATGGGGTTTGTGTCTGTCAAGAGGATATCGTCAGTGGCGTTCTCCTCATCGGGGCATCTGAGCGCTGTGGTGGAATAGCCAACGAACCGAGGGGAGCCCGCCATAGGGCG
>Ga0074046_10002325_pt1 | contig 16552 bp, 13 predicted proteins | sample BogForMeECP23OM3_FD_94441 | JGI IMG/M metagenome (GOLD analysis project Ga0074046, IMG submission 94441) | Bog forest soil microbial communities from Calvert Island, British Columbia, Canada - Bog Forest MetaG ECP23OM3 | ecosystem: Environmental > Terrestrial > Soil > Wetlands ...
CCGCGCATGTCGATGCGGAGCGGATTGTAGGTCTGTTCCAGCGCCGGATCGGTCGACGGGTTCCAGACCGCCTCGTCGATGCCATTGAGGATGCCGTATACCGCCGCCGCGCGCGTGCGCAGAAGGCCGTCTAGACCCATGCCGAACTCGCGCGTCTGGATCTCGCGGGCGTAGGTCGGCGACACGGTGGTAATGACGTCCGCGAGCGCCAATCCTGCCTTCAGGTAGCCGACCCCTCCGTAATATTCGACACCGTCGACTGTGAACGCCGCGTCGGGCAAGCCGAGCTCCCAGAATATGGATGCGGGGAAATGGCCCTGAAAGGCGAGGTTGTGAATCGTGATGAGCGAACCCGGCGCAGGCCGACCGGAATAGCGGAGGTAGGCCGGAACGAGACCGGCCTGCCAATCGTGGGCGTGAACCACATGCGGCCGGAACGCCTCGAGCTCGCCGAGCCCGATGTCGGCCCCGACCCGCGCCAGCGCGGCGAAGCGACGCGCATTGTCCGGCCAGTCCGTACCGTCGGGCCCGAGGTAGGGATTGCCCGGACGGTCGAAAAGATGTGGCGCCTCAAGGGCGAAAATATCGAGCTCACCGGTCCGGCCGGCGATCACCCGCGCCGGCGCGCCGAACAGGTCGGCGTATTCGTGCACGGTTTCCGCGTCGCCGAGCTTCTGCTTGACCGCGGGATAGGCGGGGACCAGCGTCCGCATGTCCACGTCCTCGCGCACCAGCGCGCCGGGGAGGGCCCCGGCGACATCGGCGAGGCCGCCCGTCTTGACCAGCGGGAAAATTTCCGAGGCGACGGAAAGGACCTTCAGACCGCTCATCACTTAAGTTTTTCGATCATCGGGCCGGTGATCAGGGTGACGCCGCTCTCCGTGCGCCGGAAGCGCTTGGCGTCGAGTTCCGGATCCTCGCCGACGACGAGGCCGTCAGGGATGTGCACCTCGCTGTCGATCACCGCCTTGGTCAGCCGGACGTGCCGCCCGATCTGCGCGTAAGGCAGCATGACCGTCTCGTGGATCGTCGAGTAGGAATGGACGTGCACGCCGGTGAAGACCAGCGACCGGCTGATCGAGGCGCCCGAGACGATGCATCCCCCGGAAAGCAGCGACTGGATCGCGAGGCCGCGACGGCCGTCAACGTCGTGAACGAACTTGGCCGGCGGCGTGATCTCGCCGTAGGTCCAGATCGGCCAGGCGCGGTCGTAGAGGTCGAGGTCGGGCACCACGTCGGTGAGGTCGATGTTGGCTTCCCAGTAAGCGTCCACGGTGCCAACGTCGCGCCAGTAGTGCTTGGCCTCCTCGGTGGAGCGGACGCAGGACTGGGAGAAGTGGTGTGCGACGGCCTTGCCGTTCTTGACGATGTAGGGAATGATGTCCTTGCCGAAATCGTGGGCGGAGCCGGGATCGGCCGCGTCCTGTTTCAGAAGGTCGATCAGGAACGACGTCTCGAACACATAGATGCCCATGCTGGCGAGCGCCACATCCGGCTTGCCGGGCATATGCGGTGGGTTTTTCGGCTTCTCGAGGAACTCGATGATCGTGTTGTCGTCGTCGACATGCATGACGCCGAAGCCCTTCGCCTCCTCGAGTGAGGCTTCGAGGCACCCGACCGTCACGTCCGCCCCCGAGTCGACGTGCTGCTGCAGCATCTTCTCGTAGTCCATCTTGTAGACGTGGTCGCCGGCCAGAATGACCATAAACTGGGGATTGTAGCTCTCGATGATATCGATGTTCTGATAGACCGCGTCGGCAGTGCCGAGATACCACATCGTCTCGCTGACGCGCTGAGAGGCGGGGAGAATGTCGAAACTTTCGTTTCGTTCCGGCCTGAGAAAGTTCCACCCGCGCTGCAGGTGACGGATGAGACTGTGGGCTTTGTACTGCGTCGCCACGGCGATGCGACGGATGCCGGAATTGAGCGCGTTGGAGAGGGCGAAGTCGATGATGCGCGACTTGCCGGCGAAGTAGACGGCAGGCTTGGCGCGCCGGTCGGTCAGCTCCATCAGCCGGCTGCCGCGTCCCCCGGCAAGGACGTAGGCCATCGCGTGACGGGAGTAGGGCGCTGCCAGCCCCATCTCCTTGGCGGTGCGTGTCCTGGGCATTTAAGGATTCTCCTCAGGCTGGGGCCTGCTCTTCGCCTGGCGGCGTGAAGACGAGGTACAGGGTGGCGAGCGGCGGCAGAACCAGCGTCGCCGAGCAGGGGAAGCCGTGAGAGGGTCTCGCCTCGGCGACGACGCCGCCGAAGTTGCCCAGGTTCGATCCGCCGTAGACCGCCGCGTCGCTGTTGAGCAACTCGCGCCAGTGACCTTGGTAAGGCAGGCCGACGCGGTAGTTTATCCGCGGCTCCGGCGTGAAGTTGCACACGACCGCCACCGGCGGGTCGCTTTGCGCGCCGCGTCGCAGGAAGGCGAGCACCGACTGTTGGTCGTCGTTGACGACGATCCACCGGAAGCCCTCCGGCTCGCAATCGCGCGAATAAAGCGCCGGCGTCTCGCGATAGATGTGGTTGAGGTCGCGGATGAGCGCCTGAACGCCTTGGTGCGGCCAGTGGTCGAGCAACCACCACGGGAGTGACTCCGCGGAGTTCCACTCCATCGTTTGGCCGAACTCCTGGCCCATGAACAGGAGCTTTTTGCCCGGGTGCCCCCACATGAAGCCATAGAAGGCGCGAACGTTGGCGAAACGCTGCCAATCGTCGCCGGGCATCTTGTAGACCATTGAGCCTTTGCCGTGGACGACCTCGTCGTGGGAGATCGGCAGGACGAAATTCTCGCTGAAAGCGTAGAGGAGCCCGAACGTCATCTTGTCGTGGCTCCAGCGGCGATAGATTGGATCGTGCGACATGTATTCGAGCGTGTCGTTCATCCAGCCCATGTTCCACTTGAAGCCGAAACCGAGCCCTCCGTGATCGGTCGGCGCCGACACGCCCGGAAAGGCGGTCGATTCCTCGGCGATGGTGATCGCGCCGGGAAAGCCTCCATAGACGAGTTCGTTGGCGTGGCGGAGGAAGGCGATCGCCTCGCGGTTCTCCCTACTGCCGTCGGCGTTGGGCAGCCACTCGCCCTCGCGGCGCGAATAGTCGAGGTAGAGCATTGACGCGACGGCGTCGACGCGCAGCCCGTCGATATGGAAGCGATCGACCCAATAGAGGGCGTTGCAATAGAGGAAGTTGGCGACCTCGTGCCGGCCAAAATTGTAGATCGCCGTGTTCCAGTCCGGATGGAAGCCCTTGCGCGGATCGGCGTGTTCGTAAAGGGCGGTGCCGTCGAAGCGCGCGAGCCCGTGCTCGTCGGTCGGGAAATGCGCTGGCGCCCAGTCGAGGATCACGCCGAGGCCGGCGGCGTGCGCCTTGTCGACGAAGCGAGCGAAGCCCGCCGGCTCTCCGTGGCGCCGAGTCGGAGCGAACAGCCCGATCGGCTGATAGCCCCAGGATTCGTCGAGCGGGTGCTCGCTGATCGGCATCAGCTCGATGGCGGTGTAGCCCATGTCGGCGACGTAAGGAATGAGTTGATGCGCGAGCTCGTCGTAAGACAGGAAACCGCCATCGTAACCCCGCTTCCACGATCCAAGATGGACCTCGTAGATCGCCATCGGTTTGCGACGCGGCTCGCCCTCGGAGCGCTTGGCCATGTATTCAGCGTCTGTCCAGACGAAGTCGGCGCTGTCTGCGACCACCGACGCGGTCGAGGGCCTGAGCTCCGCCTCGAAGCCGAACGGATCAGCCTTCAGCGGCAATAGAACTCCGTCAGGCCCGGTAAGCTCGTATTTGTAGACGGTTCCGGCCCCGATGTGGGGAACGAAGATCTCCCACAGACCGCTGTCGTAGCGCTTGCGCATCTGGCAGCGTCGCCCGTCCCAGTGGTTGAAATCGCCGACTACCGATGCGCGCATCGCATTGGGCGCCCAGAGCGCGAACAGTACGCCATCTACGCCCTCGTGCGTGGTGAGCTGCGCCCCGAGCCGGCGGTAGAGCTGCCGGTGCGAACCCTCGCGCAGAAGATAGTCGTCCAGCGGCCCGAGCGCGGGATCGAAAGCGTAGGAGTCGATGTACGACGAGGTACCATGCACAGATTCGACTTCGACGCGGTAACTGGGCCGCTCAGTGGCCGACGGGATCAGCGCCTCGAAGAAGTCGCCCTTGCGCCGAGGCAGGTCGGCCAGGAGCTCACCCTTGCGGGTGAGTGCGCGCACCCGCACCGCATCCGGCGCAAACACGCGTATGACCCACCCCTCGCTCGTCAAGTGCGGCCCAAGCACTGCGAAAGGGTCGCCGCAACGCGCCGCATGGATCGCCTCGACGTCGGCGTCCCGCGCTCTCCAAACCTCCATTTTCACCCTCCCGGCGCCCCTTCAGCTCAACGGCTTGAATGGCGCTTTCCAAATTTCTTTCGCGTATTCAGAGATCGTGCGGTCGGACGAGAACCAGCCGACGTTCGCCGTATTGAGGATGCTCGAGCGCATCCAGCGGCCGCGATCCCGCCAAGCCTCGTCGACCCGCTTTTGCGTCTCCCAGTAGGCGTCGAAATCGGCGCACAACATGAAATAGTCGTGATGCCTGAGCGTATCGGCCAGGCCGCGATAGCGCCCGGCGTCGTCGGTGGAGAAAACGCCCGAAGCGATCTCGTCGAGCGCCTCCCGCAGCGCCGGCGAGGCGGCGACGCGCGCCGACGCGTCGATGCCCTGAGCGCGCGCGGCCTCGACCTCGGATGCGGTCAGACCGAAAATGAAGATATTGTCGTTTCCGACCAGGTCGCGCAGCTCGACGTTGGCGCCGTCGAGCGTCCCGATTGTCAGCGCGCCGTTCAGCGCCATCTTCATATTGCCCGTGCCCGAGGCCTCCATCCCGGCCGTCGAGATCTGCTCGGAGAGGTCGACCGCCGGAATGATCGTCTCGGCGAGCGATACGTTGTAATTCGGCAGGAACACCACTTTCAGCAGCCCCCGCACCGTCGGATCGGAGTTGACGACGCGGGCGACGTCGATGGCGAGCTTGATGATGAGCTTGGCTTGCGTGTAGCTCGCGGCCGCCTTACCAGCAAAAATCTTGACCCTCGGCGCGAATTCGATTGTCGCATTGGCGCGGATGGCGTTGTAGCGCGCGACCGTCTCCAGGATGTTGAGAAGCTGTCGCTTGTATTCGTGGATGCGCTTGATCTGGACGTCGAACATCGACTCGGGATCGATGCGCTGGCCGAGTTGCACCGCGACGTGGCGGGCGAGTGCGACCTTGGCCGCGCGCCGCGCCGCGGCGACCGCGTCCTGCATGGCCGCATCGTCGGCGAAGGCGGCAAAAGCTTTCAGCGCCTCGGCGTTGTCCAGCGCACGCTCGCCGACCGCGGAGCGGATGATCCGTGCGAGGCCGGGATTGCACTCGATCAGCCAGCGGCGAAACGTGATCCCGTTCGTTTTATTGACGATGCGGCCGGGATAAACGGTGTTGAGGTTATGGAACACGGCTTTGCGCATCAGGTCGGTGTGAAGGCCAGACACGCCATTGATCTTGTGCGAGCCGATGTAGGCGAGGTTGCCCATGCGCACGCGCCGGCCCGCATGCTCGTCAATGAGCGAAATCGACGCGAGCATGCCGGAATCCATAAAGCCGCGACGGCGCGCGTTGTCGAGATGAGCAGCGTTGATCAGATAAATGATCTGCATGTGGCGCGGCAGCAGCCGCTCCATCAGGGGCACCGGCCAGCTCTCGAGCGCCTCGGGCAGAAGCGTATGATTGGTGTAGGAGAAGGTCGCCAGTGTGACCGGCCAGGCTTCGTCCCATTCGAGGCCGTTCAGGTCGACGAGAATGCGCATGAGTTCGGCGACGGCGATGGCCGGATGGGTGTCGTTGAGCTGGATCGCCGCGTGCTCGCCAAGCGTGCGGACGTCGCCATGCTGCTTGATGTGGCGGCGGACGAGATCGAGCAGGGAGGCGGAGGCGAAGAAGTATTCCTGCCTCAGGCGCAGTTCCTGGCCGGCCGGCGTCGCATCGCTCGGATAGAGCACCTTGGATATCGCTTCGGCGCGCACCGCATCCGAAAGAGCGCCGACGAAGTCGCCGGCGTTGAAGGCGTCGAGCTTGAATGGATCGGGCGCGCGCGCCGACCACAGGCGCAGGGTGTTGACGTGCTTGCCGCGCCAACCGACGATCGGGGTGTCGTAGCCAACCGCCTCGACCGTTTCGGCCGGGTGCCAGATGTGCCGAGTGCGCTCGTCGTCGCCGTGGACCATCTCGACCCAGCCGCCGAAGCCAATCGCGTAATTGTATTCGAGGCGCTCGAACTCCCAAGGATTGCCGTTGGTCAGCCAGTCTTCGGGAGTCTCCTGCTGCCACCCTCCCCGGATGATCTGCCGGAACAGGCCATTGTCGTATCGGATGCCGTAGCCGTGCGCGGCGATCTGGAGGGTCGCCATGCTGTCCATGAAACAGGCGGCGAGACGGCCAAGGCCGCCGTTGCCGAGCGCCGCATCCGGCTCGATCCGCCGGAGCTCGGTCAGATTGACGCCGAGTTCCTGCAGCGCCTCCGCCATCGGCTCGGCGACTCCGAGATTGGTCATGGCGTCAAACAGCAACCGGCCGATCAGGAATTCGAGCGAGAGGTAATAAACGCGTTTGCGGCCGTCGGCGTACACCTCGGCAGTCGACCGCAGCCATCGGTCGACGATCAGATCGCGAGTGGCGAAGGCGACGGCGAGAAACCAGTCGCGCGGGCTCGCGACCTCGGGGATTTTGCCAACCGAATAGGTCAGCTTAGCCAGCACGGCGGCCTTGAGCTCCGCCGGGCTGGGGCGCCGCTCGACGTCGACTTGCACAGCCTCTGCGCTCGTTGTGGGACGATCATCCATCAAGCCTCGCTCTCGAGCGCAAGATCCCTAAGTTCGGGCTTCGGCGCGCTCCCCCAGGCGACTTGTAACACGCTTACGACGCTCGGCAATCCGAGCGCACGGCGTCCGAAAGGCCTACTGCGGAGGTTCACGGCCTTCTCCTCAATGCGCCTGATCGGCGGCGGCCTTGGCGTCGCGGATCTGCTGCTGGAGGGAATTGAGCTCGGCGGTCGCCGCGTTGATCTGGCCCTGCAACGTCTCCAATTGCTTTTGCGCAGCGCCGTCCTGGTTCTGTGCGTCGGCCAAGGCGGCCCGCGCAGCGTCCGTCTGGCCCTGCAGCCGGGTCTGATCGCCCGCGAGCGCCTGATTCTGGCTTTGCAGACCGGCGAGCCGGTCGCTTTCCTCCTTGAGCCGGGCGTCGACCGACTGGAGGTCGCGCGTTTTTGCGCTGGCCTCCTCCTGCGCCCCAGAAATGGCGAGCTTGGCGTCGTTGATCTGCTTGGTGAGGTCTGCCAATTCGTTTTGCGCCGAGGCGCGCGCGGCCGACGCCTCGGACAACGCCTTCTCCGCCTCGGTGGCCTGAACCTTGAGATCGGCTGCGGTTCCGGCGGCCTTCTGCAGGTTCTGAAGATCGGCCGCCAGGGCCTCCCGCGCCTTTTCCGCAGCATGCAAGGCGTCGGCCATGTCGCTCTCCGTCCGCGAGGCCTCCGACCACAAGTAGGCGACGAGCAGCCACCCGATGATCGCGAGACCGGAAAGCGCGAGCGTGACAGGCCGCCGAAACTCCTCCCCCGCTCTCGACGCCATGAAGACACTCCTCGGGCCGCCCGGTTTGATGGGACAACGTCAGCGGTTCGACAACCGTTCCCGATATAGATCGCACCCAGCGCCATCCGCCAGCGGTAAAATCGACGCAGGTGGTTTCTGCCAGGAATTCAGGATAGCAATGCGCGCCGACCCGCGCTTATGAGGCCGGCGCCGAGCTGACGCCGGGGAGCGGCGCCGGCCGTCTGCCGTCCGTGCGCCGGACGACGCCGAGTCAGGCCGCGTGCCGCGCGTACACGGCCGGGCCGTGGCGAGCGGCAAAAAAAGCCCCGCCATCGCTTGCGAAATTTGGCAATCCGGTTGTCAATCTTCCATTGTGCGGTGTACTGTTGCACCCAATCAAGAACACGCTGGTGGGCGATCGGTCTGTGTGAGGCGCGCGACGCGTCGTTGTAGGGGCATGCGGGAGGCAGTTGGTGAGGAAAAGCGCATCGATTCCGTTTCGCACGGCGGTTGTGGCGTCCGCCGTCATGACGGCGGCAAGCCCCGGCCGGGCGGCGCTGATCGGGGCGCCGGAGCATGGCCAGGTCGGGTTCCTGCCGGCCAACAGTCCCATCGCCACGGACATCCAGTGGCTGCACAACGCGATCCTGATGCCGATCATCGTCGGCATTTCGCTGCTTGTGCTGGCGCTGCTGGCGGTGGTCGTGTTCCGCTTCAACGAAAAGGCGAATCCGGTCCCTTCGCGAACGACTCACAACGGTCCGCTTGAGATCGCGTGGACGGTGCTGCCTGTGATCGTGCTCGTCGTCATCGCGGTTCCCTCCTTCCGTCTGCTGACGGACCAACTCGTCATCCCCGAGCCCGACCTCACAATCAAGGCGACGGCCTCGCAGTGGCACTGGAACTATGGTTACCCCAAAGCAGCCGGGGGCTTCTCCTATGATTCGCTCATAAAGGAAGACAAGGACCTCAAGCCGGGCGACATCCGACTCCTGTCGGTCGACAACGCCGCCTACGTCCCGGTCGGAAAGGTCGTCGAGGTCGACGTCGTGTCGCAGGACGTCATCCACTCGTTCTCCGTCCCCTCGTTCGGCGTGAAGATCGACGCGGTTCCCGGCCGGCTGAACAAGGCGTGGTTCAAGGCTGAGCAGGAAGGCGTCTTCTATGGCCAATGCTCGAACATCTGCGGCATCGATCATGCCTTCATGCCGATCGAATTCCATGTCGTGAGCCAGCAGGCCTACGACGCTTGGCTCGAACAGGCGAAAAAGGCCTTCGCGTCGGCGGACGGCGTCGACCTTGCCACGGCGGCGCCGAACGGGCGTCCGTGACGGTCAGCGTCGTCGCCTCATCGAACCCAATTTGAACAGGACCAGAGACCCATGGCGTCTGTCACCAGTTACGCGGATCACGAGGCCGATGCGCATCACGGACACGAACAGCACGTACCGACCGGCTGGCGGCGCTACCTGTTTTCAACCAACCACAAGGACATCGGCACGATGTACCTCGTGTTCGCTGTCTGCGGCGGCGTGCTCGGGACGCTGCTTTCGATCGCGATTCGCGCCGAGCTGATGACGCCGGGCATCCAGGTCTTTCCTGCCATTTCCGCAATTCTGACCGGAGACGGGTCGATCGACGCGGCGAAGAATATGTACAACGTGTTCTTCACCAGCCACGCCGTCATCATGATCTTCTTCATGGTGATGCCCGCGATGATGGGCGGCTTCGGCAATTGGTTCGTGCCGCTCATGATCGGCGCGCCCGACATGGCCTTCCCGCGCCTGAACAACATGTCGTTCTGGATGCTGGTCGCCTCGTTCTGCCTCCTCTTCAGCTCCTTGTGGGTCGAGGGGTCGCCGGGGTTCCACGGATTCGGCGGCGGCTGGGTCCTTTATCCGCCGATGTCGTCCAATGTCGGCGCGCCGGGCCCGGCGATGGATTTCGTCATCCTCTCGATGCATCTGGCCGGCGTGTCGTCGATCCTCGGGTCGATCAATTTTATCGCGACCATCTTCAACATGCGGGCGCCCGGCATGACGATGATGCGCATGCCGCTGTTTCCGTGGTCGGTTCTGGTGACCGCGTTCCTGTTGCTGCTGTCCCTGCCGGTGCTCGCCGGCGCGCTGACCATGCTGCTGACCGACCGCAACTTCCACACGACCTTCTTCGATCCGGCCGGCGGCGGCGATCCGATCCTCTATCAGCACCTGTTCTGGTTCTTCGGCCACCCCGAGGTCTATATCCTGATCATCCCGGGCTTTGGGATTATCAGCCAGGTGGTCGCCACCTTCGCCAAGAAGCCGGTGTTCGGCTACGCCGGCATGGTCTACGCGATGTGCGCGATCGGCATTCTCGGCTTCGTCGTGTGGGCCCACCACATGTTCACCACCGGACTGTCACTCGGAGCGCAGCGCTATTTCGTGTTCGCGACCATGGTGATTGCGGTTCCGACGGGGGTGAAGATCTTCTCGTGGATCGCGACGATGTGGGGCGGATCGCTGTCGCTCAGGCCGCCGATGCTGTGGGCGATCGGCTTCATCTTCGTCTTCACCGTCGGTGGCGTCACCGGCGTGGTGCTCGCCAACGCCTCGGTCGATCGCTACCTGCACGACACCTATTACGTCGTCGCCCACTTCCATTACACGATGTCGCTGGGCGCGGTGTTCTCGATCTTCGCGGGGTTCTACTACTGGTTCCCGAAGATGACCGGCTACATGTACGACGAGCGGCTGGCGAAGTGGCATTTCTGGCTGATGTTTGTCGGCATCAACGTCACCTTCTTCCCCCAGCACTTCCTTGGCTTCGCCGGGATGCCGCGGCGCCTCGTCGACTACACCGACGCCTACGCGACCTGGAATTACGTCTCGTCGATCGGCGCGTACATTTCCGGCGTGGCGACCCTGGTGTTCCTGTACCTCGTCTACGAAGCCTTCGCCGCCAAGCGCGCGGCGGGCGCCAATCCCTGGGGGCCGGGCGCGACGACGCTGGAATGGACGCTGCCCTCGCCGCCCCCGTTCCACACTTTTGAGACGCCGCCCCACATTCCGGGCTACGAGGATCTCGTCGAACCAGCCCTCGTCGGCCGGGGCGGGCATTCGTGAGCGACCTGCGCGCTCCCGAGACGAAGGCCCCCGCGCGCGCCCGCTCGCCGGGCGGGAACGTCCGTTACGCGATCGGCGCCGCGTCGATCGCCGTCGGCATGCTCGGCCTGAGTTATGCGGCTGTTCCGTTCTACACCTTGTTCTGCCGGGCGACCGGGTATGAAGGCACGCCGCAGAGGGTAGCTGGCGACGACGCCCGCACCGGACATCGCATGCTTCGCGTCGCTTTCGACGCCAATGTCGCGCCGGGCCTGCCGTGGCGTTTCGAGCCCGAAACCGATGCGATCCATCTGCGGACCGGAAAGGCCGCAACCGTGTTCTTTCGCGCCGAGAATCGCAGCGACAGGGCAATTGCCGCGACCGCCGTCTTCAATGTCACGCCCGAAGTTGCGGGCGGCTGGTTCGACAAGGTGCAATGCTTTTGCTTCAGCGAGCAGAGGCTCGGGCCGCACGAGACGGCCGAATGGCCGGTCGTATTCTTCCTCGACCCGAAGCTCGAGACGGACCCGTCGATGGCGCAGGTCGAGTCGATCACGCTGTCTTACACTTTGTTCGCCGCACCGGCCGAGCGGGCGTCCGCCGGGTCGGACAGGCGCGCCGGCCCGGCCGGGTGACATCAGGAGAAACGGATGACTGACGCGCCAATTGCCGCTCACGCCACGATTGAGGACGCCGCGCCGATTGCCGAACGGCCAGGTTTCCACCTTGTCGATCCCAGCCCGTGGCCGATCGTCGGGTCGATTTGCGCGTTGCTCACGGCGGTTGGGCTCATCCTGACGATGAAGGACCTGACTTTCCTCGGCGGGAAGACCGGCCCGCTCGTGCTGGCCGTCGGAATCGCGGGCATTCTTTTCACGATGGCCGGCTGGTGGCGCGACGTTATTTTCGAGGCGCAGACCGGGCACCATAACGCGCTTGTCCGTCACGGCCTCACCATCGGCATGATCCTGTTCATCGCCTCCGAGGTGATGTTCTTCGTCGCCTGGTTCTGGGCGTTTTTCGCATCGTCACTGGGCGCGAGCGACGCGCAGGTTTACGGCCGCCTCGACTTCACCGGCGGCCTTTGGCCGCCGAAGGGAACCGAAGTCATCGATCCCCTCAGGCTTCCGCTGATGAACACCTTCGTGCTGGTGGCGTCGAGCTTCGCCGTGAACGTTGCACACGACGAGTTTCGCGAGGGCAACCGGGAAGGTTTCAAGGGTTTCCTGATGGTCGCGATTGCGCTTGGAGTCCTGTTCGTCGGCGGTCAAGCCTACGAATACATCCACGCGCCGTTCGCCTTCAGGAACTCGATCTACGGCGCGACCTTCTTCATGGCGACCGGGTTCCACGGCGCCCACGTGATCATCGGGGTGATTTTCCTCACCGTCTGCCTCATGCGCGCTTTCGCCGGACAGTTCACCCCGAGGCACCATCTCGGTTTCCAGTTCGCCGCGTGGTACTGGCACTTCGTCGACGTGGTGTGGCTTTTTCTCTTCAGCTGCATCTACCTGTGGGGCTCCTGGGGCGCGACCATCGAAGCCGCCACCGGCTGACGGGCGGCCTTGCTCCGCGCGGCGGGCCCCCGAATGACTCCTGCGGACCGGGGAGAGGCGCGATGACCGAATCGACCGCGAGGGCGGAGCCGCTGAAGGCCGTGCGGGTCGGCATGACTGGCAGCCTGCAGGAGACCGTGACGTTCGAGCTTACGGTCGGCGGACACGTCGCCGGCATGCCCCCCGTATACGGCACGCCGATGATGATTATGGCGATGGAGAAGGCCTCGGGACTCGCCATCGCAGGCTGCTTGCCGCCGGGCTGGGTGACGGTGGGCGCCGAGGTTGACATCCGCCACCTCGCGCCGACCCTGCTCGGGCGCACGGTGATCGCGACGGCGACGGTTCTGGAGGTCGAGGGACGCAGCGTGCTGTTCGCCGTCGAGGCCCGCGACGGCGAGCGCAAGATCGGCGAGGGTCGACACCGCCGCGGGGCCGTCAACCTCGAGCGCTTCGCCAAGCGTTACGGATTTTGACGCCTCACAACAGTCGCGACGGATCGGTTTCGGGCGGGATCGTCCGGACGACCTCGGTCGGTTGCATGCCGGCCTCGTCCAGCGCTATGTGGGCGTCCTGGACGATGGCGCGCTGAACGGCGCCGACGCGGTCGGGCGCGGCCCAGAGCCGGCAAGTGGCCAGCGGCGCGCCGGCGTTGAGATTGGCAAGGAACACCTCCGGAGGCGGCGCCTTGAGCACGCCCGGCTGGCGGGCGATTGCGTCCGAGAGCACGGCGCACGCGCGGGAGAGATCGGCGCCCGGGGCGAAGCCGACGTTGAAGCTGACGAGCCGCCCGGCGTTGCGCGAATGGTTGCGCAGGGGGACGGCCCAGATCGTCGAATTGGGCGCGAACAGGAACAGGCCGTCGTAGGTCTCGATCTGGCAGGCGAAAAGGCCGATTTCCCGAACCTTGCCGGCGAACGGCGTCGCGCTGACGATCTCGATGTAGTCGCCGACCTGGAAGGGCCTCAGCCACAGGAGCATGATGCCCGCCGCGATGTTGGCGAGCGTGCCTTGCAGCGCTAGCCCGATGGCGAGGCCGGCGGCGCCGAGCGCCGCCAGCAGCGACGCGGTCTGCACGCCGATCTGGCTCAGCGCCGCCACGATGGCGATGACGAGAACCCCGTACCGCGCCGCGGCGACGAGCGCGGGCCGCGCCGTCGGGTCGACCGAACCCGTGCGCGCCAGGGCGACGCTCACCGCGTCGGCGACCCATCTTGCGATGATTGCGCCCGCCCCGAGCACGAGGAGCGCCAGAATGAGCCTCGGAACCAACACCTCGGCCGCGGCCCATCCGAATTCGTACAGCCGGTCGAACGCGTTCGGAACGGAGGTCATGACGTCTTGTCCCATGATGGCCGGTCGGCGCCAATACGCACGCGACCGTCGCCCCCCGATCTGCTATCAAAACGCGCTGTGCAAGGCACAAGGAGGGGAGTGGCATGCTGGAACGGATGCAGGAAACGCCGCAGCACGCGCTTGCGCTGAAGGCGAGCGGCACGGTGATGGCGCGCGACGTCGAGGCGGCGATCGAGGCGGCGCTGGGATCGACGACCGCGGCGACGGGCCTTGTCGTCGTGGTCGACCGCGACTTTGACGGCTATTTCGCTGAACTGTCGCGCGGGCTGGCGACTGTCGCGCTGGCGCACAAGAACATGGTCCGGATCGCGGTCGTTACCGAGGCCGACCGGATGGACGAGGCGAAGCTCTGCGGATGGAGTGCCTCGCCGGTTCCGATTCGGCTGTTCGCGGCGAACGAGCGCCGCGCCGCCTATGACTGGGCGGACGGCGTGCGCCGCGGCGAGTAGCCCCCCGGCAAGGGCCGAGGGCTCTCGCGAGGGCCGCGAGGTCGTCCGCTGTCGAGGGGAGTCAGGACCGCGTGACCGCCCGGCCGCCCGGGACGTTCTCCGAAACGCGCTGGGCGAGATCGGCGAAATCGCGACAGAGCTGTTCGAGCCCGAACCCGAGCGCGAATAGCCGCTCGACGTCGGGGGCTGCGAAGTCGCGCTCCAGGCCGTCGTTGCGGATCGAGGCGATCTCGATCTGGTATGCGCTTCGGGCGGCTTCCGTCGGGGCGATCGGGGGCGGCGCGCCGCGGTCTGCGAGCGCAGCGGCTGCGCCGCGCAGAAACGCCGCCGCATGGTCCGAAAACTGCTTCAGCGAGGGATCGAGCCGCCGCCCCACCGCATCGGGAACAGGCTCGACCGTCGCGCGGCTGAGAATGACCAAATCGTGCCGGATCCGAAGAAGGGTGCGCGCAAGCGGCGCCGGATCGGGGTCGTGCACGATCGAGACGATGCGCTCGCGTTTGGCTTCCTCTGCGAGTCCCTGGAATTTTGTGACCGCATCGCCCAAGCGATTCTGCGCAAGCGCGATGTGCACGGCGTCGACGTCTCGCGAGACCCCGGCCAGGAACTTCGGCAGCAGGTCGGCCATCTGGTTCAAAATCCGGCACGCAGCGTCGCGGCCCAGCCCGTGAGCGCGTTCGGGAAAAACCAGCAGCGAAACGACGACGGCGACCGCGCCGCCGATCGCGACTTCAAGAACGCGCGTAATCGCCGAAGCGATCGGGCTTTCCCCGAGTTCACCCCCAATCAGGAGCACGAGGACCGCGGAGAACGGCGCAACGCGGAAGGCCGGATTGATCGCCGCTGCCACCGCCATCGGCGCCACCGCCACAGCAAGCGCGACGGCCTGGGAGACAGGACCGGTATGGGGAATGGCGAGGCCGACCGCCGCTGCGTAGACCGCGCCCCCGAGCGTTCCGATGTTGTATTCGATTGTGGCGCGCAGCGATCCGCCGACGCTCACCTGGCTGACAACGATCGCCGTGAGCACCGCCCAAAGGCCGTGCAACGGAAAGTTCAAACTTCTGACGATGGCGAAAGCGGCGAGACCCGCCACGGTCACCCGCAGGCAATAGCGCAGATAGGGCGCATAGGCGCGGACCGTTTCGCGGAAAACCGAGAACGCGCCCATGCCGCAGTCCTTCCGCCGGCCCCCCTGCGTTGCGCCTACAGGCCGCCCGGACGTCCGTCAATCACGCGCAAGGATGGTCAGGGCTTCAGCCGCCAGCCGGAGCGAAAGATCCAGGTGAGGACCGCGAGGCAGACGACGATGAACGCGGCGGTGAAGCCGAGGCTCGCCGCGACGCTGACATCGCCCTGGCCGTAAAAACTCCAGCGGAAGCCGCTGACGAGATAGACGACCGGATTGAACAGGCTGACCGCGCGCCAGATCGGCGGCAGCATGTCGATTGAATAGAACGCGCCGCCGAGGAAGGTCAGCGGCGTCACAATGAGGGCCGGGATGATGGCGAGCTGCTCGAAGTTCTTCGCCCAGATTCCAATGATGAAGCCGAACAGGCTGAAGGCGACCGAGGTCAGGATCAGGAAGGCGATCATCCACAGGGGATGGTCGATCCGCACGTCTACGAACAGCGTCGCGGTCATGAGGATGATCAGGCCGATGACGACCGACTTCGTGGCCGCCGCTCCGACATAGGCCGCAACCACCTCGAGAGACGACAGCGGCGCCGACAGGATCTCGAAGATCGTGCCGGTGAACTTGGGAAAGTAGACGCCAATCGACGCGTTCGAGATGCTCTGGGTCAGCAGCGACAGCATGATCAGTCCCGGAACGATGAAGGCGCCGTAGCCGACGCCGCCGACTTCGTGGATGCGCGACCCGATCGCGCCTCCGAACACCACGAAATAAAGCGCGGTCGTGATGACCGGCGTCGCGACGCTCTGCCAGACGGTGCGGACGGTGCGCGAGAGCTCATAGCGGTAAATCGCCCAGACGCCGCGGGGATTGAGCCCGCTCATGCCGCGCGCCCGACGAGGTCGACGAAGATGTCCTCGAGGCTGCTTGCCGTCGTTTCGAGATCCATGAAATCGACGCCGGCTTCGGCGAGCCGTCGGAGCAATGTCGGCACGCCGGTGTCGTCGGCCGAGGCGTTGAAAACGTACGTGAGCCGCTTTCCTTGGTCTTCGAGCGCGATCGGCCAACCGGCGAGCGCCGCGGGCAGGGCGGGCAGGGGACGGTGCAGCACCAGGGTGAGGCGCCGCTTGCCGAGTTTGCGCATCAGCGCCGCCTTGTCCTCGACCAGCAGAATGCGGCCTTTGTCGATCACGCCGACGCGGTCGGCCATCTCCTCAGCCTCCTCGATATAGTGCGTCGTCAGGATCACCGTGACGCCGTCGTCGCGCAACCGGCGCACCAGAGCCCACATGTCGCGGCGCAGGTTGACGTCGACGCCGGCGGTTGGCTCGTCGAGAAACAGAACGTCGGGCTCGTGGCTCAGCGCCTTGGCGATCATCAC
>Ga0074046_10002326_pt1 | contig 16544 bp, 18 predicted proteins | sample BogForMeECP23OM3_FD_94441 | JGI IMG/M metagenome (GOLD analysis project Ga0074046, IMG submission 94441) | Bog forest soil microbial communities from Calvert Island, British Columbia, Canada - Bog Forest MetaG ECP23OM3 | ecosystem: Environmental > Terrestrial > Soil > Wetlands ...
GATGTGCAGCAATCCCGTGCTGCTGTCATACGCCACGACCGGATCAAAATCGATGGTCTGGAGCGGAGGCACAGGAGGCGAAATAACGGGATTGAGGTTGCCTATCGCAACCACTGTAAAACTGGCACCCGGCCCGGCAGCGGGGGGAACAAGATCAGATCGCAGGACAACGAATGTGCCGTCTGCACGCACGTTCGAAACGACATAGATCGTTTCCGCTGGCGGCGACACGGACGTGACGGCGACAAACTGCGCGTTGCCAGTCTGTAGCTCTTTCGCCCAAGACTGAGTGTCGAGTTGAGTGATCATGCCGAGAATCGGCCCCTATTGAAGGGCAGAATAGGCAGATTTTGGAGCTTTGGTGATAAATCCCAGTTTTTACGGAAAAATCAATCAGGCTGAGGCCGCACGCTGACGATTCTGCCAGCGGTGGATCGATTCAATCCGGGCCAAGAACTTCTCGCGGGACTTGTCTGACTTAAGCTCGTTGCATGCATTGCAGCAGGGCACTACGTTGCCCTCGACATAGCCCTTGGTGCTGTCGATTCGGTCGATGCCGTTGTATTTGAATATGTCTCTAGTGCTGGCGGTCTTGCCCGAACGAAAAATAGTCTCTGGAGGACACCCGCAGTAGTCACAAGGAGAAACAACCAATCGATGAAAAAGCTCTTCAGAAAGGTTGAATTCACGTTTCCATTGGCGGGCGTTCTTTTCGTACCGCTCCATCAATTGTTGTAAGACTGGGGTACGCCGGGCAAACTTACACTCGTAGCAACACTCTGTTCCTGACAACAAACTAGCACTACTTGGAGTCGAATATCGACCGCAATCACAGTGGCATTTCCAGTGTGCATGCAAATCCGTACTGCGTGGGGGGCGCGGTGCACGTTCCAAGACCAACAATTTTCCGAATCTTTTACCACGCAAATCCGTTGCTTTTCTTGACATGCTTTTTACACACCTTCTCCGCTGCCCTCCGGCCCTTCTTCAGCTTCATTGTCTACGGTCTCAAGTGTGAGCCCCTTTGTCAATCTATTTCCAAGGTCGGTGTTGACCATCATCCACTCGCCGACGGAATTATAGATGTTAGAAAGCATCTCATTAAATTTACTATCACGTACTGTGAACAAATTGTCTTCAAGCTTGCGCTCGGCATCCTCTGGGTCGATGGACAAAAACTCGTAGATAATGTCCACAGGCAAACTTCCCTTGGAGTATAGATTAAATAACATATCGTAAAGATCACCCGAATCACGCAACGCCATACGGCTGAACGTGACCTTCGGATAAATCCAACGTGGACGACCGTAGTTATCCATCTCGTAGAAGCCGCGCTCCATGGCTATTGGACGAAATATCTGGTCTTCAATCAGGTTCGTAACAAGATCACGAAACTGAACGTACGAAGTCTCCATTATTTGCATCATGACTCGATTACCGCTGTACAAGCCCTCGCCGATTAGGATTTCCGGGGAGAGCCCCAAGCCTATCGCCAAGTCGGAGTTCGTGTGCTGCCACTCGCCGTCGAGCGAGAGCAGACGGCCCTCGCTGCCGATCTCTTCCCAGCGGGCGTCATAGTTGAGCACAACGCTGTAATCTGGGTCTGCCTTCGCTTCGTCCACGTGGGCACGCAGCGCCATGACCTCGTTCGCCGGAATGCCCGGAGCGATAACCATGGTCTTCGGCGTCATGTTGCGGCTCGCCAAGGTGCTCTGCACCTGACGGAGCTTTTCGCGATAGATGACCGTGCGGATGCAACGCTGGAGGATAGACCGCCCGTGAAGCTCGTACCCGCTCTTCTTGCGGGCGAAGTGGATCACGTAGCTGCCCTTCATCGGGTCTTGGTTCAGGGGAATCTTGCCTTCAAGCTGTATCTTTTCCTTGACCTCGGACGGTACGTCCGGGTCTTCGAGGTACGCCTGCTTCTGCTGTTCGGGCGGCTTGTAATAAATCGTCGGCCCGGCTTCCATCGTGCCCTCGTTGGTGATCTCGATCTGCTCGGGCGGGAGAATCTGGATGCGGGTCGGGCCGTCGTACTCGCGGTTGACCACATGCGAGAACAACTCCATCTCTTCCTGTCTCTTCTCGCGGGTTTCCTTGAGTTCTTCAAGCAATTCCTTCTTGCGTTCGAGCAAACGGAGGTAGTGCTTCAGTTCCATCAATTCACGCTGCGAGGTCACACTCATGCCCATGCCAATTGCCTGCTGGGCATCCCCCGCCATCTCTGGCGAAACAGCCATGCCTCCTCCGCCGCCACCACCCATCGGAGGAGCGCCAGCGCCAGCCATGCCCGGCTCGCCACCCATGCCGGGATCGGCACCAGCGACATCGCCGAGTCCTGCGTCCCCAAGGGGAGCGCCCGGATCGACGCCAGCCGCAGCCGGATCAGGGGCAGCACCGGGATCGCCAGCCGGGGGAGCATCGGCACCCGCGGGGGGAGCCGCAGGCGGCTGTGCTACCTTCTCAAATTCCGCCGTGACTTGGATCGGGTACTCGTCCTCGCCGTTCGTGCGGCTGAGGAGCTTGCCGAGTTTGACGAAAGACACGTTATCGGTCTCTGAAGCAATGATGAGCTTCGCGAGCGACTTCGCAGATACGCCGACACTCTTTGCGACCTCGCGGGTCTTCTTGTTGAGGGCCGCACGCTTGACTTTGATCTCGGAGAGGGTCTTGCCTACATCTTCCCAGACATCGAAAGCGATGCCAGCCTTCGTCAGTTCGTCGATTGCCGAGGAGCGTTTCTTCAGCCACGAGGCGCGGTGGGTCGGTTCCAGATAATCAAGAATCCTGTCCGAAGTGCCGCCGAGGGGAGAATGGAACTCCGATTCCTTGCCCGGCTCCGTGCTGTCCCCGCCCTTAGTGCCATTTTCCTTGTCGATGATCTTCTGGGCTTCCCCGCAAGGCTCGACCTTGTTCGGCTTCTCGACCCAGACGAAAGCCTCGCCAATTGTCCAGAATTCGCGGCATGCGTCGATGAGCGTCTGGAAGAGCTTGGTGCGCTGCTGGAACCGCTGGTACTCGTCGAACACGTAGTCGGAGAACTCCTCTGAGGAGCACTTGGGCTTGGCGCTCTCCATCTTGGAGAGTGGAAGCTCGGTATGCATGTCGATGGCGCGGCCGACGATGGGGTCACGGTCGTAAGCGAGGCGGTAGAAACGAAGTTCTTCGGCGCGGGACGCTGGAAGTTCAAGGGCATCGACTGGGAACTCGTACGAGTAGTAGCCGATGTTGTTCGAGTCGGCGATGTCGGCGTATCCGATCCCGCCGTCATTGAACAAGCCTGCGGTCTTCATGCTCGGGTCGTCACCGAGCAGTACGTCCGCCATGCCCCGGAGGGAACGAAGCTTGTTGCGGTAAGCAGCGTCGTCAGCGATCCTGCCGTCCGCCGTCATGGTAGTGTAGCGCCCTGCGCTGGCAAACTCCTGCACCCGCCCCTGCGCGTTCAATCCCTTAGCTACCTTGCGAATATCGGTCGTCTTGCCGACTTGTACCTGCCCGGTCCTGACCCGCTTGACTGATGGTTTGTTGGGTTCGTTTGCCATGCGATGGCTCCCTATTAAGTCGAACAAAAGCCATATTTTATGGTTTTATTCGGAGTCGGGAGGATTCTCGTCTTGATCTTCGGGCTTTTTGCGCCCCTTGGACTTGGCCGCGTTCTTCTCTTTTTCCAGTTTCAATAGCTTTTCCTTGGCCTGTTCCAAGAGTTCGGATTCGAGGCCAACAGGCATGAGCCCGAGGCCCTCGGAGTCCGATTCGGGCGGCGGGAACTTGGAAGCTTCCTTCCTCTGCTTCTCCGCTGCCTTCATGCGTGCCCTGCGAGCTTGCTCGTACGCCTTCTCCATGGCTTTTTCCATCTTGGTCGCCTGTATGATTTTCGAGCGTCGGACTTTCGACAGCACATCAAGGGAATCCTTCAAGCGTTCCAAGGTGGGGGCCAAGATTATTTGTTCCTCAAGCTCCAAGAATCCCCACATCCTACTGAGCCACAGCAACGCAGCTTTGGTCGCCTCCTGCGCCCTCACGGATAAGCCCATCTGGTTGTATATCTTGCGGGAATCCAACCGCATCAAACTTCTCTTGCGGTAAATCTCTGGGTCGTCGTCCGATTCCTTGATCTCCCATTCCGCAAATTGCGGCGGGAGGTCTTCGGAGAAGGCCTTGAACTTCTTCCCAGCAAGCTCTTCCTTGGATTTGGCGAACCGGGACTTGCGGAGCTTGCGGGGACCGACCTTCTTGACGATGGACTCGTGCTGCTGCCCCGCTTCCAGCCCGATTGCCTCCTCGACGATGTGCCCCGTCTCATCCTTCTCAAGCTCCCGCGTCCACACACGCCCGCACTGGCGGCACGTCTCCATCATGTCCACCGGGCTGCCGCACTTCGGGCACCGCTTGTCCTTCCAGCTAATCTTTTTCTTTTTTGCCATTTGGATTACCCACTTCTAAACGGTTGGGTAGCGAATCAATCTTGAGAGACGGGAGCTTCCTCTTCCACAACCTCTTCATCCACGGACAGTTGAAGCACTCCCTGCTCGGGTGGAGGTTCGTCACCCAATAACTCCAGCACCGGGCGCTTGACCTTGGCATTGAGGGGTATGGCACCAAGGAACCCGAATTCCGGGGCTATGCCGCGATCGGCTTCGCCGAGCCCCATGCGGGCTTCGTAATCGGTGAGCTTCTCCAGTTTGCTGCCGTCGTCGTCCGGCGTATAGTCGATTGTCCAGTACTCGTGAAGCTGGCAAACAGCCGTCAAAAGCTGCTTGGCTTCCTTCGGGTCTTGGGTCTTGAACAGCGCGGTCGTCGCCTCGAACGCCCGCGGATGCAAGCTGGCGTGCAGCCACTCCTTCGCCTTGTCCACCCGGCTTGCATCGCCCGACAGGATCGCCTTCAGCAGGTTTTTGATCGTCGGCACATCGAAGTCGCTTGGAATATATTCGGAGATACCGTCGATGTGTGTGTATCCGTAGGGATATTTCTTGTCCGTGACGCTGAAGTCCACATCCCAAGAGCGGCCATACTCAGCGTCACACTCTGCGGGCACAATCCATTTCATCTGTGTGTGATACTTGCGGAGCTTCATCAGCCGGGTGAGGCGCGGTAGGACGAACGGCACATACTCGTTCTTGATGCTCACATCGATCTCGTCGTGCACCGACCCGTGGAGGCGGAACACTTTCTGCACGTCGGGATCGCTCAGCACCCACATGCGGATGCGGTTGAGGGCGATGCGCATGAAGTCGCCGCAGATGCCCTGCACTGGGGCGTTGACCGCCACGCGTTCGATCTTACCCATAAATTTGTTGTACTCAAGGGCATTACGGACGCCCGTATCGGGGTTCTTCCAGAGGCGCTCGGCGGCGTCCTTGTACCTCTTCACCCGCTCCTCGTCCCTGTCCGCCTTCGGCTTTTTCTCTTCCGTCTTTGCCTCGCGCAACAAGTCATAGTATTTAGTGACGTTCCTGCGCTCTTCGGTGCTCGGCTTGTGGATGCGCTTCGCCTTCATGGCAGACTCGAAGTTGATGATGCGCCCGGTGGCCGTCTCGCAAACCAATTCCGTGCGGGCGCGGTTGCGCTTGATGGCGCACCATTCGGCGAACTTCGGCACGCCCTTCCAGTAGTCATCCACCATCTGCTTCGCGCGCTCCCTCGTGATGGTGGGGTCTTTCTTTGACATTGATTCGTAGATCGTGTACTCGGTGCCGCCGTACTGGAGGGCGAAGTTGATGATCTTGGCGAGGGCGCGCAAGGACTTCGCCTTGTATTGCGGGCTGTTCGGGTCGTTGTACTGCGGGAACACCTTGGAAGCCGTCAAGGCGTGCTGGTCGCCGTCGCCTTCGAGGAAGATTTTCTGCAATTCGGGCTCGCCCGACAGGTTGGCGGCCTCGCGGACCTCAATGTTCGAATAGTCGATGGAGAAGAACGTCCAGCCCTTGTCCTGTGCGATGAACAGGCATCGCAGGTTGACCATCTCGTTGGCGTCCATCGACGTGTTGGCGATCAAGATGCCGAATCTGTCCTTGCACGTCTGGCACTTGGGCACGAGGCAAATCGCGTAGCCTTGGTACTGCCCGATGTGGTTGTTGACGATACCGGGGGCTTTCTTCGTGACGATGCGCTTTTCCCTGATGGGCTGCGAGGGGACGGGAACCTCGTCCTCCTCGTTCTGTTCATTCAGGACACACCTGACTGTAGCCTCGGTGTACCCGGTGATGATATCCTCTTCCTCCGTATGGAAGCATGATGGATGCAGGTCGGACTCCTCATAGGCATCCACTTGGTCCACCGGGATTTCGTCCGGATCAAGCACGTTGCCATAGACGCGCCACTGCTCGTCAGGCTCCAGCTTCTTCACGCCCTGAGGATTCAGTTCAAAGCCGCCATCCCGCTCAAACACGCCGCCAGCGCCGGAGAGCCGCCCGCCGCCGACCACGTTCTGCTTGAGGTACATGCGGGCGGAGTTGTCCCGAGTGTCAAACTTCAGGTTCTCGGGGTGCAGCGCGGCGTACTCCTTGAATTTCTTGTAGGTCAGGAGAAACTCGTTGTCCGGGCTCCCCTTCAAAAGCTCGGTGATGGTTTCCTTGTCGGTCGAGTCGCCGCCCGAGTCGGTCGTGCGGTACGGCTTGAATTTCATGGTGGTGAACAGCAGCTTGCTAAGCTGCGCGGGCGAGCCGGGGTTGAATTCTTCCTGCCAGCCAGCGGCGACCGCCATCTCCCGCAATTTCTGGGCGAACTGCTCCGTCTTCTTGGTATGCCAGCGGGAGGTGCGGCGAAGGCGGGGTACGTCGATGTTGAGCCGCTGCCGTTCAAGGAATGTCAAGGAATCCACAAGCTCGTGGTCAATGCGGTGGATGAGCTTGCGGCTGCGAGCCAAGTCCTTCATCTGGTTCCACAGGAGCCAAGTGCAGATGGCGTCGGCGGCGGCGTACCAGAGGGCTAGCTCGATGGGTATCCAAGTGAACGGGACGAACTGGTCCTTCAGCGTGTTCTTCTGGGTCTCTTCGTTCCACTTGTAGGCACGGACTTTCGCGAGGTCGTCAAGCTCAACCTGCTCAATGCCCAGCACAGTCTCAGACAAAGCCTTCAGGCCGCCAGCATCCCCGGTGTATTGCCCCTTGTCGCCGAGGTCGGCCTTCGGGTCATTGATGTACTTGAGCACTTGCACGTCCTCAAAATGCGGATAGCCCCGAAAATTAAGTCCGAGGCAGATGCGCAGTACTTCACGGTCGAACTTGGCGTTGTAGAACACCAGATGCGACTGGTCGAAGAGCCTCTGAAGGATTCGGGCGGCATCCTCGCGGGAGACGTTCCTCCCCTTCTCGTGGTTGATCGGGACGTAGATGCCCTCGATGCCATCTGCGGATAAGCACACTCCGGCGATCTCAATCTCCACTTCGCAGACAATGCCTTCATGCACGTCAAAAAAGATGCGAGTGTCAAGGGAAGTCGTCTCGGTGTCAACCGCGATCACTGGGCAGGTCTCGCCCATCCACGCGTGGTGCCGGGACGGGTCGGCAAGGATGCCATTGACCCAAGCTTCCAGCGCCTCGGCGGTGTCTATTATCCGGAAGGCTTTTTCGGCCATCCACGGTTTCTTGATGCTTTCGACCGTGATTTCCCGGAGCTTGGCACGGAATACGGATTTGAGGTCGCGGGCGAGCTTGGCTTTCTTGGGCTTTGAGGGTTTCTTCTCTCGGGGTTTACGTGCCTTGGGGGTTGTGACATTTTCTTCCTCGGAGGACAGGAGGCCCATGTTCAGCACACTACCATTGGTTTCTTCTGCCAAGCGACACTCCCTCCACGAATTAATACTAAGTTCCAAGTTTTTGCAAGGATTTGTCCTCCCCAGACGTTTATCTATCAGGGAGCGAATTCATGTGGCTACGCTTGCGGCGCTTTATACTCAGTTTACTGCGCTGTTGTGTTTAATATTCAATCAATGGGTGCTGCGGTTCTCATCGGATTATGTGGGGACTTCTAGATTTTCCCCTGTGGAATCAACAACTTAGGTTTGGCTATAAACGTGCTCCATGTATGAGCGGGAGATTTCCATGACAATCGTTCTCATGCTTTGCATGTTCGCCATCTTTCTGTTGATCGACTATTTCCGCAAGGGCAAAACCGTAAAGGCCGAAGAGCCCGTCCGCTCTTACACGCCCTCACTCATTGGCGGCTTCCGTTTGCCGGAAAACCTCAGCTACCACCTCGGTCACACTTGGGCGCTCAGCGAGTCCCCAACGCTCGTGCGGGTGGGTATGGATGAGTTCGCAGCCAAGCTGATCGGCAAGATCGACGCTCTTGCTTTGCCAGCCCGCGGCACATGGGTGCGCCAAGGCCAGAAGTTCGCCACAATCACCCGTGACGGCAAGACAATGAACTTGGTTTCCCCCATCGAAGGCACGGTGGCGGACATCAACGATGCCGCGATCGCCGATCCCGAGACCGCCCGCAAAGACGCTTTCAAGTCCGGTTGGTTCATGACCGTACAAAGCCCGGATCAAAAAATCAATTTCCGCAATCTTCTCAATGGCAATTTGGCGCGTCGTTGGATGGAAGAAGCCGCCATGCGCATGCACCCGGCGTATGCTCAGGATGGCGGTGAAGCTGTTGATGATTTTGCGGTAGCGGCTGGCAAAGACTGGGAAGCCGCGGCCAAGGAGTATTTCTTGAACTAGTCTTCCTTCTCGTCCTCCAAGTCATCGCGGAACATATCCTCATACTCTTCAGGATGCTCCGCCGCCCACTTGTCGAGGTTCTCTTGGAACTTCTTCATGAGGGGCTTCATGCGTTCCCGGAACTCGGCTTCAGTTTCCCTTTTTCTTTTTGGGGGAACCATAGATTTCCTTGTAGAATTTCGGGAAAAGCTTCTTCAGGTATTTCTTAAATTCCGGGTCCGTTTCGCACATCCCGAACAGGATTTCAACCCACTCCGCCTTGGGCATGGTGAGATACTTCTCTTCGATCATCCGCAATATATCAGCTTCAGACATTCGCTTCCCACCCCGCCTTGAACGCCCGCCAAACAAACTCGGTATACGGCGAGGCGTACTCACCATTGGCGCATTGCTTGAGGGGATAAAAGAACGGCCTGCTGCCTTCTTTCGCCCACTTCTCAAAAGCCCCGCGGCATACCGCTTCCAAATTTTTCATGGTTTCCTACCAAATTGAGTAATCCGTGATGTCTTTCTTGCTGCCGCAGGAGCATTCCACGTAAGTCGTGGTTCCGATGCCGCTTGCATTGCTTTGCTTAATCGTGACATCGTAGCCCGCTTTGTCGGGGCACACGCATGTCTTGAAATGCTCAACCAGCCAGTCTGTTAAGTTTTTCGCTTCGGAGTTCGCTAGGTAAACCGTATTGACCTCACAATCGTTTCCGGGTCGGTGCCGATTCCCGATCTCCACGGCACATGGCTCTTATTTCCGGCCCTTGCAGAACCGGACAACTGCGTCGGCCAACGGCGCAGCCGCATACTAATGAGCCTAGCCGATCACGCAATCTATAATGTAATACTGCACGTGAAGAGGCATCGCGTCTCTATTTGCTGGATCGTGCTTTTCCGCCACGGCCCGGAATCTTCAGTCGTCGCCACCAAACATAGCAACCCCAAAATAATACCGGAGACAGTGAGTCACAGGCTTCACGCTTTCGCGGTTCCCGCAGCTTCCCGCCCTGCTCCGGCACAAAGCCGAAAGCCTATCGGGGCCTGATCACACTGAAATAGTTGGTGGTGGGATTCGATGTACCCACTTGACTCGGTATGACGGCAATCGAACCTGCACATGCCGCCTCTGTGGATTGCTGAATCGCTTGCACATCGAAGTGCTGGCCGCATTGTAGCCGCGAAAAGTCCCGCTAACATCGTGTCGCCACGACCGGACTCCGTGCAATCTTGAGTCGCCCCATAGTAAAGCTGCGTGTCCTTCCACGCTGCATCAACTAAGTTTACTCAGCGTCGTGCGCCGAATCTTTTTCCTTGCCCGACTTCTCTTCTTTTTCTCGTATGTCCCGTTCTTCGTGGGACTCGTACTCAAACTGCTCCGCGTCCTGACAATCTGCTGGGAGAGGAGCATGGCCCATAAAGGGCGACCTATTTTTCATATACACCTAAATTGGTTGCGGAGGCTGCCATTGAATGCAGCATCATGCAGTTTATGAGGCTGCCGAGCTACCTTTGCTCCATCCCCGCACAGAAAATTTTTTGTTAGTCGTCAGGCGGCTGGTTCACCGTGTTGGTAGCTAACCTAATTTCCCGACTTTATGCCCATACTTTCCAGCCTGAGCACCTAACAAACTCAAACTTAATCCCGGCTCAGGTGCGCCCATCCTGATTTATCCTGTTCGAACTCTTGGGATACAATCCCAAACGGGGGAGCCGTTAAGCTCCAAGCCTATAGTTTCAAGGCCGAACCCATACGATCACCACAGGACCGAGAAAATCTGTGGCGCAGTCGGCATACGGACCTCCGAGTGTTCACGCTTCCAAAAGCGGCGCTGCGCCACGCCAAAACCATGGCACGGAAACTTACTGGCAACTTCCCAGCATCGGTTCTCCCGTGCCTTAGAACTATTCGGCGTGTGGCGTATCCGTTGGACCTACACTTTAATCCGTGACGAACCCGGCTTGCGCCTTAAACGAACACGGAACCGAAAACTTGGTAGCGGGGGCCAGATTCGAACTGGCGACCTGTTGCTTATGAGGCAACCGAGCTACCGGGCTGCTCCACCCCGCAACAAAACTTTCCGGACGTACAGGCGGGAATTGCACCCGCTTGGTGGCCTCGGGTAGGCAACCACGGTTTGGGACACCGAAAAACCAAACGGTACTTCTTCATTAACCCGATACTTTTTAAGGTGCGCGTCGCTGTCCGCGCTGCCGTACGTCCGAAACTCTGGGAGCCGCAAGCGGCCCCTACTATAGATACTGCTATTCGCTGGCCTTTGCCAGCAGAAAATCAGGGGAGTCTGGAATGGTCCTGCCCCAGCATTACCCGGTGTCCGGTGTCCGTCCCGCCTGAATGGTGAAGCATGTCCTCTTCAAGACTGCTCCCCCTAAGCCCGCAACGGGATGCTGCCTATTGCGGGAATCCCGGTTTCTTGGCCCGCTTTCTGGTCGCCGCCAAGGCATTCGTGATGCCCAGACCGCCGATCAAAATCAGCCCCGCGATCAAAATGCCAAAGCCAAACGTCATGTCATTCCTTGTCAAGAATCTCGGCCAGCTTGTCGCTGTCGAGATCGTCGTTTTTGCCGACCCACTCTAGCTTCTCAAGGGCCTCTTCGCGGGTCAGTTCGCCCTTGCGATACTTCTCCCGGATTTCGGCCGTCTTTTCGGCGTCATACTTCTTGTGCTCCTCAAGTTCCTTTTCGGCCCACTGGTAAACCGATGGATCGTGCGCAAACTTCTTGCGGGCCTCGTCCAGCGTCAACTCGAAGCTAGCCTCGTTCTGGTCCTTGCGCTTCCATACCCACTGAAGCAGCGGATCGCAAACGTAGCAATGCCACAAGCACCCGAGGTCGTCGCCGAACCAGTCCTCGAACTTCTCGAAATACTCCGGGTCATCCTTGTCCCAATGGCGCTTCCAATTACGGATGAACCACGGGAGCGGAATATAATGGCCCCACGAGCAAAGATATGTTTGCCCGTCCCACAAAACGAACTCTATAAGAGCCCAATACCAAATCTGAGCATCGCATCCGATAAGAATCCGGACATCCTGCTCGTTCCATCCCCCCATGCTGATGTGCCAGCGGCGGAGGCGGAACTGCAAAACAGGGCGAACTTTCGCCCAAAGTTTGGACAACATGTGGCTTTTCTCCTCTGACCGCCCACACATTTACGCGGTGCGGGTGGTCTTGCTAGGGTTAGTAGCCATCTGTGTCTCCTCAATTTCCGATAACAACTGTGTCTCTCATAGCTCTAAATACTACCACAAAAGACAAATCTTTGAAACTTGGTAGCTATGGGAGGAGTCGAACCTACCGTCTCTGGTTTATGAGACCAGCGTACTATACCGTTGTACGACACAGCCACAAAACTTGGTCGGGGGAACGGGATTCGAACCCGTGACCTCATGCTCCCAAAGCATGCGCGCTCCCAGACTACGCTACCCCCCGAATGCCCAGCATGCCGAACATGATGGGCTCGAAATCCTTTTCCTCGCCGAGGAGCCGGGGTTCCTCCCCCAGCCTCAGCAGCCAAGTCCCCTCGGGGTACGCTATGACCATAACCTCAGGTGTGAACCCGTTCATCAGGACTTGGTTGTATGCATCGTATATCTCGTCCACAGTCATTGTGCCTCCGTGAAAATCGTTCACCGTCTGTGAAAACCACTCACCACTTTCCGACCGGATCATATCTTCGCTCGAACCACCAACGGATGCGATCCGCCACAGGCCCCAACCATTCGTGCCTTTGTGCAAATCTGTACAGCCATTCTGCGATCTGCATACTCCTCCAAACTTGGTCAGGGCGACTGGATTCGAACCAGCGGCCTCATCCACCCCAAGGATGCGCGCTACCAGACTGCGCTACGCCCTGACACTAAACTTGGTCGAGCCACCCAGATTTGAACTGGGGCTCTCCTGCACCCGAGGCAGGCGGGGACAACCAGACTCCCCCATGGCTCGACAAAAACCGCGAGGAGCCCAGCGCCGTCTACACGGCTTGCCCTTCGCTGGGACATCCTCTCCAACTGGTGGCAGGAGGGGGATTTGAACCCCCACGGTCTCGCTTCCAACGCGAGTAGGCTACCAATTGCCCGACCCCGCCAAATCTGGTGGCAAACCCCGGACTCGAACCGGGACGACCATGCTCCCGACGCATGTGGGCTACCAATTACCCTAGTTCGCCACAAAACTTAATGCCTAGAATTCTAGGCTTTACTGCATTTTTCAGCCTCAATGCCTAGAATTCTAGGCTTTAGTTGTAGTGGAATTACCGCGGGAGGGAACTGCTTTGAACCAAACCCCTGCGGCTATTCCGCTCGGGGTCTACCGTCGGCCTCAGCCTTCAGTGATGCCCCCGAGCCACTTGGGCTGCGGTCGCATTGGGTTCAAGTTACGCATATTCATTATAATACTCGAAAGTCCGGTTTCTGTCAACCGCTTTCAGAAGTATGGGAGCGAGACGCGAACGCCTCGCCCCCTACAACATCAAGCAGCGTCAGAACCCGCCCCAAGATTCATGAACTCCCTGCATTTGGAACGGGCACAAATCCCTTTCTTGGCACCTTGGGCTGCGCAGCCCTTAGCAGGTCGTCACCAAGTCCGGGGGAGGAAACCCTCCATTTATATAATACACGAAGTCGGGGGATTTTGGCTAGTTCTTTTTTCAACTATTTTTGCGGTCCTTCTGGTACGGCGTGGTCGGTTTCTCGAACTCTTCGCCGGGAGCCCACGAGGTCACGTGGAAACCCATCCATACCGCGGACTTGGCGATCTTATCCAATGTCTTCTGATCGATCACCAGAAGGTAGCGGTCGCCGCCCTCGAATTGCGAAGTGCAGAACCCAGCATTCTTGATCGCATCGCCGAAGAGCGGCTTGAGCTTGTCGTCCCACGTGTCGGAGAAATCCAGATAGATCATCTGGGCGTCAAGCGGAAACGGGGAGGCCGCCTTGTAGTCCTTGTAGAGCCCATAGTTCTCGAACGAGTCTTTTAGGAGGAAAATCATTTTCGCCCATGTGGCGGGGTCGTTCGCCTTGAGCTTTTCAGCCGTCTCCTTGGCTCCATCGGAGAACTTCGTGCGGCTGCCCCAGTACCCGGTGGGCACGTCATCCACGCAGTCCGCCGCCTTGACAACTTCCTCCAGCGTAGCGCCGCCCATCACGTAACGCAGCATGGTGTTGGCATATCGGGAGAACGCCTTGCTCCGAACTTCATCCCGTGCGATGTCAGTTAGTGCGTCGCTCATCACATCCCCCCGTAGGTGTTCTTGTAATCCCGGTAGTCGCAGTCCTCACACTTAGCATATTGACGCCAGTTGGGATCGAGGCTGGTTTGCGCGGGAAAGCCCTGACGCAGGGCGTCCTTCTCCAGAATCTCCTTCCCGCAGCCGGAGCAATGCATCGTCTTCTCTTCGGTCGTCATATTACTCATTCTGCCTCCGCGTCATCATCTGGCATCAACAACGTACGGACTTCCATAAGCAGCTTGCCCAAATGATTGTCGCCGTACGGGCTGTGCCCCGGACACTTCCGGTGCCGTCCGCTGCCGTCGCACACGCCCCAATACGTGTCGTGCCAATAGTTGCCTTCGATCAGTTCGGCGTGCCCGGAGGCGGCGAGCTTCAGCCGCATCTCCATCGGGGTGAACTTCTCGATCAATACGGCCCGCATGACATTGAGCTTGTCTTCCTCCCAGTCTTCCCTGAGGGGCTTCATCGTGTAGCCCAGCTTCTTCGCCTGAAAGGCGGTCAGGTTGGGATGGGACTCCAAGGAAAATACCCCGCGCTTCTCCTCGCTGGCAAACTTGTCCGCTTGATAGGCGTGTTCAGCGGACTTGAACAAGATGTTCCGGTAGACGATGGGATATGTGTAGAAATTCGAGAGGAAGTCCCATTCGCCGCGGAACAAATCAATTTTGGTCAGCGCGCTCATTTGCATCCCATGAGATCGAAACTTAGCACCAAAAACGGCGAAAAGAAAGCCACACCCTGCTGCGAGCCCATGCGGACTCGAACCGTGCCCCACTTTGCCGGAGGTTTTGGGATGGAACTCATGAATCTGAAACGACCCACGCTAAAGCTGATCATTGAGAAATCTTCCCCTTACAAACTCATGCCCGTCTTCCGTCCTGTACTTCCAAAATCCCGAGCCATCGGAGAAGCTGACCCATCGTTGTCCAGCTATTTTTGTGGCGACGATTTCTCGGCACTCATACCGGACTGACTGTCCCATCTTGTACATCGGCTTGGGTCTTTTCCGGCTCGAATTCTTTCTTGAGTTCTTCATATTGTGTCCGACGCTCTTCCTTTCGCTTGTCTGACAACTTGAAGAAAGCCTTCTTGACGGCATCCGGCAAGGAGGTCTTCATGTCGTTGTCGCTGCCCAACACCTCGAACCACGAATCCTCCGGGTTATCCGGCCCCGTGGGACGGAACGTGACAAGCGGCGGGGGATCGTAGTTGTAATCCTCCATGGTGTTCCACGCCATAATCACAAGCATGTCCAAGATTACTTTAGGCGGTATCTCGAAGGCATACGTCTTGCGGTACTGCTCATATTCGTCCCAGTTCCTCATTTCTTTGCCTTCTTCCGCTTGCGCTTGGCCGTGGGAACGACAAGAGCGAGCATCTCCTGAAACTCCTCGTCGTCGATGTACGGCGCGTAGCCAGTATCTTTATCTTCCTTCAAGCGCCAATAATAAGTTCCAGTCCCTTCCGTTTCGTCTTGGGCGATGAAGCGGCGGTATTCGTGGCGCTCGAACCGCGCCAGCAGCGAAGTCAGCGCTTTTCTAGGTGTGAGTTTCATACATTCCTTGTACCCAACGCAGGGTCTCCTGCGCATTTCCGTGAGAGACCTCATGTTCGGCCGTGAGATGGTTGATCCAGCGGTGAACGGCCCGATGCTTCAGCATCAGCATGCATTCACCGCAATGGACACAATCCTTGTACGGCTTGGGCTGCGGTTTCGGCTTTCGGGTTTTCCTGTAAAAATGCTCGGCTACCCAGTAAGCCCCCAGAACGGCTCCCCCCGGCACCACAGCCACGATGAAAACCTTTCTGGCCAGTTTATTCCAGTTCATCAATCATCCTCGCCACGACGCTCGATTGGCAATCCAATCTTATCATCATGGTCGGGGAAGTTCACCGTAAATCCCATCTCGCTGGTCTTCTTGAGCTTCAGCGATTTCTTGAAATTGGTCTTGAGGCGGGCCAACGTCTCTTGGCGGTCCAGCCCGAGGCAATAGGATGCCACAACAAGCTCGCGCAGATGGGCCAATCCCAGCCCCTCCGTGGCGTTGACCAATTCCTGCAATTCCTTCTCTGGCATATGGTCCTTGAGCAGGTGGTACAGATAGGCCTTGCGCGCCTCGGCCACCGGGTGGTTCAGCCCCACCACGAGGTCGAAGCGTCCGGGGCGCTTCACGATGCGATCCTCAAGCTGGTCCGGCTTGTTGGTGGTCGCGAGGTGGACGATGTGCTCGACCTGCGTCTCGCCATCTAGCAGCGCCAGCAATGCGCGGGCGGACGAGGACTCGTCGCTGCTCCCCATGAAGGTCTCGATATCCTCGATGATGGTGAGGATCGGCCGCCGGGGTTCGATCTGCCGGATGCCCCCGAGGGCGTTCTCTGCAAGACGGCAATTGGTGACCATAACCACGATGCCGTCACGGCGCACAACGTCGTCACACAGCAGGCGGATGATGCTGGTCTTGCCGCATCCAGCGGGGCCATACATCAGGATGCCCCGCTTGTGCAGCAGCCCGGTCTGCTTGAATAGCTCCTCGCGGTCCCAGAAGACCTTGATCTGGTCAAGAATGAAGTCAATGGGCATGCCCGGCAGCCGGAGCAGGCAGTCGGATGGGAACTTCACCTTGCTGAGGTACCAC
>Ga0074046_10002327_pt1 | contig 16543 bp, 15 predicted proteins | sample BogForMeECP23OM3_FD_94441 | JGI IMG/M metagenome (GOLD analysis project Ga0074046, IMG submission 94441) | Bog forest soil microbial communities from Calvert Island, British Columbia, Canada - Bog Forest MetaG ECP23OM3 | ecosystem: Environmental > Terrestrial > Soil > Wetlands ...
CAAGGAAATGTACTATGCCTTCTTCGCCCGCCATTGGAGTGGGCCGATTCAGTTGCGCGGTTTAGAGGACCGCACTTATCACATCGTGGACTACGTGAACCATAAAGATCTCGGAAGCGTACAAGGCCCCCAGGCCACAATTTCTGCTGCGTTCAACCAACATCTGCTGCTCGAAGCAAAGCCCGACTGACGCGGCCTACCGTGGAACCTCAGCCCAAAGACGCCAGCGAGCGATTGCGAGAAATCATCCGCCGGAATCGCCGCTCCGAAAAAGTGGGAGTCTACGCCGTCTGCTCCGCTCACCCCAGCGTCATTGCGGCGGCCGTTCAGCAGGCCGTTGAAGATGAATCCGTCCTGCACGTCGAATCTACCTCCAGCCAGGTAAATCAATTGGGCGGTTACACCAGACAAACTCCATCTCAGTTCGCCGAGTTTGTTCACTCCGCGGCGCAGCAGGGTGGACTTCCCCGGGACCGCGTCCTGCTGGGCGGCGACCACCTGGGCCCGTACCCCTGGCGAGAACAGCCTTGGGATGTAGCTCTGCACCACGCTCGGGAACTGGTTCGCTCGTGTGTACTCGCCGGTTACCAGAAGATTCATCTCGATGCCAGTATGGCGTGTGCCGACGACCCAACCTCGGGGCCTGACCAGCGCACCGTCGCGCAGCGAGCCGCCATCCTCTGTTCAGCTGCCGAAAGTGCCTTTGAAGATTTGCCGCCAGGATCCTCCGCTCCCCTTTACGTCATCGGCACCGAAGTTCCGGCTCCGGGAGGCGAATCGCTTCCGGGCGCACCTCCCGCAGTATCCCCGGCCGACCAAATTGATCACACCTTGGGACTTTTCCGCGCGGCCTTCGACCAGCAGAAAGTGGCAGCGGCGTGGGAAAGGGTGATTGGCATGGTGGTACAGCCCGGAGTGGAGTTTGGCGAAAACGTGATTTTCGACTATGACCGACAGAAAGCGATGGCACTCTCGGCTGCCTTGCCGGAGACTCCTGCTCTGGTTTATGAGGCGCACTCCACGGACTACCAGAAGCCCGCAGCGCTTGCCCAGATGGTGGAAGACCATTTCGCGATCTTGAAAGTGGGGCCATGGCTAACCTTCGCGTTCCGGGAGGCTGTCTTCGCCTTAGGCGCCATCGAGCGCGAACTGCTGGCGCAGCGAAGGGGAGTTCGTCTTTCGCAAGTCCGGGAAGCGCTCCAAGCCGCCATGTCGCGCAATCCTGTTTATTGGCGATCCTACTACCACGGGAGTGAAGACGAAATACAGCTGGCGCGCATCTACAGTTACAGCGACCGTTGCCGGTACTACTGGGGCGACCCTAAGGTTCAGCAAGAACTGGCCCAACTCCGCGCCAACCTTGATGCCTGCCCGGTGCCTCCAACGTTATTGAGTCAACACCTGCCTTCACAGTACGAGGCGATAAGGTCCGGGCGGCTGTCAATGCATGCCGAAGACACGATTCAAGAACACATCCGAACTGTCTTGCATGTTTATGCCGCGGCTTGCGGCACATAAGACGACTGACGACTAAGGGTTGTTTTCCTTGTAGAGGACAAACCAGAAGCGGCGCTCAGCGCCGGCACGGATTGTTTCCGGCTTACCGACGCTTAGAACGAAACCAGATCTGACCTCTGCTGATCGCTCGCAACCCCGATCCGGCTGCAGTTCCCCCGAAGATGCTAAATTAGAAGATTCATGTCTGCCCCAAACTCTCTCTTCGTTCGCGCCGCCAAGGCTCAGCCCACTGAGCGGACTCCCGTCTGGTTCATGCGTCAGGCTGGACGCTACATGGCGGAGTACCGCGCCGTCCGCAAGCAATATTCCCTGATCGAGATCTGCAAGAAGCCGGAGGTCGCGGCCCGGGTCACGATTGAAGCTGCCGAGATCCTCAAAGTCGATGCGGCCATCATCTTCGCCGACCTCCTTCTTCCCCTCGAAGTCATGGGACTGCCCTTTCACTTCGCTGCCGGTGAAGGACCGAAGATCGAAAAGCCGGTGCGCACTCCCGAAGACATTGCTCTTCTGCGCGCCGATCGTGCCGCCGACTTGGGCTACGTTTCTGAGGCGGTGAAGCTGGTGTGCAAGCACTTCGGCGACAAGCTTCCGGTCATCGGATTCTGCGGCGCGCCCTTTACGCTCGCCAGTTACATGATCGAAGGCGGAGGATCGCGCAACTATCTTTTCACCAAGAAGATGATGTACTCCGCGCCCGCCGCGTGGAACGAACTGATGGGGAAGTTGGTCGCGGTGACCGCCGAATATTCCGCCGAGCAGGTGCGCGCCGGCGCCGACACCATCCAGATTTTCGATAGCTGGGTGGGCTGCCTGAGCGTCGAAGATTACCGTCGCTACGTTTTGCCGCATGTGAAGGACATGGTAAAGCGCCTGCAAGAGACCGGTGCACCCGTGATCTACTTCGGTACCGACAGTTCGACTTTGCTTCCGTCGATGCAGGAAACCGGCGCCGAAGTGATCGGCCTCGACTGGCGCATTCCGCTCGACACCGGATGGCGAAGCCTCGGCCTTAAAGGCGCCGTGCAGGGCAATCTCGATCCAGTACTGCTCTTCGCCGATTGGAAGGAGCTCAAAACGCGGGCCGAGGACATTCTGCGCCAAGCCGCCGGGCGCCCCGGCCACATCTTCAATCTCGGCCACGGCATTCTTCCTGAAACTCCGCTGGACAACGTGAAAGCGCTCTGCGATTTCATTCGCGAGCACTCAGCGCATTTCAAGGTGGCGGTCAAGAGCAAGCGTTGATGGTCGCCTTTTATGAATTGTCATCCTCAATATGAATTGTCATCCTGAGCGAAGCGAAGGACTTGCTGTTCGCCGCAAAATGCAGGAGTTGAAATGACGGCCTGTCCGCTGGGTCCCGCCGGCCAGTGCTATTGCGCGAATCGGGTGAGTTCGTTTGCCGCCGCGCCCGCGAAAACCGCCGTGCTTCTGCTGGCTCACGGCAGCCCCGAGAATGCCAGCCAGGTTCCTGAGTTTCTAAGTTATGTCACCGGCGGACGACCCTTGCCGCCAGCGGTGGTCGAAGAGATCCGTCGTCGCTATTCGCTGATCGGTTTCTCGCCGCTTCCGTGTTGGACTCTTTTGCAAGCCGATCAACTGTCGCAGTCGTTGCAGATGCCCGTGTTCGTAGGGATGCGCAACTGGAAGCCCTTCATCGCCGATGCGGTGAAGGCAATTGCGAGCGCGCGATATGAGCGCGTGATCGCCATCTGCCTCGCGCCGCAGAATTCGCGCACCAGCGTTGGGCTCTACCGCAGCGCGGTAACTGGCCAGAGCAATGTTCCTTTCAAGTTGGATTTCGTCGACGAATGGCACGATCAGCCGCTGCTCGCCAAAGCGTTTGCCGAAAAATTACACGCGGGCTGGGAGAAGGCGTGCGCCGAATGCCGAACGAAGGTGCCGGTAATCTTCACCGCGCACAGCGTCCCGCAGCGCACGATTACCGAAGGCGATCCCTATGAGCGGCAATCCAAAGAGACCGCCGAGTTGGTGGCGAAAGAAGCGGGTCTGTTGCCAGCGGACTGGACGTTCGCCTTTCAAAGCCAAGGCATGTCAGGCGGCGCGTGGATCGGTCCCACGGTAGAGGACACGATCAGGAACTTGAAGGCAAAGGGTCACAGCGGTGTCTTCCTGCATCCCATTGGATTTCTGTGCGATCACGTAGAGGTGCTCTACGATATCGATATAGCCTTCAAACAGTTCGCCGAAAAAGAAGGCATGCGCCTGTGGCGAGCCGAGTCTTTGAACGGCTCCAAGACATTAACGGCAGCTCTGGCGGAAGTAGTAAGGAGTCAAAAACTGAGAGCCGAGAGCTGACAGCTGAGAGCTAATTAATGAAACGTATAGCCATCATCGGCGGCGGAATTTCCGGCCTCTCGGCCGCGCATACGCTCGAAGAAAGGCGCCAGTCCGGTGAGCCGGTCGAGTATGCTCTTTACGAGTCCAGCCCACGCCTGGGTGGAGTGCTCGTCACCGACCGCGTTGACGGCTGTCTGGTCGAAGCCGGCCCCGATTCGTTTCTCACCGAGAAGCCGTGGGCTGCCGACCTATGCCGCAAGATCGGGTTAGGCGATCAACTTATTGGATCGAATGATTCTGAGCGCAAGACCTACATCGTAGCCAGGGGCAAGCTGGTGGTGATGCCCGATGGACTCATGTTCATGGTGCCCACGAAGATCATGCCCACCGTGTTCTCGCCTCTTTTTTCTTTGCGCACAAAGATGCGCATGGCGGCCGAGTGGTTCCATCCACCACACAAGGCTTCCAGCGACGAAACGGTTGCCGAGATGGTCGAACGCCACTACGGTTCCGAGATGGTCGATCTGCTGGCCGATCCGCTGCTCTCCGGAGTTTACGGTGGCGAAGCTTCGCAGTTAAGCGTGCGCGCCGTGTTGCCGCGCTTCGCTGACATGGAAGCGAAACACGGCAGTCTGGGGCGCGCCATGCTTGCTGCCCGCGGGAAAATGGGCGCCGCTGCGAACGGCCCGGCGCGGCCGCTGTTTACTTCGCTCAAAGAAGGCATGCAGCAGATGGTTGACGCCCTGGTGGCGCGTCTGGATGCGAACGCGCTCAAAACGTCTTCGCGCGTGCTGTCTGTGATCCAGCAGGATGACGGCTGGACGCTTTCCGCCGGATACCAGAGCGACCATTTCGACGCTGTGATCATCGCGGCCCCAACCCATGCCGCTGCGGCCGTGCTGCAAGATGCGAATGAGGATCTGGCGCGCGATCTGCGGGAGATCAAGTACAGCTCTTCGGTGACGGTCACGCTAGGTTACGACGAACAAGTGCGCCGCTCGCTTCCGCCAGGGTTCGGATTTCTGGTGCCGCGCAGTGCCGGGCACCGAATGCTCGCGGCTACTTTCGTGCACAACAAGTTTCCTCATCGTGCGCCGGACAACCGGGCCATTGTCCGCTGCTTTCTTGGCGGCGCGCGCGACGAACAGATCCTCGAAACGAGCGAAGAGGAGATTCTCGCAATCGTTCGCCGCGAACTCCGGCAGATTATCGCCCTCAATGCCGACCCTCTGTTTGCGCGCGTCTATAAATGGAAGTCGGCGATGGCGCAGTATGCGGTCGGTCACCTCGACCGCTTGCAGCGCATCGAATCGCTCCGCCAGAAACTTCCCGGCCTGGCGCTCGCCGGCAACGGTTATAACGGCATCGGAGTTCCCGACTGCGTTCGGTCCGGCGCGGAAGCGGCGACCAAAATCCTCGCCGAAATGGGGATGTGGTCGGCGGCATAGCTGGCAGCGCTTTTGCCACACTCTGATATTCTGAGTTTTTCCGACCGCTATGCTCATCTCATGGGAATGACTGCGTCCGCAAGCCGATGGAAGATCATGGTTGCCTTCGGGCTGGTCTATGTCTTCTGGGGATCGACGTATCTGGGCATCGGCATCGCGGTGGAGCGGATTCCTCCGGGCGTCATGTGCGCCGCGCGCTTCCTGGTGGCGGGCACGGTAATGCTCGCTTACTGTGCGCTGACTGGACGGCGCATTCGCTTTTCGGCGCGTCAGCTTGGCCATCTGGCGGCGGTCGGCATTCTGCTGTTGATGGGAGGCAATCTCACGCTTTCCTATGCGGAGCGGGTCGTCCCTACTGGCTTGGCGGCGCTGCTGATCGCGGTTTCACCGCTCTGGTTTCTGGCGATCGATAGCCTGTTGCTGGGCGACCATCACATCTCGCGGCGCGGCAAGATCGGGATCGTAATCGGCATCGCCGGAGTCGTTGTCCTTATCTGGCCTGACCTTCAGCACTCGAATTCCCTTGGCCATCGCGAACTCTGGTGGACGCTCTCAGTGCCACTCAGCTCGTTCAGTTGGGCGCTGGGCTCGGTGCTCTCGAAAAAGTGGCAGACCGCGGCGTCCGATCCGTTCAGCGCCACGGCGTGGCAGGTGACCTTCGCGGGCATCGGGAATCTGATTTTTGCGCTGCTGGTCGAGAAACCTTCCAACGTCACTTGGACCTTCCGCGGAGTGGGCGCGATTCTGTTTCTGGTGGTGTTCGGTTCCTGGATCGGCTACACGGCTTACATCTGGCTGTTGCAGCACGTTCCGACCTCGAAGGTTTCTACCTACGCCTACGTTAATCCCGTGGTCGCGGTGTTTCTGGGATGGCTGGTTCTGCACGAGCGCATCGACCGCTTCATCGCGATCGGAAGCGCGATCATCGTGGCTTCGGTGGTGCTGGTGACGAGCGCGAAGGTCTCGACTCGGGCGGCGGCGGAAGAGTTGCCTGCGGTCGAAGCGGCGGGAGATTGAGTTCGCAGGTCAGCCATAAATGAAAAGCGGCGGTTAATTTGTGGAGAGTTGCGGCTACTCTTCTGGTTCTTCGGCGTCGTTGACTACATCAACTACTCGGTTTCGGATGTTGAAGACCAGCTTCGGATCGCTGCCGTGCTGAAAAGTGACTCGCATAGGGGTACGCTCCCAGACGGGAGGTGGGCATTCCGAATCGGGATCGTCGGTTCCTGCGGGTTCGCCTGCCTCTTTTTTCAGGATCGGCTTGCGGCGTCCTACCTGGGCTACCACCGCGTAGAGTTTCTTGCCATCTTCGGAAACGCCGCAATAGGCGATGTAGTCGCGATACCAGCTTGCCGTGGAATAGAAAGAATCGAACTCAGGCAGGTTGAGTTGGGAGACTCGCCCGGTGAGGCGGTCGACCAGCAGCCAGCCTCCGCGTTGCCACTGCCAGCGCACGGCGGTCGTGCCTGCGTTCTCCGTGGGCAGGGCATCGTTTACGCGAAAGGCACGCCGGACTACGAACAGGCGGTCGGTCAGTTCATGCGGAGTTCCGGTCGTGTATTCCTTGAGCCTGGTATCCACAAACAACGGACGCACTTTCAGGTCGAGCAGCTTTTGTCCGGTGGCGTTGGGCCACTTGGCAGAAATCCATTTTCCAAAAGCGATGACATGAGGCTTTGGAGCGGCAGCGCATTCCATTGACGCCAGGCAGAGGATGGCAAGGATTAGCGAGACTTTCCGCAGCATGATGAAAGACTGGCACGGGCACGGACGTCGACGCAATGACGGCTGAACAGGGAAAATGTTCGGTTTCCTGGCGAGGACGGACGAGCGGGTCGCCCGTCCCCACACTCGCCCGCCCCTCCCACTCGGCTGTCCCTGCGCGGTTCGTAGTATTGAAAATGTTTTTCAGTTACCATGGGGCTTGAAAGACCATGGTAAGGCGATGAGTTTTCCGCAACGCGAGCGCCAGACAACCCCTTCTCCGCAGTCGAGTTCTTATGCGGGTATGGGAGATTTGCTGGTGGCCCGCCGGAAGCAGTCGATTCTGGTGGTCGAGGACAATGTGGTGAACGCGGCGCTGCTGAAGGAGATGCTAGCGAGCCGCGGCCATCCGACGGTTGCGGTGCACAGCGCGGCGGAGGCGGAGGCGGAAATCCGGCGCGAGGCTCCGGACCTGATTCTGCTCGACATTATCATGCCCGGCAAGACCGGCTACGAATTGTGCCGCGAACTCAAAAACGATCCCAGGACACGCCTGATTCCGATCGTGATGATCACGGGTTTGAGCGCTCAACAAGACCGCGTGAAGGGCATTGAAGCGGGCGCCGACGATTTTCTGACCAAGCCCATCAGTTCCGAGGAATTGTTCGCGCGCGTGGGTTCGTTGCTCAAATTGAAGGAATTCACCGACGAATTGGAAACGGCCGATTCGGTGTTGTGCACACTGGGGCTGGCCGTGGAGGCGCGCGATCCTTACACCGAAGGCCACTGTGAGCGGCTGAGGCGCAACGCTTCGGATCTGGGGCGATTTCTCGGATTGGACGCAGAAAGCATTGTGGCCCTGGAGCGTGGCGGTTACCTGCACGACCTGGGGAAGATCAAGGTACCGGATAATATCCTGAGTAAGGGAAGCGATCTGACCCCGGCGGAGTGGGAGATCATGAAGCTGCATCCGGTGACCGGCGAAAGCATTTGCCGCCCGTTGAAGTCGTTGCGGCTGGTGCTTCCGATCATCCGGCATCATCACGAGCACTCGGACGGCAGCGGCTATCCGGATAGGCTGCGGGCGGGCGAGATTCCCCTTCTGCCGCGCATTCTGCAGGTGGTGGATATTTACGATGCCTTGCGCACGGAGCGTCCATATAAGCCGGCGCTCGTCCACGAGCAAGCGGCGTTGACCATGCGCGCCGAGGCGCAAAGCGGACTTTGGGACGAGCAGTTGGTCGCCGAGTTCTTCAGCATGCTCGACAAGCGGCGGCAGGTGGCGTGAAAATCCGGTGATCGGTCATCGGGTCATCTAAATTCAAGTGCCAGAGCCTTTGACTTTCAATCACCCGATGACCCGATGACCCGATTTCTCCAATGACCTACAGTTTCGTGATTCCCGCCTATAACGAAAGCAGCCGCATCCGGCCGACACTCGATGTGCTGCTCAGCCATTCGCACCAACAAAACTGGGACGCGGAAATTGTGGTTGTTAACGACGGATCGAAAGATGATACCGCGGAAATTGTGCGGGAATACGCCAAGCGGCATCCGCAGATTCGGCTGCTGGAGAACCCCGGGAACCACGGCAAAGGTTACAGCGTGCGCAACGGGATGCTGCATGCGCGGGGCGATATCTGCCTGTTCACCGATGCCGATCTTTCTTCGCCGATCACGGAGGCGCAGAAATTGTTCGACGCGATTGGCCAGGGCGCCGACATCGCGATCGGATCGCGCTGGCTGCGGGTGGAACTGCAGACCGAACGGCAACCATTGTACCGGCAGGCATTTGGACGAATTTTCAACCTGGTGTTGCGGGTGATTCTCGGCTTGCGTTTCGCGGACACGCAATGCGGATTCAAAGCTTTTCGGCGAGACGCGGTACAACGCATTTTCCCTTTGCAGAAAATTGAGCGCTGGGCATTCGATCCGGAAATTCTGTTTCTGGCGCGGCGCGCGGGCCTGCGGGTGGAAGAGGTTCCGGTGCTGTGGGCGCACAGCGAGGGGACGCGGCTGCATCCTTTCCGGGACGGACTGCGAATGTTCGTGGAAGTTTTGCGGATTCGGTGGAATGCAATGACGGGGGAATACGAGACTGCGGTCGTGCCTTCTCCGGGGAAGTTGTGAGTTGGACCTTTGCGTGGGGACGGGCATCGCCCTGTCCAAGCGGAGCGGAGGCCCTCTTCCACACCTGCTACGAATCGGTTCGACGGTTTGTGCTTCCGGCAAGGCGCACGAATTCTGCGATCTGGGCGCCCATTTCCATGGTGGAGACGGTTCGCTCACCGTGGCGGGCCAAATCGCGGGTGCGAAAACCTCCATTCAAGGTTGAGATGACGCCAGCCTCCACACATTCCGCTTCCTGGCGCAGATGAAAGGTATGGCGCAGCATCAGGGCTACGGAGAGGATGGCGCCCAGCGGATTGGCGACGCCCTGACCGGCGATGTCGGGAGCCGATCCGTGAACGGGTTCGTAGAGACCGACCGGTCCTCCGATGCTGGCCGATGCCAGCAGTCCGAGTGATCCGACGACCCCGCCAACCTGATCCGACAGTATGTCGCCGAACATGTTTTCGGTGAGGATGACGTCAAAGTCGGCAGGCCTGAGGACGAGCGACATGGCGGCCGAGTCCACGTACATGTGGGAGAGTTGGACATCGGGAAAATCGAGGGCGATGCGAGTCACTACTTCGCGCCAGAAACGCGAACACTCCAGAACATTCGCCTTGTCGACGGAGACCAGGCGCCGGCGGCGGGTGCGAGCCAGTTGAAATGCGATGCGGGCGATGCGCTCGATCTCGGGCTCACTGTAACGCATGGTGTTGATGGCATGGCGCGCGCCGGGAGCGCCTTCAATAGAGCGAGGCTGGCCGAAATACAATCCGCCGAGCAGTTCGCGCACGATGAGAATGTCAGTGCCTTTAACGATCTGCTCACGCACCGGCGAGCAGGCAGCCAGCGCCGGATAAAAAACAACGGGACGGAGATTGGCGAATGCTCCGAGTTCCTGGCGGAGACGCAACAGCCCTGCTTCGGGGCGAAGCTCGCGTGGGTTGTGATCGAAGGCGGGACTGCCAACGGCTCCGAGCAGTACGGCTTGCGATGCGAGGCAGGCTTGAATGGTCGAGTCGGGCAAGGGATTGCCAAATTTTGCCAGAGCCACCCCGCCGACTTCTTTTTCGTCGAGTTCGAGATCGTGGCCAAAGCCGCTGGCCACCTCTTCCAATACACAGATGGCTTGAGAGATTACTTCAGGACCGATCCCGTCACCGGGGAGGGAAGTGACACGGAGTTGCATGCAATCCTCGAGTCGTTTTCCGAAAGGATAAATGAGGATGAAGACGTAATGGTAACGCGGTTTCGCGATGTGCCTTTTAAATTTTCTGTAAAGATGTGGGCTGGCGCCGTCTCATTTTGCGGCGGTGGGAGACGGGGCAAGCCCCGTCTCTACAGGTGTTCGCTTACACCCCCCAGAGATAATCCTCTTGCTCGCTGTGATGATCGGCGTGGGGGACCGGCGCCCCGCCGAACCAGTTGGCAGGCGCAGGAACACCTGGCCGGGCCTGACCGGCGCTGCTGGAGACTTGAGCCGGATGCGAATCATTGGCATTGATTCCTGCGCTAGCGGAGGCGGCACGCGGGAAAGGCAAAGTGGCCGTAGCGGGCGGAAACTTCTTGCTCTGGCCGGCGACATCGCTGGGGCTAACCGCGCCGCGGCTGACATCTTGAATCAGTTCGAGCAAGTGGCTGTCCTGAACCTTCTTGATGCGGTCGGCCAATACTACAAACCTGCGATAGATCTCATCGAGTTCGCGGCGTTCAAACTGGTGTCCCAGTTGTTCGCAGCGCAGAGCGAGCGCGTGGCGGCCGGAGTGCTTGCCCAGCACCAGCCGTGAGTCGGGCACGCCGACAGATTGGGGCGTCATGATTTCGTAGGTCAGTGGATTTTTGAGCATGCCATCCTGGTGAATTCCGGCCTCGTGCGCAAACGCATTCCGTCCGGTGATGGCTTTGTTGGGTTGCACGGGCACCCGCGTGATTTCCGCCAACATCTGGCTGGAGGCATACAGGTGCTCGCTGGCGACCGCGGTTTCGTAATGATAGCGGTCGGGGCGTACCCGCATCGCCATGACGATTTCTTCCAGAGAGGCATTGCCGGCGCGTTCACCGATGCCGTTGATGGTGCACTCCACCTGGCGCGCTCCCTGCTGCACTCCCGCAAGCGAGTTCGCGACCGCCAGGCCAAGGTCATTGTGGCAGTGCGTGGAGATCGTTACTTTATCAATGCCGGCTACTTTCTCGCGCAGCGTGCGGATGAGTTGGCCGTATTCCTCGGGCATTGTGTAGCCGACAGTGTCGGGAATGTTGACGGTGGTGGCGCCGGCGGCGATTACGGCTTCGACAACCTGGCAGAGAAATGGGACGTCGGTACGGGTGGCGTCTTCGGGCGAGAACTCAACGTCGGCACACAAGGACTTCGCGTGCCGGACGGCGTTGCGCGCCTGCTCCAGGCACTGCTCCCGCGTGATGCGCAGCTTGTATTTCAGGTGAATGTCAGAGGTTGCCAGAAAAACGTGGATGCGCGGGTGCGCCGCTCCCTGCAACGCCTGCCAGGCGCGGTCAACATCACCGGTACAGGCGCGGGCCAGGCCAGCGATGATAGGGCGCCGCACCGTGGCAGAGATGCGCTGCACGGCTTCGAAGTCGCCATCGGAGGCGATGGGAAATCCGGCCTCGATCACGTCCACGCCCAAGCGGTCTAGTTGCTGGGCCAGGTGCAGCTTTTCCTGCACATTCATGCTGCAGCCCGGCGACTGCTCGCCGTCACGAAGCGTGGTGTCGAAAATGGTGATGCGCGGCTTATCCATAAATGCGGACCTCCCGGAAGATTACTTATTTACTTTATCGGCAGATTGGGACGAAAGAAAAGATTATTATTATTACAACAACATTAGATTACATGATAGTATTAGATGGGCTTATGGAGCGTCTATGTTTGATAACAGGTCTGAGGTTTCAGATCTTAGGTCTCAGGAACCCCGTCTGCGGACACTTGAAGCCTGACACCTAAGACCTAAGACCTGACATCTGATCCCTATGGACCTTTCACAACTGGAAGTCTTCCTCACCGTAGCTCGCGAACGGCGGTTTTCGCGGGCGGCCGAAAAGCTGTTTCGGACGCAGTCGGCAGTCAGTCAGACCATCCGCAAACTCGAACTCGAGATCGGCGAGCCGCTGTTCGACCGTTCTTCGCGTGAGGGCGTACTCACCGACGCCGGGCGCGTTTTGCAGGAATACGCCGAGAAGTTGCTCAACCTGCGGCAGGACGCGCAGACGGCGCTGGTGGAGATGCGCGAGTTACAGAAGGGGCAACTGGCGATCGCCGCCAATGAATTTACCGCGCTCTACCTGTTGCCGGTACTGGGCGAGTTTCGCCGCCTGCATCCAACGATCAAGATCACGGTGCTGCGTTCGCTGGGCAGCCACATTCCCGACGATGTGCTCAAGCACAACGTGGAACTTGGGGTACTTTCTTATGATCCCCAGGAGCCGCAGTTGCGCTCCACTGTGGTGTATCTGGACGAATTGACCTTGGTTGTTCCTCCCGGCCATCCCCTGGCCGCATCGGGCGAAGTCAGTGTTCGGCAATTGGGCGCGGAGTCGTTCGTGGCCCACATTGTGGCGTCCCCTTACCGCGACAAAGTGATCGAAGCGTTCCGCCGCCACAAAACTCCGCTGCATATGGACGTGGAACTACCTACGCTGCAAGCGATCATGCGTTTCGTGTGCATGGGGAATGGGGTGGCGCTGGTGCCCGAAATCAGTGTGGAAAACGAGATCAGCCGTGGAGAGCTGGTACGCATTCCAGTGCGCGATCTGCGGTTTCAGCGCAAGCTGCGGCTGGTGTACCGCCAGGAATCGACGCTGTCACACGCAGGAAGAGCGTTTTTGAAAGTGGCGGAGCAGGTGGCTAAAGACAGAGGCGGGCGGTATTGCTTTCAGCGAGAAAAGTAGCAGCTATGCCGGCTGTCCTTCTTCCTCAAGCATCGCCGCCATCGCCTCCGGAACGCTGGCGTAGACGTCGAGAACCGAAACGAGGTTGGTAATTTCAAAGAGGCGTCGAACCGATTTTTTGGGGCTGGCAAACTTCAGTGTGTATCCGGCCGCTTCCGCCCACATGTGGGTCAGCACCAGCTCGCCCAAACCGCCGCTGTCCACCGAATCGATGCCCGCTAAATCCACCACCATCCGGCGCACGGAGGGCAGCACGTCGGCGACAGTAGTGGACAGCGCTCGAGCCTCGCTGTGGAAGAGGATCCGCCCCTGACAGTGCAGCACCACCGCGCTGCCGGGGTGTCCGGCCTCGAGGCTGAGCTTGAGTTTCTTATCGCTTTTCCCGCCAGTCGCTGACGGTGCGCGCGCGGATTCTGCACCCGGCATCACAGTCGAATTTCTGGGTCGCATGCCTACACGCTAGCCGCTCCTAAGAAACAACTGGTTGCACGGAGATGAAAATTCGGTGAATTCAGGCGCGGTCGCTAGTTGGTGTTTGTGGAAAAGTGATTCGAGAGATGGAAGTGGCGCTGGCCTAGCTAAGATGGTCTCACGGGTTCCAGGGCCGCAGCCGCGGTATCCATCGGGGGACGTTTCGGCAGTACTCCTCGTATTCCGCGCCGAAAATCTTGCGCAGGTGCGGCTCCTCGTACAGCCACACAAACAGCGCCACGCCCAGCACCACCAGGCAAGCCACCGCGATCGCAGCCGCGTTTGCCTGTCCGAAGACTACCCACAGCCCCGCCCAGCCCATGAAGAACCCCAGGTACATGGGGTTCCGCACGTAGCGATAGAAGCCCACGACTACCAGATTCTTCGGCGGAGCGATCGGCGCCGGCGTTCCGTGTCCCGTCCATCCGAAGTCCCACACGCAGCGCAGCGCCACCGCGAAACCAAGCACCGAGGGTACCGCCGCAATCCAGCGCCAGGATGCGCCAGATGTCGCTTCGACGCGAAAGCCCAACCATGAAGGTAGCAGCCAGAACCACAGCCCAAAGAATGCAGCGCCCACGACCAGAGAAGCGACTGTGGTCGGCCAATTCGCGCCACGATCATCGCTCGTCATAGACGTCTCCATCAGCTCCAAACGGGCGCAACTACTTCGAAGCGTCTTTTCGCCGCGATGCATCCACGGTAGAAATCACGGGACGCCGTAGCGGCACGATGGCGCCTTTGGAGGGATCAGCGGCCGCCGTCGCCCGTGCCAGAACTTCCTTCTGGATGTACTGCACGAACTCCTGGATCTGGCGCTGCATTTCTTCCATGCGCTCGCGCATTTGAAGAATGATGGCAATGCCGCTGATATTGACGCCCAGATCGCGCGCGAGCGAGAGGATGAACTCCAGCCGCTGCAAATCTTCATCGGTATAGAGCCGGGTGTTGCCCTCGGTGCGGCTCGGCTTGAGCAGACCTTCGCGCTCGTACAGGCGCAAGGTCTGAGGATGAATCTCATACATCTCGGCCACCGCCGAGATCATGTACGCGCCCTTGGATTTACGTTTGGAGGACATGTTCGGAATGAGAAATCGATTTTCGATGTAAGAACCAACAGCTAACCAGCCAAGCGAAGGTTCCCGGTCCGAACCATGCAAGGCCAATCCAATCATGAGCCCACCACCAAAGCAAAATAGAGCCTAGCGCAAAGGCGAACGTGGGAGCCCGCCAAGAGGTCGCGTGATGCCAGTTGATCAGGATAGAGAAGCAAGATACGAAGCCGAGAACAGCAATGCTTGGTGCCGCACAGAACCAGACAAGAAGTCCAAAACCGAGATCGCTCGTCCGGTGGAGTAACTTTCCAATGAGGAAATCTAGCGCGCCTGCACCAAGAACTGCGAGCGTGAGGGCCATGAAGGCAGAGGCCAGAAGAGCGAGAGGCACCGCGAGGTAATCCGGCATTCTGCTATACACGCTCCTGATGCTCATGCTGAGACTAATGTAGCACCGCGAGCAAAGAAAAGCGGGATGACCGCAGTCACCCCGCCATTCGATTCAATTGTAGCTACGCTGCCATCTCCGGTTTCGGCGCGGCGGCTGTCCAGCCGGCCGGCTTCAGAGCATGGTTGATCAAGTAGGCGACTACGCCGGCGACGATCACGATCAAGCCGAACAGGAGCGAGCTCATGCCGAGCACAACTTCGTGTTCGCTGCGGATGATGGCAAATCCCAACAGCAAAACTGGAGGAATGCCAACGGCAATCGCTCCAAACATGCCACCGGGCACCCGGAACGGGCGCTTCAATTTCGGTTCGCGAATGCGGAGGCAAATCAGGGCCAAAAATTCGAGCGCCAGGCTGGCGCCGTAAATCATGATGTCGAGTGTGACCAGGCGTTCGAAGCCGAGATTCAGCGCCAGGCCCCAGCCGACCGCCAGAGCCAGAATCGCGACCCAGGGCGCGCGCGATTTCTTATGCAGCTTGCCAAAGACTTTCGGCAACATGCCATCCTGCGCCATGGCCAGCGGCAGGCGCGAGTAGCTCATGACCAGCGCATTGAACATGCCGAAACCGCTCATCATGCCGCCCGCCACCAGCGCGATTCGAAGCAGTGGTCCACCCATTAGCTGGGCGACGTCGGCCCATGCTCCGGTTTCCCAGGCGCTGGCGGGAAGGCCGGTGATCCACATGGCGGCAAAGGGAAGAACATAAGTGACGCAGACAATCACCACCGCGACTAGCATGGCGCGGGGATAAGTTCGCTGCGGACGCTCGACTTCCGTGGCAATGGTGGAGGCGTTGTCCCATCCCATGTAATTCCACATGCAGATTAGCAGGCCGCCCAGGATGTCGACGTTCGACGTAGTCGGTTTGGTCACGGCACTTGCCAGCGCGTGAATCTTGAACGGCGCCAGCACAAAAATGGCGGCGAAGGGAGCTGACAGGGCGAAGAACAGCCAGAGCGAAGTGGTCGAGACGACCTTGACGCCCATGATATTAAGGATCGCGCACACGATCACCACGCCCAGCGCGACGGCCACACCGCGATGGTTCTCCTGGAACCACGGGAACATGCGCGTGAGGTAGGCGACGAACAGCGTGGGATAAATCGCCATGTCGAAAATGGACGCTACCAGCGACAGCCAGGCTTCCTGAAATCCCCAGAAACTTCCCATGGCGCGCCGGACCCAGGCGTAGTAGCCGCCTTCAAAAGGCAGCGCGCTGGAAAGCTCGCCAATCATGAACGCGGTCGGGAGGCTCCAGAGGAGCGGGGTGAGCAGCAGGATGAGAATCGCTTTGCCATACCCGGCGCCGTGCACGATGTCCTCGGTCCCATAGGTTCCGCCCGAGACCATAAAGAAGGTCGCGGCGACCAGGGGCCACAGAGTGAGGCGGATAGACCTTTTCCGGGGAACGACAGCGGAGACAAAACTAGGCTGCGAAAGGCTGGTACGTGCGGTAGTTGCCAATTTCTATGGCTTCCTCCTCAAGCGACTCACTCTCACCACCGCGTCTCCCTTGACTTTCGTCACGCGGCTCCCAGGGTGAACTGCGATTTCCGGGCATTGTCGGCGAAGTTAGTTC
>Ga0074046_10002330_pt1 | contig 16531 bp, 16 predicted proteins | sample BogForMeECP23OM3_FD_94441 | JGI IMG/M metagenome (GOLD analysis project Ga0074046, IMG submission 94441) | Bog forest soil microbial communities from Calvert Island, British Columbia, Canada - Bog Forest MetaG ECP23OM3 | ecosystem: Environmental > Terrestrial > Soil > Wetlands ...
CTGTTACGCGCTCTTGGCGACCGCACCCTATACCGCTCTGCGGCCGAGCGAGGCCTTCCCCAAAGCGAAGGCCAGTGCTCTAAAAGCGCTTGCATTGGACAAAGACCTGGCCGAGGCTCATGTTTCGCTCGGATATTCCGCACTCGTGTACGACTGGAACTACCCAGAAGCTGAAAAGGAATTCCGCAAGGCTATCGAACTGCGGCCCGATTACGCAACCGCACATCAGTATTACGCCTATTATCTAACTGCCATGGGGGATTTAGACCAGGCGATTGCCGAACGCAGGCGCGCCGTTTCGATCGAACCAAGGTCGCCTCTGCTCAACGCCGCGCTGGGAGAGGCGTACTATGAGGCCCATCGGTTTAGCGATAGCATCGGATCGTACCAAGCGGCTCTTTCGATTGACCCGCACTATGCGGTTGCGATCATTCAAATCGGACGTAATTACGAGCAAATGGCAATGTACCCGCAGGCGCAGATGGCTTATCAGTCAATTCTGGCGTTCGCACCGCACGACCCTGCTCTCCTCGGACTTCTTGGGCATCTCTATGCGGTCTCCGGGCAGCAGGCAGCGGCGCGCGGAATCATTTCGCAGTTGCAGCAGATGAGCGGAGAAAGATACGTCCCGAGCCTTTACGTTGCGCTGATCTACATAGGCCTTGGTGACAAGGACCAGGCGTTCACCTGGCTCGACAAAGCCTACGAGGAGCGCTGTGAGTACTTGGTTTATCTGCCTACGGACCCAATGGCGGACTCGCTCCGCAATGACCCCAGGTTTCCCGTGTTGCTTGAACGCCTGGGGTTGAAGAAATGAGAAATTCGTATCATTGTTTTTGCGAGCGCATGAACCTATGAGAGGGGATCGGGCGACCCAGGAATTTGAAGTCGCTGGAGCTTGGTCCGCAGCCCTTCGCGGCTGATCCCTAAAATCTCGGCGGCGCGAGTACGGTTTCCCGCTGTATGTTGCAGCACTGACAAGATCAGTTGCTTCTCCATTTCGTGCAGCGACATCGGGGCGACGGGCGGCGCTTGCGACGAAACCGCGGACTGGCCGTTACCACGATTACGAATTCTTTCATTCAGTAAATCAGCACCGCATGGAACATCAGCGTTCGCCAGCGCGGCTAGCCTGGACATTTCACTTTCGAGTTCCCGCACATTTCCCGGAAAACTGTAGGCCGTCAGTGCCGATAAACAGTCCTCCGCCAAGCGCGGCGCCGGCCGGCCGTAACGCGCCGCCGCGCTTCGAACAAAATGCTCGGCCAGCAACCTGGTATCGTGAGGCCGTTCGCGCAAGGGTGGCAAACGAAGCGTGATGGCGGACAGGCGGAAAAACAGATCGGCCCGAAATCTACCGGCCTTCACTTCACTTTCCAGATCGCGGTTGGTCGCAGCGATGAACCGGACATCAACCTGCTCAGTCCGGGAGTTGCCCAGCCGCGTAAACTCGCCGGACTGCAGGACGCGAAGAAGGTGAGGCTGCAGATCGAGCGGGAGATCTCCAATCTCGTCGAGAAAGAGGGTGCCCCGATGGGCGGCTCCGATAAAGCCGACACGATCGCGATTCGCGCCGGTGAATGCACCCTGCACGAAACCGAATAGTTCAGATCCAATTAGCGTTGCCGGGATGGCACCGCAATTCAACGCGATAAAGGGTCCTTTTACCCGCGCGCTATGACGATAGACAGCCCGAGCAATCAACTCCTTGCCGGTGCCAGTTTCTCCCTCGATCAGAACCGGCAGATCGGTGGTTGCGATCTGGTGGACCGTCTGCAGGACGCGGGTCATCTCTGGGTCAGCAGTTAATATTCCATCGGATTGGCTGTGAGCGTGTTCCAGAGCCTCGGCGCGGCGCTGCGCCTGGCTCATTGCCACCGCGGCTCGCAATCTTGGCGCCGCTAACGCGCAGACCTCATCCAGCAAGTCTCGCTGCTCCTCCGTAAAACGATTGGTGACCTCGCGATTTTCCAGATAGATCAGCGCGAACGCTTCATCGCTGGCTACCAGCGGCGCACACAAAACCGATCGCAGTGAGAGCTGCTGAATGCTCGGCTGCCGGCTGTAGGGCTCGGTCATGGAGGCGTCGCCGATCAACACCGCTCTGCCACTCTCCATCACGGACCGGGCAATCGAGCGGCTAACCGCTTCTTCGGCTCGGGATAGCGCTTCGCTGCGAAAGTTTCGCGCTGCAGTTGCCCGGAACTCTCCGGCCTCGCGCACGACTACAAATCCACGATCGGCTCCGAGTCCTTCGATCAGAGTATCGAGCAGCCCGGAAAGGAGTTCGCCGTACTCGCCCTCCCGCAGAAGTGCTCGCGACACCCGGTAGAGAAGGCCCAAGTGTTCGGCTGGCGGATTTTCCCGATGCAGAGTCATGCCCAGTCCTGCACTCGGGACTATAGCACTATCAGGTTTCACGATGGCTGTTGCCGGTGCCCGCTGTCAGGACAAATGGCCGTCGCGCTGCACTATCAGTTGGAGAATGCGGCGGAGATCGATTCCGCGGGGGAATAACACCATGCAAAGTAAGGCGCTTACGGTTTCGTCAATTCCAACCATGACAGAAAAGAGGGCCCAGGGGTGCCAGCTTTCCGGGCACTCCCGCTCGGGAGTGGGTGTTTTCATGCGAGGGACGTTGTTCCTCATTTGCGTCCTTGGAACGAGCTTCGCTTCAGGGGCCCAAACCGATCAAGCATCCTGGGCGAATTTAAGTGCGCTGGTGATGGGACAGAAGATTCAAGTCGTGGAAATGAACGCGAAGAAACATTCCGGAACTTTCGTCCATGTCTCCGACACAGCGATTTCGTATCAGGAGTCGACAGGCGAACAGACCATTGAGAAGCAGGACGTTCGCAGCGTGAAACTGATGGAGAACAAACACCGATTGCGCAACACTCTCATCGGGCTGGGGATAGGCGGCGGCGTGGGAGCCGGTGTGGGAGCCGGGATAGGTGCGGCGACATTCCACTCATGCTCATCGAAAAGCTTCTGTATTCAACCTGTGGGCCAAGGTGGACAAACCGGGATCGCCGCGGGGATCGGTTTCGCGGGGGGCGCGGCCATCGGCGCAGTCATTGGAGTTCTGTCGCCCAGCCACAGCACGATTTACAGCGTGAAGACGCATTAACTATTTCGGATCGGTAACTCGTCACATAGTCGTGTGAAGTAACTCGGTACTCGGCTTCAAAACTACAATTCAGGAGAACTTTCATGAAACGCAACATTTCACGAATAACGCTTGTGATCGTTTCCGTCGCGGCGATTTGGGCGGCAGCCGCCCTTCCCGCCATGGCTCAACATTTCCCCGGTATCGGCACTGTGATGACATACAACGTGAACGAAGGAACCGATTTCCAGCAGGTGGTGGGCGCCCAAACTCTGCCCCAATTCCTGCTCGGGGTCGGCCAGGTAGTTACGCAGGTTCAAGGCACCAATCCTCCGGAACGGATGCAGGCAGTTGCAGGCAAGATTCTGGAGGTCCAGCCAGAACTGGTAAGCCTGCAGGAAGTGGACCAGTGGTACACCGGAACCTTCGATCCGATTGCAGGCACGTGCGGAAGCATGACGCTCCAGTACGACATGTTGCAGGAACTCCTCAGCGCCTTGGCCGCGCAGGGCGGACACTACGAAGTTGCGGTGCAAGTCACCCAAAATGGATTTCCACCGACACCGGGACTGATTCCACCGGCCGACTATATTTGCGTTGCCGTGACTGATTACAACGTTGTCCTGGCGCGTACGGATCTTCCTTCCTGGATTTTCCAGTGGAGTAACCCGCAATCCGGACAATTCGTGAATGAACTGGTTCTGCCAACTCCGGTCGGCGCGGTGCCCTATCCAAGAGCGTGGGCCTCGGTCGACGCGCAGTTTTTCGGACACTCTTTCCTCTACATCAACACCCATCTTGAATCCTTCGACGCAAACGTCAGGGGACTGCAAGGGGGCGAGTTGCGTGCGGGTCCGGCAAACAGCACTTTACCGGTGATTATTGCGATGGATTCAAACGCCCAGGCGTTTCCCTTACCACAAGATCCGACTTACACGGATTTTATGTCGGCTGGCTATAAAGACGTTTGGTCCAGACTCTTTCCGAAGCTCGCGGGGTTAACGTGTTGTCAGGATGAAGCGGACAACAATCCTGTCTCGCAACTTTATCAGCGAATCGACCTGGTACTGACACACGGCAGAGTAACTGCGTGGGGAGCTGCATTGCTTGGGGCCGATCCGCGTAGCCGGCTGGCTGATGGCCTCTGGCCATCGGATCACGCCGGATTAGTGGCGGGCGTAGTTGTAGGAAACAACTAGCGGACTTACAAGCGTATTGTATGTTACCTCTGAACACCCAACATCTCGGTGCGACTTGTAGCGATTGGCTGTTAGCGGGGACGGAGCGTGTCGAAGATTACGTCCTCAAGACGGAGCGTCGTTTCCGGACGACTATGCAGTTCCCGCCCGAGCAGTTTGCTCTACGGCAAGGAACCTGGCGTGCAAAGCTGGCGGCGGATAGAGCCTGGTGGGAGGTTCCCGCCTGCCGGCATTTTCTTGCGATCAACGGTGTCAAACGGCCCGGAGGCATTTTTGCAGCGTCATTTGCACGCCTGAAGTTGCTGGGAACCCCGACACTCGGGAGTTCAATTCTTGCACGCCAGATTCTTTCAGGCGGCAGTCTGCTGCTGCACTTCTCCCGCGGGAGAGACCGGTATCCACGTCGAAAATAAAGTCTCGCACAAGGGCATTCTTGGCGCCGGGTACTTAATGCCGGGGCTTGGCGTGGTTCAACGCTTCTGGTAAGGGTGGAAGATGTAGTCCTTCGCCTTCACGGCCGTATGGCACGCGTTTCCGCAGTCTGAGAGGCTTTTGGGATCGGCCGAGAACTGGTCCGATGCGGCATCGTAGTTGAACACCGCGTATCCCCATCCGCCGGTTTTTGGAAATCTCTTGCTGTCCTTTTCCATGACGAAAGCCTGGGAAAAGACGTCGGGCACATCCACGGGAAATTGGGCCTCCGTACTCTTCTTGGGCTTCCACTGCAGCTTCACGATCATGGAGCCTTCCGGGAAAGGCTGGCGGTTGCCAGGAACGCCGGCCTTGTACGCCTTGATCATGGCCGGATTGGCGACGATCACCTTGAGCACTTCGTCGGTGCGGGCAGAAGAGACCACCGCCCAGTCCTCATATCCCCTGAAGTCGGAGAACGCGATTCCGCTCGGCGATTTCAGCGAGTACTTGTCCTGCGCGTAAACGGCCGTGGCGACGAGGACAGCGAGCACTGTGACGGCTGTCGCAGCGATGGTAAAGCCGGCGATACCTTCCACAGCGGTGCGTGTTCGCTTCGGTTCTTGTTGTTGTTGTGCCACAGATTTCGTCAGAAATTCAGACATGGCGTGTTCTCCTTCACATAAAAGTTTTCTAAGCTTGGTCAACGTGCGTTTCGAACGATTGCGATTAAACCAGAGGTGGGGGAGTAAAACAATTGGACAATGAAGTGTTAAGTTGCAAATTGAGGGCTCAAGATGAACGATCAACAAAAGAAGGAGCAGTATTCTGGAGTGCGGGATCAACAGATCCGTGCTGCACTGGATCAGCATTGGGCGGCGTCCGATGCCAACGATTTTGAAACGGAGCACCGCATCTATCACGAGGACGCGGTGCTGGACTACCCGCAGTCAGGCGACCGAACCCGCGGTCGACGCAACATACAGAGCCAACGCGCTAGTCAGCCGAGCAAAAAGCGGTTTACTGTCCGACGAATCATTGGCGGCGGTGATCTTTGGGTCACCGAATTCATCCTGACCTATGACGGCAAGCCGTCCTACACGGTGAGCATCATGGAGTTCAGGGGCGACAAGGTTGCGCGGGAAACACAGTACTTTGCGGATCCGTTTGTGGCTCCCGCATGGCGCGCTCAGTGGGTCGAACGGATGGACACATAATTTCGAAGCGCGAGACTTCGCTGACGACACCGCCATTTGCGGTTTGCAGCATCCGATGGAGGGACAAGAAATGGATTGGAAACGGTTGGTCCAGTTTGCGCTGCTGGGTAGCAGTGATTTGGAACCATATGCCATCCTGCTGGTACGGGTTTCGATCGGGCTGTTCTTCGCCATCTCCGGGGGAAACAAGTTGTTTGCCGCCGGCGGCACGAAACCTGTTTACGAGACGCTCGTTAAGTCCAAAGTCCCGTATCCCCGCCTGATGGCTTATTTCGTGTCGGGGGTCGAGTTCGTTGGCGGATCCTTGGTGACCGTGGGGTTTCTTTCAAGCCCGGCCTGCGTGGCTTTAATGATCGATATGATTGTCGCCACCCTGACCAGCGCGATTTCCACGATGCCTAAAGGACTCTCACCTCTTAGCTGGCTCGACGATTTCCTCTACCTTCCGGAAGTCCTGTACGCGCTCTTCTTTATCTGGCTGATCTGCTCTGGTCCGGGAAGGTTCAGTGTCGATTACTGGCTCGCTGGCGATTTATTGGGGTGATCGATCGACGAAGCAGCTTGTCGCTAGAGTCAGGGGAGCTCTGATTAAGTCTCCACTGGCGGGACGGGAGACTTGCCGCCCTCGGCGGCTAAAGCCGCGTTGTGGAGGGGGTTCTGACGGCATGGCTGAAGCCATGCCCTTTCAAAGCTCTCCCTGGGCCGACTTAATCAGAGTTTCCCTAGGGCTTTGCGGGCAGCGGCTGCCAGAGCTCAATTTTATTCCCATCCAAGTCATAGATCCAGGCAAAGCGACCGTAGGATTCATCCATTCGTTTGGGGTCAATCTTTACTCCCTCTTGTTTTAAGCGGTCGAGCAAAGCATCCATATCGTCGACGAGGTAGTTGATCATGAACGGTGCGGGGCTGGGATCGAAATACTTAGTGGAGTTGGGAAAAACAGTCCAAACTGTAACGTGTTCCTTTTGCGGGTCGTCGTGTTCGCGCCACGAAAGCATCACGCCTTGGCCTTTGTCAGCGAGCCCAAGATGCTTCGCGTACCATTCGCGCATCTGATCACGATTGGCGGATTTGAAGAAGACACCGCCGATGCCAATGATGCGCCCGCGCTGCTCCACTTTGACGGGCGGCTTCGACTTTTCAGGTTGCGGAGATTTCACTTCCTGTCCTCCTATTGAGCGGGCCGCGATGAGCAACAGCGAGCCGAGCGCAATTGTGCTCCAGGGTATCCCTTGCATCGGCAGATTATACATAAGTTTCGATTCGAATGGCGCCAGGCTTGCGGGATCGCAAAGTATCCCAGGTTCCAACTCCTCATCGTTTATCGCTCGCCAAACTAAGCACGCTTGTCGAACCAGTCGAGGGCGAGTTCAGTATATTGGCCGACCTCGATGAGGTAGCCGTCGGGATCACGCATGTAGCAGCGCCATTCCCAGCCGTGATTGTTTAACGGCTAAGCCACCAGCAAGATCTTCCCGCTACCACCCTTTTCTGCCGCTGCTTGAGCCTCGGCCGCTTCACTGAGTGGCAGTTTCTGGCTAATCGGGATTACCAGCTTGCCATCGCGGACGGCCTCGGCCATGAACTGAAGAGTTTTCGCATCAGGTGTCGCGTACACCGGTACCACCTTTACGGTTGGGTACTTCTCGGCATTCCGTGGTGCCCCGAGAACCGAAGCAAACACTCCTCCCGGCTTGACCTTGGCGATCAATTTTTCAGCAGTCTTGCCGTTGACCGTATCCGCTACGACATCGAGCATCGAAAGCTTCGCAATCGCATTGTCGTCATCGGTTGCGACCAACTGACCTGCGCCGATGGTCTTCGCTTCATCCATCTGGCTCTTCAGCACCCCCGCAATCACGATTGCTCCCCGTTGCTTCGCAGTGAACACGGCCGAACGCCCGACATTTCCTGCAGCACCTACGACGAGAACCGTCTGGCCCGCTTTGATCCCCGTAGCGGAAATGAGCTGGTTGCCAGTCGTCGTCACCAGCGGCAGCGCCGCCGCCTGGATCAGATCGAGTCCCTTGGGAACTTTCGCCAGAATCGCGGCTTTCACAACGCAAAGTTCGGCGTATGTGTTGGCCGCCATTGCAAACGCGTGGTCGCCGACGGAGAAGCCTTCGACTCCGGGCCCAACCGTGACGACTGTCCCCGCAATGTCCACTCCCATCAGTCCCGGAAAGTTGATGGGATAAAAATCTTTCGTCAACCCGGCACGTCGTTTGTAATCGATCGGATTCACACTCGTAGCAGCGACCCGCACCAGTACTTCGCCGGGACCCGCCACCGGATCAGGGTATTCCTCAAACTTCAATACTTCAGGACCGCCATATTGGTGGACAACAACTGCTTTCATATTTCATCTCCTTTATACGGTGGGCAAACACTCACTATGAAAACTTAGATGAGCGAAGCTGGAATTGGTCGCCGACCCGATGGAGTTCCGATTTTCAGCCATGCACTCGGCGCCACCCGCCCAAAGCAAGCCCGCATTCGCTCCCGATGTGCAGGCAAGTCAGGCGCGCGCTTTGTTGACCATCGCTTCCCAGATACCCTTGGATTTCAGAACCAGTTCTACGGCTTCGCGGACGGCTCCGTGTCCGGCGGGGGCTCGCGTCGTGTAGTGCGCTGCCTCTTTTATCTCGGGGACGGCATCACCAACGGCAATGGCGAGACCAACACGCCGCATCAAGGGGAGATCGGGGAGGTCGTCGCCGATATAAGCCACGGCGGAATCGGAGACACCGGTTTTGTCAAGGACCTCTTCGTAGGCTGGCATTTTTACCGGCTGTTTCATGTAGATGAATTCCATCTTCATTTCGTGGGCGCGGCGCAGCAGTGCCGCACTTTCGCGACCGGTAATGCAGCCCGTACGCAGGCCGGCAGTCTGGGCCAGAGTCAATCCCTGGCCGTCGTGCGCGTCAAACGTCTTAATTTCCAGGGCGGTGCCATCGCTTTGGGAGAGCAGCGTCACGCCGCCGTCCGTCATCGTACCGTCCACGTCCATGAGGAGCAGTTCGATCCGCGCGGCGCGCTTCTTGAGTGCAGCGGAGATTTTCGAAGAATGAACCAAAGAAGCCTCCAGAACAAAGGTAAAGAAGAGAGTTTAAATTAACAGCCCAATCGACGGCACGCCAAGTGCATTGATATTGATTAGGGTTGATAGGGGTAGAATAACGTCCGTTCCGAGTGAGCCTTTCGCTGAACCCGCGACATTGGCTCGAGTCATACCCAAGCCGTATCAGGAGCCGGACATGCTGCACACCGTTGCCGATCAGCCGGAATGCTGGCCCACCCTGCCGCTGGACTCATGGAAAGACACGTATGCCACGCTGCATATGTGGACCCAGATGGTGGGTAAGGTTCGACTGCGGCTGACACCGCTGGTGAACCATTGGTGGAATGTCGCGTTGTACGTAACGGCCCGGGGCCTGACCACTTCTCGAATCCCGTACGGTCAACGAGCATTCGAACTTTGGTTTGACTTCATACGGCACCAGCTTGTGCTCGAGACCAGTGATGGAATTGTGAAGACCCTTCCGCTGGAACCTCGGGCGGTGGCGGATTTCTACCAGAAATTCATGGCCATGCTTCGATCCGCGGGTATCGAAGTCAAGATCTGGCGAATGCCGGTCGAAATTCCCAATCCGATTGCCTTCGACCAGGATCGTGCGCATAGCTCCTACGATCCCGCGGCAGTTGAGAAATTCTGGCGGATTTTGTTGTCGGTGGACGCTGTCTTCAGCCAATTCAGGTCGGGATTCATTGGTAAGAGCAGCCCGGTACACTTTTTCTGGGGAAGCTTCGACCTGGCGGTGACCCGGTTTTCGGGCCGCCGCGCCCCGGAACGCCCCGGCGCCGACGCCATGACCCGAGAAGCGTATTCCCACGAAGTCAGCAGCGTTGGCTTTTGGCCGGGTAGCGGCGATATCAAAGATGCGGCCTTCTATTCCTACACGGTTCCCGAGCCGCCGCGATTCAAAGACGCCCTCGTCCGGCCTAATGCCGCTCACTATGCGCCGAAACTCGGGGAATTCATCCTGATGTACGAAGACGTGCGCAAGAGCCAGTCGCCCACCGCTTCCCTGCTCGAGTTTTGCCAGAGCACATACGAAGCCGGCGCAAGCCTGGGCAATTGGGACCGCGCAGCGCTTGAAAGATAGGTCGTCCTCTACTTGCCGGTACGAAAAGGGCCGTCCCAGAAAGATTTTTTCGCCTGCGACTTTGTGCAGCATCCAGTCATCTAAGCACCCATCGTAGTTTTCGCCGTTTCGTCAGACCAGTAGTCAGACCTGTAACCCAGGAGGCCCGGATGCCCGCCGCTCAAGGGGATATCGCCGTCCGCCATCCACTGCTGGAGCGACTTCTCTCTGCCCGTCGGTGGAGTGAAGCTCTCTTCAACCTGATCCGCCCTGACGCGATGTACGAGCGGCCGATTCCGGAGCGTCACCGCCTCATCTTTTATCTGGGGCACCTGGAGGCGTTTGACTGGAATCTGCTCCACGAAAACGTCTTCGGGCTGAAGAGTTTTCATCCTGAATTTGATCGGCTGTTTGCCTTCGGCATTGACCCGGTTGGTGGCGGAGTGCCCTCCGACCAGCCCTCTGACTGGCCATCTCTTGAGCTTGTGCACAACTACGCGCGCCGAATCCTCACGGAGCTGGACGAAAAGCTGGCCGATGGAGTTCTGGACTCGCGCCACCATACGCGCTCTGGTTTTTCACTCGAGACCTTACTCAACGTTACTATTGAGCACCGGCTCATGCACCTTGAGACCTTGGCCTACATGCTGCACCAGTTGCCGCTGCACGGCAAAGTCCGGGAAGCAGATCCGTCAAGTCTGGTCACTCCACCCGTGAGCCACCGGATGGTTCGCATCCCGGAAGGAGCAGCGCTGCTGGGCCTCGCGCGCGGCGGCGAGACCTTCGGCTGGGACAACGAGTATGAGTCCCACACCGTGCAGGTGCGTGCCTTTGAAGTTGACGAGTATATGGTGACCAACCGGCAATACCTCGATTTCATAGCCGCCGGCGGTTATGAGACGCAGCGTTTCTGGAGCGACGACGACTGGAAATGGAAAACCGCTCATGGTGTGTCTCATCCGGTGTTCTGGAAGAAGGCCAGTGGCCGATGGCTCTATCGCGCAATGTTCGAAGAGATTCCGTTGCCTCTGGACTGGCCCGTCTACGTGAGTCATGCGGAGGCCGCGGCCTACGCACGCTGGGCAGGCAAGAGCCTTCCGACGGAAGCGGAGTGGCAGCGCGCCGCCTATGGCACGCCGAATGGAAGTGAAACACCTTACCCCTGGGGCCGGGAAGCGCCCCACTCGATTTACGGCAACTTTGATTTCAACCGCTGGGATCCCGTGCCCGTGAACGCCTTTCCGCTGAACCGCAGCCGGTTCGGTGTACACGGGATGTTGGGCAATGGGTGGGAGTGGACTTCTACGGTTTTCGCTCCATTTCCCGGCTTCGAGCCCTTCCCTTTTTATCGCGGGTACTCCGCAGATTTCTTCGATGGCAAGCACTTCGTCATGAGAGGCGGCTCGGCGCGTACGGCAGCGTGCATGCTGCGGCCCACGTTTCGTAACTGGTTTCAGCCACATTATCAATACGTGTATGCGGGGTTCCGCTGCGTGAACCACTGACAAAAGGAGCCGGGTCAATGCTCGTCCATGCGATTCCCACGAATGCCACCTACGAATTCGCCGCTGACGTTCGCGCCGGACTCACCCAGCCGGGACAGAAGGAACTTCCCTCCAAGTACTTTTATGACGACGTTGGCTCGGCGCTTTTTGAAGTGATCAGCCATCTCCCGGAGTACGGGCTGACGCGGGCCGACGAGCGCCTGCTGCGGCGCCATGCCGATGAGATCGTGGACCGTCTTGCCGGGCCGGTCGCCGTAGCCGAATTGGGTAGCGGCAGCGGGAAGAAGACCCGCTGGCTGCTCGAAGCCCTCTGCCGGCGCCAGCGGACGTTCTATTATCCGGTGGAAATATCTCGATCAGCACTGGCTATGTGCGAACGGGAACTGGGCAACATCGATTCCATCAGCATTCTCGGTTTTGAGCGCGAATATCTCGATGGCTTGCTGGACGTGGCGGCGTATCGCCAGAAAGGCCAGCGCCTGCTCGTGCTGTTCCTCGGGAGCACAATTGGAAACTTTGATCGTCGTGCGGGTGTGAAGTTCCTGACCGAAGTGCGGCGAATTCTCCAGCCCGGCGATTCGCTTCTTCTCGGAACCGACCTGGAGAAGCCCAGCGCCCAACTGCTCCAAGCCTACGATGACGAACTCGGGGTGACGGCTGCTTTCAACCTGAACCTGCTTGCCCGCATCAATCGCGAACTCGAGGCCGACTTTGACTTGAACCAGTTTGCCCACGTAGCCAGGATCAATCACGACGCGAGGAGCGTCGAGATGCATGTGCGGTCCACTTGCCGGCAAACCGTGAGCATTCCGGCGGCGGAAGTTGTGGTCGAGTTTCTGGAGGGAGAGACCATATGGACGGAAAGCAGCCACAAGTATTCAGCCGACGAGATTTTTTCGATAGCGGGCGATGCCGGCTTCCAGTGCGAGGCCCAATGGATCGATGAACCGTGGCCTTTCGCCGAGAGCCTGCTCTTCGCAAAGTGACCTGCCCAGGCTTATACGGCGCAGGCCACGTGACTTAAAATCCTGTCTTCACCTTTGGAGGAAACCATGCCGAAAGAATGCAGCCACCTTGACCAGATCAAGTTCAGAGAAACGAAGACACACGTATGTGAGGAATGCGTGAAAATGGGCGATACCTGGGTCCACCTGCGCATGTGCCTGATTTGCGCTCATGTGGGCTGTTGCGATTCCTCGAAGAACAAGCACGCCACCAAACATTTCCACAAAACCCATCACCCTCTGATCCGGTCGATTGAACCTGGAGAAGCCTGGATGTGGTGTTACGTGGACCAGATCGAGCCCGGAGAACTTGTGGCTTGAGCCTGCGTTAGTGTTGCGACCAGAATGCAACTTCCCGTATCTAACCAGCTTGTCGCGGCTGAGAGCGATTTATGGCGAAACCGATCCTATTGAGCGTCGATGACGATCCCGATGTTTTGCGGGCGATCGAGCGCGATTTGCGGTCGCACTACGGCGCTGACTATCGCGTCATCGCCAGCGACTCCCCGGAAGGAGCTCTGGCCCTGCTCAAGGGGCTGAAGGTCCGCAATGACGGGGTGGCGCTTATCCTCGCGGACCAGCGCATGCCCCGCCTCGACGGAGTCGGGTTTCTGCAAGAGGCGAAACAGATATTCCCCGGCGCCAAGCGCGCATTGCTTACCGCCTATGCCGACACGAACGCCGCGATCAGCGCGATTAACCAGGCCAACCTCGATTATTTTTTCATGAAGCCCTGGGATCCTCCCAGCGAGCACCTGTATCCCCAACTGGATGATTTGCTCGATGATTGGAGGGCCTCCTACCATCCTGCGTTCGAGGGAATCCGGGTGCTGGGAACAAGATGGTCGCCGCAATGCTACGAGTTGCGGGACTTTCTGGCACGCAGCCACGTTCCCTATCAATGGATCGATGTTGAGCACTCGGCCAACGATCCTGAGACCAAGCTCCTTCTCGAGGCTCTGGGGCCCGAGGCAAGCAGGCTTCCCATTGTCCTCTTTCCGGATGGCACGAAACTGTTCGACAGCGCACCGGGCGAAGTAGCGCAAAAGGTCGGGCTGCGGACCCGTGCGCAGACCAGCTTTTACGACATGGCAATTGTTGGTGGAGGGCCAGCCGGTCTGGCAGCCGCGGTCTATGGCGCGTCGGAGGGCCTGCACACGGTAATGGTTGAGAAGGAAGCTCCCGGCGGCCAGGCAGGAATGAGCTCGCGTATCGAGAACTACCTCGGGTTTCCCAGCGGGCTCAGCGGAGGCGACCTCGCCCGTCGCGGGGTAGTGCAGGCCCAGCGCTTCGGAGTAGAAATCCTGTCGCCCCAGGAAGCGGTCGGCGTTCGGACGGAGGGGCCGTACCGCATCATTAAGCTGGCCGACGGCAACGAAATCTCCTGCCACGCCTTGATGATTGCGAGCGGAGTGCAGTGGCGGCGACTGGAGGCACCGGGGATCGACCGGTTGCAGGGTGCGGGCGTCTACTATGGTGGCGGGGCCACCGAGGCTCTGTCCTGCAAGGGCGAGATCGTTTACGTGGTAGGCGGAGCGAACTCCGCCGGTCAGGCCGCGATGAATTTCTCCCAGTACGCCGAGCGCGTCGTGATCCTTGTCCGTGGCGATTCGCTCGCCAGCACCATGTCGCAATATCTGATTGACCAGATCAAGGAGACCCCTAACATTCAGTTGTGGACCCATGCCAGCGTGGCCGAGGTCCACGGCCAAACGCACCTGGAGGAGATCTCGGTCCTCTGTTCAGATACCACCAAGATAGAGCGAGTTCCGGCAAGCGCCATGTTCATCTTTATTGGGGCCCTGCCACGGACTGATTGGCTGGCCGGCATCGTCGAGCGCGACGAACGCGGATTTCTTCTGACCGGTCCCGACCTGATGCCCGACGGAAAGCACCCTAAGGGATGGTCGCTCGAGAGGGATCCATTTCTGCTGGAGACCAATGTTCCGGGTATCTTCGCCGTGGGCGACGTGCGACACGGTTCGGTGAAACGAGTGGCGTCCGGAGTTGGCGAAGGCTCGGTAGCGGTGCAATTCATCCATCAGTACTTGAGCAAGGTATAAATGGCCGAAGCATCGGAATTACTGCGACGCACCCCAGCTTTCGCAGACCTGCCGGATGATCAGATCGCCTGGTTCCTCAGCCAGTCAGAAGACCTGCCCCTCAAGGCCGGTGCCGCCTATGCGCGGCAAGGCGAACCGGCAGACGCAATGTTCGTCCTCTTGGAAGGAGAGTTTCAGTGGCGAGGTGAACTAGCCGGAGAGACCTTCGTGCGTGAACTCAAGGCGGGCGAAGTTACTGGAGTCCTTCCCTTCTCTCGAATGAAGAAGTTCACCTTGACCGGACGCGCCCTGACCGACGCCCGCGTCTTGCGATTTCCCGCAGCGCTGCTCCCCGAGCTGGTACAGAAGATGCCCGAACTGGCCAGCCGCCTCGTCGGTGTGATGTCAGACAGGATCCGCGAAGCCACCCGGTTCGAACAGCAGCGAGACCGGCTAGCTGGCTTGGGCAAGCTCTCCGCGGGCCTCGCTCATGAACTCAACAATCCCGCTTCTGCCGCGAAGCGCGCGACCAGTCAACTACGCGACATTCTGAAGCGCGTCCGCGATGCCAGCCTCGAACTCGGCCAACGCACCCTCACCGCGGAACAGAAATCCGAGATTGAAAAATTGGAGGCTTCTCTTACTCAAGTGGACGGACCTCCGCCCGACCCCCTGGCTGCCAGCGCCCTCGAGGATGAAATCGACTCCTTGCTCCGCAGTCATGGGCAAAACGACCTGTGGCAACTCGCGGCCGATCTCGCCCACAGGAACTTCAAGCCTGAACTGCTGGAGCACTTATTCGCCACGCTCGATGCCGGCACCGCCCGGGCCGCGCTGGTCAGGATATCCTCCTCGGTCGAGATCGCCGGCCTGTTGAATGAGATTGAGAGCAGCACCTCGCGAATCTCTGATCTGGTGGGTGCGATCAAGGAATATACCTTCATGGATCAGGCGCCCGTCCAGAACGTTGATATCGTGAAGACGCTGGAGACAACGCTCACCATCCTGAACCACAAACTCAAACATGGGGTGGCCGTGCAGCGCGACTATCAGAAGATTCCCCTTCGGGTGAATTCCTTTGGCAGTGAGCTTAACCAGATCTGGACCAACATCATCGACAACGCCATTGATGCCATGGGCGGTAAAGGTAAGCTCCGAGTTCGCACTTATCGCGAGGACCAATGCGTTGTAGTGGAAATCGCCGACGACGGCCCAGGGATTTCACCGGAAGTCCAACCCCACATTTTCGAGCCTTTCTTCACTACCAAGGGAGTGGGAGAGGGCACTGGGCTGGGTCTCGACACGGTGCAACGGATTGTGAAAAAGCATCGGGGCAATATTCAGGTTAATTCGAAACCCGGAGATACCCGCTTTCAAATCTGGTTACCGTTGGCTGAAGGCTCTAACTAGCATTCCTTCACAGAACGGCCTACGGCCGCGCATAGGCGGGGCTGTCAGGATCGGGACGATCATAATCGCGGCCGTACTTGTTCTTGTGAGCGAGTTCGAGATCGGATTCGGCCAGGCTGAAGGTTCCGACGAAGGTACCGCCGGGAGTCACGGTGATCTCCCGCTCGGCGGCGTGGAGTGCGTCCATCGCGACCGACGGATGGAAAACGTGCATATGGTAGCGGCCGGGAACCACGTCGCCTATGCTGATGTCGCCTCGCCGGCTCGAGATCGCATAGTACGGAGTATTCAACGTGATCACTACCACGCTCATCCACCAGTGACTGGAGTCCTCCTCGGTCAAGGATCGCTCGAAGTACTTCTGCGCCACGGTGCGGGTGGAAGGATAATTCTGGTATCCCCAGACGTCGTTCAGCAATTCGTCCCGGCTGATCACCCGGTCCGCATTTTGGACCAGAAACTGCAGGGTCTTGAATTCTTGCGCGGTCA
>Ga0074046_10002331_pt1 | contig 16525 bp, 14 predicted proteins | sample BogForMeECP23OM3_FD_94441 | JGI IMG/M metagenome (GOLD analysis project Ga0074046, IMG submission 94441) | Bog forest soil microbial communities from Calvert Island, British Columbia, Canada - Bog Forest MetaG ECP23OM3 | ecosystem: Environmental > Terrestrial > Soil > Wetlands ...
CCCGCGGACGATTCGTGGCGCAGCGGCAATTGCTAGGCATGTTGGTGGGCGGGCCGTCAAACGATTTGTGAGCTCGATCATCAAGCGCGCAGGGAAACCCGAAAGCGCGCCGCAACTTGCATAACAAAAAAGGTTGGGACCGAAACAATCTAGTTTCCGGCCAATTGAAAGAGACTCGATGGATTACTTAATTTGGCATCTTTTGCGTGGTAGCGCTCGGCGAACCCCACAAAAAGAGGCGCTCGTTCATCTGGATCAGCGGCTTACCTATCGTGACGTCGCCCGTCGGACTGCCGGCTTGGCCGCGGGATTGCGTTCGATTGGGCTAAAACGCGGTGAGCGCGTTGGTATATATCTCGATGCTTCCGTACCCCAAGTAATTTCGATCTTGGGCGTTTCGCAGGCTGAGGGCGTTTATGTGCCAATTAACAGTCTGCTTCACGCCGATCAGGTTGCCCATATCGCCCACGATTGTGGGATGAAGGCTCTGATTACTACATCGAGCAAGCTGTCGGCACTCGCTGACGTCTTACCGCAAATGAATTCGCTTGAATACCTGGTCGTGACGTCAGAAGACAGCACGCAAGACGTGAAGCTCCCCCTTTTTCGCTTGGACGCTCTCTGCGAGACTGAACCTCCAGGGAACTGGCCCGAGACTAGTACCGAAAAAGATCTTGCTGCAATACTTTACACTTCAGGATCCACGGGCAAACCGAAAGGTGTGATGTTAAGCCACGCCAACGTTGTGGCAGGAAGCCGCATCGTTGCGACGTACCTTGAAATAAACGAATCCGATCGCATCCTCGCGGTACTTCCCTTCAGTTTCGACGCAGGCATGAATCAACTCATGACGGCATTCGAGAAGGGTGGAACGCTCATACTCATCAATTTCGTATTTGCCCGAGAGATTGTGCAAACGCTATTGAAGGAGCGTGTGACAGGGTTGGCAGGCGTGCCGACACTCTGGAGCCTCTTGGCACAGCCAAACTCGGGCCTGGATAAGCAGCCTCTCCCGGATTTGCGTTACATCACGAACACCGGGGGTGCCATGCCGCAAGCCGTGCTCAAAGTCTTGCGGAAGACGCTTCCCACCACAAAGGTTTTCCTTATGTACGGTTTGACGGAAGCTTTTCGCTCGACTTATCTGCCGCCGGAGGAGCTGGATCGCAGGCCCACATCAATGGGCAAAGCGATTCCGGACACGGAGATACTCGTCCTAAACGAGCAGGGGCAACTTTGCAAGCCCGGCGAACCGGGCGAGTTGGTACATCGCGGACCAACCGTGTCCCTTGGCTATTGGAACCGTCCCGAGGACACGGCGCGTGCATTACGGCCGAATCCATTGTTCCCTCCTGAAATGGGTGATTGCGAGAAAGTTTGTTACTCGGGAGACTTGGTGAGGAAGGACGAAGATGGCTTCCTCTATTTCATCGGGCGACGCGACACGATGATCAAATCGTCTGGTTTCCGAATCAGTCCGACCGAAGTCGAGGAAGTTCTCTTCCAGTCAGGCAAGTTACGAGGAGTAGCCGTGATTGGAGTCCCAGACGATGTGCTTGGGCAATCAATCAAGGCATTCGTGGTGCCACGCGACGGCGAAGCCTTAGTTGCAGACACGCTTCTGACTTTTTGTGCGGAGAAAATGCCCCGGTATATGGTGCCCAGAGTCATCGAAGTGGTGAGCGAGCTGCCGAAAACCAGCAGCGGCAAAGTGGATTATCCTGCGCTTCGCCGCCGCGAAGGGTTGTGATGGGCGATCTGGCAACATTATTAGCGAAGAAGTATTTTCGAGTCATTGATAGAGAGTTGCTTGTAGGGGGCGTTTCTGTGAGCGTCCTCGTCGAATCCTATGGCACTCCCGCTTTTGTATATGATCGCGGCATTCTGGATCAAAAACTCGACTCATTACGTCGCGCTCTACCGGCTCGATTCACCACATGTTACTCGATGAAAGCAAATCCTAATCAGGCGGTTCTTCGGCATTTTCTCGCTCGCGGTTGCGGTCTTGAGATCGCTTCGGCAGGCGAATTCCATCAGGGACTCCAGGCGGGCTGCCAACCTCAGTCTATGCTCTTCGCCGGGCCGGGCAAGACGCAGGCTGAGCTGGAACTCGTTCTGTCGCATGGTATTGGGGAGATCCATTTAGAATCGCTCGTAGAAGCGGGGCGCGTAAGTGCTATCTGTAAGCGGCTGGGAATCCGAGCGCGTGTGGCCATCCGTGTAAACCCAGCAGGTGAGGCCGAGGGTGGCGCAATGCGCATGGGTGGCCGCCCAGCTCCGTTTGGAGTTGATGAGGAAACCCTCGACGAAGTCGTTGATACCGTGTTCCGCAACAATGCGCTCGAGCTTCGTGGCATCCATCTCTTTACCGGCACGCAAATTCTGGACGCAAACTTGCTCGTTAGCCAATACCGCCACGGACTCCAAGTCGCGCGGCGGGCCGCAAGTCGTATTGGTCACCCAGTCCACCGCGTGGATTTCGGAGGCGGCTTAGGCATTCCATATTTCGCACACGAGCAATCGTTAGATCTCGACGAACTGCACACAGGCCTTGCCAAGCTCTTTGCGGAAATTGGAGCGGAGGACTCCTTCTCGGGGACCGAGTTCTTAATTGAACCTGGCCGCTTCCTCGTTGGCGAAGCAGGCATTTACTTGACCCGAATCAACGACATCAAGATATCGCGGGGCAAAAAGTTCCTCATTCTCGATGGTGGTATGAACCATCATCTCGCCGCCTCGGGAAATCTTGGCCAAACCATCAAGCGAAACTATCCCGTGGCAATCGTAAACAAGATGGGCGCCCCTGCCGAAGATTGCGTAGATGTCGTCGGTCCGCTTTGTACTCCTCTCGATACTCTTGCACGAGGCGTCACTCTACCGAGAGCGGAGATCGGCGATCTATTTGGCATATTTCAATCGGGAGCATACGCGCGGGCTGCAAGCCCACTCGGCTTTCTGAGCCATCCAGCGCCTCCCGAGATCTGGACAGACGCGGGAGAACATTGGCTTGTACGCAAGCGAGGCGACGCATCATAAGCAATACTCGGTACTACGGCTGCCTTTGGCGTTGCGAAGAACTAGGTATTTAATAGTGTCGCGTACATTCGTGATCGCTAACCCGCAACCTCGGGCTTCCAGCATTCTGGGAGTGTTAAGGACCACGACCCGTTGCTCGTGACAATAGCCAGATGACTATCAAGAGATGTGTTTTGATGATCGCTTACCATTATCCACCCGCCCGCGGCAGTAGTGGAGTGTTGCGCACATTGAATTTCACCAAGCATCTTCCTAAACATGATTGGAACCCGATTGTTCTGAGTGTGCATCCGCGTGCGTATCCCGACGTCGGAACTGATCTTTTGCAGGACATCCCTGTGGGGATGATAGTGCATCGAGCATTCTGCCTGGATGCAAGCCGCCATCTTTCCATTAAGGGCCGCTACTTTGGCTGGATCGCTCTGCCGGATCGATGGACCACTTGGCTTGTGAGTGGCGTGCCGGCAGGATTGCGCCTTATTCACAAATATCGGCCAAAGGCCATTTGGTCGACATATCCGATTGCCACTTCCCTCTGGATTGGCTATTTTCTCCACCGTATTACGGGCATTCCATGGATCGTGGACTTGCGGGACCCACTTATAGAAGTGGATCCGCGCACAGGGCAGCAACATCCACCTGATAAAAAGTTGTGGTGGGCGCGACGTGCGATTGAACGGCGGGCCGTGGAGCGCAGCGCGCGAACCATCCTTGTCACCCCAGGTGCTAAGCGCATCTACGCCGAGCGCTACCCCCACATGCCCGAAGAGCATTGGGCTGTCATTCCCAATGGATATGAGGAAGAAATCTTTGCGGCCGTCGGACGGCAAACGCAGCCACAGCCGTTGAATGGACGTCCCATTCATCTTCTTCACAGTGGCCTGCTATACCCCACGCCAGATCGTGATCCAAGCGCTTTTCTACGCGCGCTAGCTTCCTTACGAGACGCCGGCAAGATCTCTTCAAAGCAAGTGACCGTAACTTTGCGCGCTAGCGGTTTTGAGAGCCACTACAGCGTGCTTATCCGCCAGTATGGCCTTGAAAACATCGTGCACCTCGCGCCGCCAATTCCTTACCGCGATGCTCTCAAAGAGATGCTCGGCGCTGATGGTTTGTTGGTGTTCCAGGGCTACACTTCCAACCCGGCGATTCCAGCCAAGTTGTACGAATACTTGCGGTCACGCCGGCCGATCTTAGCGATGGTGGATTCCGAGGGCGACACAGCCGGAACGCTGCGCATGGTGGGCGCCGGTACTATTGTGCCCCTGGAATCGAGCGAAGAAATCAGCGCCGGCCTGGAGTGCTTCCTGCGGCAAATCTATCAGGGCACGGCGGCCGTAGGCGATGAAACCGTTATTCGGGGCCTCACGAGAGAATCGCGCGCGACCGAACTCGCGGCATTGTTCGATCAAATCGCCTCCGAGACGGAAATAAAGAGCTAGAGCAAATCATGCTGCCCCCTCATCCGACCTTACGGCTAAGCGACATCTTCCCGCCCCGGGCTCACAGCCTGATGGGAACCAACGCACCGCATGCGCTTCACCTCACGTACAACGCACGTGGAGCCTTCTACCAACTGCTGCGCTCATTGCCGGCGAACCGGGGTCGAATTGTCTTGTTGCCGGCGTTTCATTGCACGGCGCTTGTGGAACCAGTGGCACGAGCGGGCTTTGAAGCGAAGTTTTACCGCGTGCGGCCGGACTTTTCCGCCGACCTCGATGATGTCCGCGAAAAAATGTCTTCGGATGTCGCCCTTCTCTTGGCCATTCACTATTTTGGGTTTCCCGCTGAAATGAGCCCTTTCCTCGATCTCGCTAGACGCAACAAGTCCTACTTTGTGGAAGACTGTGCGCATTCCTTTCTGAGCCGTCAGGAAGGCAGCTATGTCGGCCATGTCGGCGATTTCGCTTTGTTCAGCTATTACAAATTCGCGCCGAGCTTGACTGGTGGCGGCCTTGGAATCAACTGCGCAGATTTCGGTGTGACTTTCCCTGCCGGTGTCCTTACTCTTCGCGACCGTGTCGTCATTGCCAAACGGCTTTTTGAGCGAATCCTTGAGAATTCCCCATGCCACCCGCTCAGCAGAACTCTCCTCGCGGTGGAAAGAAAACGCGTGGCGCGAAAGCAGTCCGTACAAACTAGCGAGACCCCTTCGCAATTCGTCGATGACCCCTATCTGTTTCGGGAAGATTTGGCGCTGGCGGGCATGCCGAGGCTTTGTCAGTGTGTGCTCGAATTATGCCATTGGGAAGAGATGATTCTTGCCCGCCAGAGGAATTATCGGCTGTTTGGCAAACTGGTTCGGGACACCAAGGTTTTGCGACGAGTGTTCCCTGATCTGCCGGACGATGTTTGTCCCTGGGCGTTTCCGGTCTTGCTGGAAGATCGCCCCTCGCACGAACAGAGTTTGCGGGACTTGGGAATTCCATTGTTTACGTTTGGAGAAATTCTGCATCCTCTCCTTCAATCATCGCAGGATGACGCACGAAAAGATGCTGAATATCTTTCTCGGCGCCTTATGCTCTTGCCGGTTCATTCGCAATTGCAGGAGGAGGACGTGCGTATGTTTGCGGATGCCCTCAACCGCTTCACCGGCGAATTGGATTAACTCGGAGGCCAGCGAATTCGGATGGAAAATTCTCGCGAGCACAGCGTGGATGAGATTCGAGAAGGCAAATTGAAATGAGTTCTGGCCAATCAGCACCGCACGTTGAATCTCTTCGATCCTACGAAGAATGCCAGTTTCTTCGCCATGACTGGAACGAAATTGTCACTCGCCAGAGTGGAGAAATAAAACAGCTCGATCCGACTTCAGGCTTCGATTGGGCAATGGCACTTTGGCAAAGTCATCTCAAGGGTCTCGACCAAGACGTCTTGATCCTCCGTGAGGGGACCCATGTTGCTGGAATCCTGCCTCTTTATCGATTCCGCAAGCGGGTTCGGGGGATCCCCTGCCGGAGTGTAGCCCCGTTTACCGAACTCTACGGGGGGCGGACAGGTTTTCTTCTGCGGGAGCCTCGATCAGAGCACTTGGCGGCGTTGCTTTCGCATGCGCAATGGTCCCTCAAACCGTGGGACACGCTTTTTCTGACGGTGGTCGAGGGCAGCGAGTATGAAAAGCTTCTACTAGATCTGGCCCCCCGAAAAGGCTGGCATTGCCTGATTCTTGGCAAGGAGCACTCGCCGTATATTCCTTTCCTGGATAGCTGGGAACATCACATTGCCTCGCTTCCAAAAAAACTGCGCTCGACAATGCGTAATGGTGAGAAGCGTCTGCGCGAGCGTGGCGAACTGACTTATCGGGAATGTCGCTCTTCGGAAGAGGTTCGCGGGTTTATTAGCGCAGTCGAAGCCATTGAACGGGATTCGTGGAAAGCGGAGGCCGGCACCTCGATTGCTTCCAATCTTGTGCATGATGCTTTTCATCGTAATCTGGCGCTGCGCGCTGCTGCCGATGGTGGCTTTAGCGGGCATCTTCTTCTTCTGAACGGTGAGCCGATCGCGTACATCATGGGATTGCTTCACGAAGGTGTTTTTCTGGATCTCAAGGAAAGTTACAGATCGTCATTCCGCGAAATGTCTCCAGGCCACGTCCTAAAATCTTTTGCATTTGCTCGCCTCTATGAGCGTGACACGCAACTTTACGATTTCATGGGCAAATGTGAAGAATACAAACTGAAATGGACGGATAAGACTTATTGCCGCAATACGTATCTGGTGTTTAACAATTCATTGCGGGGCTGGGTTGCCCGGTGGATTGGCCGGGTTTTTACACGGCGCACGAACAGTTCTCAACCGGTCGGGCACTCCTTGGACGGAGACGATAGCGCAGTTGGGATAGCGATGAAATAGACTTAAGGAAGTCCTAGCGTCGGGAAAGCTCCGAACGTCAGGGCAGAAGCAGGTGTCTTCATGTGCGGGATTTATGGCTTGGTTCAACTGAACTCCTCAGTTGTGAGTCGTGAGGAGACCCTCGCTCGAATGGGCAGCGTGATCGAACATCGTGGTCCCGACGATCACGGGCATTTCCAGGCTCAAGGAGTCGGACTCGGGATGCGCCGCTTGAGCATTATTGACGTCGCAGGTGGTCATCAGCCAATTGCTAATGAGGACGAAACCGTCTGGCTCGTATTGAATGGCGAGATCTATAACTTCCGCGAACTCCGTTCGCGGCTCGAACAAAAGGGTCACCACTTTCGCACCCGCACGGACACCGAAGTGATTGTCCATCTCTACGAAGAGGTGGGGCTTGACTTCTTCAAGCACCTGCGAGGAATGTTTGGCCTCGCGCTTTGGGACGCGAAACGCGAGCGGCTAGTTCTGGGCCGCGACCGTATCGGGGAAAAGCCTCTCTACCTTCGGCGTGAAGCAGGCCGCTTCCTTTTTGCTTCCGAGCTCAAGTCCATCCTTCAAGCCAGTGGTATTCCTCGTCGGCTGAACACAATCGCACTGGAAGAATATCTGGCACTCGGCTACGTGCCCGCCCCGCTCACGCTTCTCGAGGGAATTGAGAAAGTTCTGCCGGGCCACTATCTCGTGGTCGAAGGAGAGCGTGTCGAGGATCACGAGTATTGGGATGTGCCGCGCGGCAAGACAGAAAGCCGGTCGGAAGAGGATTGGATTGAGCTTATCCGGGAAAAGCTGCTCGAGACCATCGGCAGTCAATTGGTGAGCGACATGCCCCTCGGCGCGTTTCTCAGCGGTGGCATCGATTCCAGCATTATCGTGGCCGGAATGGCACGGCTCACTGGCCAGCCGGTCAAGACCTATTCCATCGGTTATGAAGCCGATGACAGTTACTACAACGAGCTGTCGTTTGCCAAAACTGTCGCCAAGGCTTTTGGGACAGACCATCACGAAATTATTGTTCGCCCAGAAGTCAGCGACTTGCTGCCAAAACTGATTTGGCACCTGGATGAGCCGATTGCGGACTCGGCCTGTTTGACAACTTACCTGGTGTCCCGTCTCGCTCGCGAAAGTGTCACCGTTATTTTGTCCGGCGTGGGAGGTGATGAGTTGTTTGGCGGCTATCGCCGTTATCTCGGAAACAGCCTTCAGCGATTTTCCAAACGGCTACCGGGACCCGTGCGACGCAGTTTGTTGCCGGCCCTGTTGAGGCACGTGCCTCAGGACCGCGGCAGCGCGTGGAAAGATTATGCTCGCTACGCCTCTGCATTTCTGAAAACGGCCGAACTCGGCCCTGCCGAGCGTTACATGAGCTACGTTACACTCCTCTCGCCGCAGGTTCAGAGGGACTTGCTCCAGCGGGGGCCCCAAACTGGCTCCAATGGAAATGGCTCGGCAGCGGAAACTCTGCAAAAGTACTTCGCGCGCTGCTCGGAAGACGACGACCTTAACCGCATTATCTACGCGGACCTAAAAACTTCACTTCCTGACGATTTGCTGGCACTCACCGACAGGATGAGCATGGCAGCCTCCATCGAATGTCGCGCACCATTCGTGGACTATGAGCTCATCGAGCTCGCGAGCCGCATTCCATCTTCGTCGAAGGTACGCGGCTTCACCCTGAAGTATCTCCTCAAGAAGGCCGTCGCACCCTGGCTGCCGCGCGAAATCATTCACCGGAAGAAGCGTGGTTTTGGCGCTCCTGTGGGTTCGTGGCTGCGACATGATTTGCAACCTCTCATTCACGAATTGCTATCCGAAGAGCAGGTGCGTCGGCGCGGATTAATGCATTGGCCGGCCGTTGAAAATATTCTCCGGGCGCACCAAGAACAGCGCAGCGACTATACGGATCATATCTTCGCGCTGATCGCTCTTGAAACTTGGTGCCGCATTTACCTCGACGGCCTGGATTGGAAAAGTGCGCCGCCGTCTCTGGCCGGGCACGGCTCTCGGATTTGATTATTTGGGCGCTGCTGGAGCTTCGCTTGTATCGTCCTCGCTTGCCACGGGCGGGGCGATAGGCTCGGTTGAGACGATCAAGTCGTCGTACCAAGTATAAGCGGTGGGGTGGCTGACAAGCATGCTCTTCCTCGTCATGTACGTCAGCAGCGTTACGGTGTCATAATCCTTGCCGGGATTTTCATTCCTCAAAATGAAATTCGGCATCTTGATCCACTGTTTGTATGTTTGGCCGTCGAGCGCCGCCCACGCTTGGATATTCGAATCCGCCTTCCCCCAATGGCCAATCGAAATCTGGTAATAGAACGTCACCCATTCACCCACGGGATAGTAAAAGCAGTTCTTTGCATTGTACTGGCTGTACCAACAGTTGTAATCGCCTTGCTCTAACTTGTAGGGCGGAACACCTGCATTGGTCGCAATCATGCGCCCGCCACAATCCGTGTACATGATGGGAAAACCAGCCCGATAGTACTGTCCTGTAGTCAGTTCGACGTCGGCACAAGTCGCCCTCGAATTGTGAAAAATCACCTGCTTCCAGCTTGTATCTCCCCAGTCATTCTTCAGCATCTCTTTGGAAAAACGCTGCCGGAACTGAACGTAAAAAGTGGAGCCTTCACCAAACTCGCGGCCGATGTTCTGCTTCCAGTATCCGGCTGCGTTGGCGGGGGAGTGAGACGGGATCTCAAACCGTAGTGAAGCCTTCCCCGATGCCTTCACATTGGTATCCATCGTGCCGCGTATGGTTTCGTCTGCGGCAGGGTAAAGCCCGGATCCCGGCGACTTTGCACGCGCAAAGTCCGAGGGGGAATCAAAGCCTTGGCACACTAGAACTCCTGGTGCATGACAACGCGCATCGAAATCTCGTAATTCCTGCGGTGGCGGATGTGTCTGAACCGACGCAGTAACCGCTCCGCTGGGATCATAAATGTAGTTACCACTTAGGTTCATTGCCTCCTTTTCAGCGAAGATACTCCCGGCCAAGAAACAACACAGGAGCAGAAGGAGCCAGAGGTTTTGCTGGCTGGACGCCACATATTTGTGATGCAACATTTCCTTCATTATCTGCGGACCAAGCAGCGGCCGCAATACCTATCTAATGTTGGAGCGCTACGCGTAGTTCAAAGGAACCCGTCAGTTCCGAAAAAAACATCACCGCGATTAGCGCGTTTCTTCGGCCTGTGGAGGCGTGAGACGTAGCGTGTAAGCATTTTGCTTCCAATCGTTTACGACCACAAATAAATCTAGAGCAGGGAAATAACGAAATCGCCCGTTTGTGCCGTTGGGCTGTCCGGGGCCCGGCCCGCCCGGATAGGTCACAGCTTTGCAGGTCACTGTCTCCGGTTGAAAAACGTACACGGTATTGCCTCCTGCCCAGCCTACTACTAGCTTCTGTCTGCTGTCATAGGCCAATCCTGGGTAGGCTGCATGCATTAAAGCTTCACATCCGTGCTGAGTACGAGACAAGTCCTTGAGTTCGTACTTCGAGCGTGGACGGATGTCAATGGACCAAAGCTGGCCCGCTCCTCCCATCAGGAGAAAAAGTCGTCGCGCTGGATCGATCACACCAGTCAGGTGGTAATCAACCCCATAATACGAATTCAGGTGTAGGTAAGTATTGCTGCGAGGATCGTAGGAATAAAATCCACGAGTATCCGTCATGAATACTAACCCCGTCGTAGGGTCGAAGTCAGCCGCTGCGCCCGGCGCCGCCGCGGGAGTATCTCCATGATGCGGATCCCGTAGAGACCATTGCAGGGTGCTCAGATCGAGAGTCCACGTTGCATTACTCATTTTCCCGCACGGAGACTTGGCTCCACCAAACAAATACAGTGAATGTTGCGCCCCCACATAAGCTAGACCGTTGTATGTGTGGCGCGCGTCGGGACGGCCATCAACGTAGCTTTCTGGGCAAGTCGCCAAATTTGTGACCGGGCTTGGTTCCGTCAGCCTTCGGAGAGAGAGTTGATTTAAATCCAAGGCGTAAACTTCATTCCCATAGTAGTCAAAGTGTCCTCCGCCGAAGAAAATCAGTAGGTTCTTCTCGGGAACCGAGACACCACCATTCCAGGCGGAGATCACCGCCCGGCAACCGCTGGTTCCTTCCACAGCCACAACTTGTGGGCAAATCGCTGCAAGCTGGGTGTTCGGGACTTCATACCAGCCCAACGCCTCGGGGATGTCCTTTGCGGGTCCCGCGGCAAACATGTGAGTTTTTTCTTGACTCCAGCTGATCGCAACTGTTGCTAGGAAGCACGCCGCGAGCAGCGCATTAGTTCGAGCGATTAAAAGTCCCACTCTGTTCTTCAATTGAATATCCTTGAACGCACTCTTCTACCATTCCATCAAATTGTACTTTCGAAACGCAAATTGCTCTCGCACTAGGTCTTCGAATTGTATCGTAATGAACCTGGAATGACCCCCTGCAGTTGTATCAGTGTCTTAGCCCCATAATTCTGTCACCCCTTAACGGCAACGTGAAAATGTCATCCCATGAGACAGGAGACATTCACGTTGAGTCAGAAGGAACTGCAAAGAGTGGGCGTGATCAGCGCGTGCATCAAGGCGGCGCGTGTCAACGAGTTTGAGACCAGTGGTCATGGAGTTTAGTGAGTCATTTCATCTGAGTTGGGCGGTTTGTTGATCCACACCTCGGTGGGGACCCCTGCTGGTTTGGGAGCCTGGTGGACGAAGCGTTCGGGGTGGCTGCGATAGGCGGCATCGAGAACGGTTTGGCGCCGTTCGAGAATGAGCGCGGATTGGTTGTAGTGCACCATGGCTGGCGTAAGCAAGCCCAGCCCGGAGTGGCGGTGTTCTTCGTTGTACCAGCGGAAAAATCCCTGCGAAAAAGCGCGGCTGTCTTGAATGCACCCAAAGCGGTCCGGGAACTCCGGCCGATATTTCATGGTGCGGAACTGGCTTTCCGAGTACGGATTGTCGTCGGAGACGTGCGGGCGGCTGTGCGTTTTGGTGACACCCAAGTCGGCCAGCAGAAAGGCTACTGGCTTGGAACTCATCGAGGTGCCGCGATCGGCATGCAGCGTGAGCTGGCCGGGCCGGATGTTTTGTTTCGCACAACTCTCCTCGATCAGCCGCTTGGCCAGCTCCGCGCTTTCGCGCATGGCCACCATCCAGCCGGTGACGTAGCGGCTGAAGACATCCAGGATCACGTAGAGATAGAAGTACGTCCACTTGACGGGCCCCAGCAGCTTGGTGATGTCCCAGCTCCAGAGCTGATTGGGCGCGGTGGCCAAAAGTTCCGGCTTCTTGTAAGGCGGATGAGTGAGTTGGTCGCGGCGCTCGCGCGATTCGCCTTTTTGTTCCAGCAAGCGGTACATGGTGCGGATCGAGCAGTGATACTGCCCCTCATCGAGCAACGTCGCATAAACAGCGGCTGGAGAGCGATCCTGGAATCTTTCTCCGTGCAGCTGCGCCAGAACCGTTTCGCGTTCCGCCGGGCCAAGCGCACGCGGCGGCGAAGGCCGCGGCCTGCTCATCGCGGGGCAGATCGCCGCACGCCTTTGGCGATAGTGGGAAGCGCGCGGCGCAAACAGCACACGACAAGCGGCGCGCGTGCCCACTGCGGTGGCCAGTTCGCTGACGGCGGCCATCAGGAGTTCTCCTCCGGGTCCGCTTCCGGAATCGGACGGCCCAACAGCGCCGCCACTTTTTTTTGGACGTCGATGATGATGTGCGCCTTGCGCAGATCTTCGGTGAGGCGCGCATTCTGGCGGCGAAGCTTCTGGAATTCTTCTTCCAGTGGATTGCGTTTGGACTTCGGCCCACGTTTTCGCGGAGTCAGCGCTTCGCGGATGCCCTCAGCCCGCTCACGCCGCCAATAGGCCAGCAGCGACGAGTACAACCCTTCTCGGCGCAGCAGAGCGCCAACAGCACCGGGCGTGGCGGCAGCCGCTTCGGCTTCCTGCAAGATGCGTTGTTTGTACTCCGCGGTGAAGGTACGACGCTTGGGTCTGGCAACCACTTCGGAGTCAGGAGGCGCCCCCGGCCGGGAGTTGGCCGCTGCTTTGGCTGCCGCTCCACTACGCTGCGGCTCGCTTCGCTCGCCTTCACTCCGTTCCGCGTCAGCCAAAGCCCCCGGGGAAAGAACAACACCAAGAGAATTCCCGTTCATCTCTGCCTTTTTCTTTCTCGCCCTGCTCATTAATTAAGAGTACTAAAACGGTCTCACGAATGTTGGCACAGAGGGAAGCGCTTGAAGAAGCGTATGTGCGAAGACGGGGGCAGGCCAAACGCCAGCGACGCGAAAGTCAGAAAGCTGATACAGTTGAGATTGATCTACACACCCGCTTAAAGGTATCTTCGCTTGACTTTTGGATGGCTCGGTGAGACTTAACCGTACCTTCATTATCTGGAGCGCCTTCCTCGTGGTCACGGTGGAAGCGCTCTTTAGCGTGCCGCTTCTCAGTTGGGAACTCGCGATTGGAAAAACTCGGTTCTGGGGTGGCTGGCTTGCATTGGTGGCTCTGATCGCAATCTGCTACGTCACTTGGCGATGGATAAGTCGGTGGCGCACGCTCTTCGAAACCTTGTCGGATCGTGTGTGCAACTGGTCCGGAGGGCGATGGCCATGGATCTGCTTCGCAGTCGGAACAGGCCTTCGAATTCTATGGGTATTACTTTACCCTGCCCCGCAGCACTCAGACCAGGCAGCGTACTTTGGATTAGCGCGAAGCCTAGTCGAAAGCCATAGCTATGGAATTTCAAATGGGGGACTTGCTTACTGGCCGCCTGGCTATCCTTTTTTCCTGGCCGTCTGGTTTCTTGCGCTTGGCTTCAAATCCTGGGTACCCCTAGTAGCTAATGCATCGCTCTTTGGAGCTTCGCTTTTTGTTGTGGCGCGGCTCGCGCGCCGCATCGGAGGAACGGCCGCTGGGTATCTTTCATCTCTGATCCTTGCGTTTTGGCCAACGATGGTCATGACCGCTGGTCTGGCCAGCAAGGAAATGCTTGTCTTGTTCTTATTGTGTCTGGCTCTGCTCGTTTTTTCCGGTGCTCAAAAGGCAGACCTGGGCCTCAAGGGAGTAGCACTTGCGGCTCTCACGGGACTTTTGATCGGTTACGCGAGCCTCACACAACCTTCGCTCATGCTGTTTCCAAGCGTCTTGATCGCCTATGAGTGGTTGCTTGCGGAGAGGCTGTGGCTCGCCGTCAGCCGCCTAGTCATAGTAGTAGCCGCGCTCAGTCTTGTAATCCTGCCTTGGACCTTGCGGAATCACCGGGTGTTAGGGTCCTGGGTGCCTATTTCCACGAATGGTGGAGACGTGTTCTACCGGGCAAACAACCCGCTTGCAACAGGAGGATATACCCCTCGCGGGGAGCAAAGTCTGGAAGGTTTGGATGAAGTGCACCGCGGGAGAGTCGGCTTCCACCTGGGCAAGGAGTGGATTCGAGCACACCCCGCGGCGTTTCTGGCGCTCGCGGTTCGCAAGCAGATCCTTTTCCTGGGAGACGATGCTCAGGGTGCTTTTGAAACCCTCAAACGTGGTCTTGGAATCGGGGGAATGCGCTACCTTGCCTGGAAAGCCATTTCCAATCTCTATTGGTGGTGTCTCTGGGTAACAATCTTGATCGGGTTGGCCATTCATTGGAATCGAGAATTATCGCGGAATCCTTTGCTTGGAGCTGTGATGCTTAGCATCTTGTACCTCTATTCGATTCACAGTGTCTTCGAAAGCGGCGCGAAGTACCACGAACCATTGATGGGGCTAATTGCGGTGCTGGCAGGTCAGATCTTTGCCCGACCGAAAGAAGTCCAGCCGGAGAAGTCATCTTAATCAGGCTAGCTCGGTCTTCTCCAACGATTCTTCATGGTGGTGCACTCTGCATGCGGGCACGCAAAATCCTTGCTTGCTCTCCTGACCTGCCCCCTGGATCCATCGCGCCTGACTTGCGAGCTTTGAATTGGTACCCGACTGCATATTGCTGCGGCTTACTGAACAAGTCGGAGGGGATGAGCATGCTGGGAAGGTCCGCCAGCCACAATGAACGCATCTCTTCTTAGGCAGAATACGCGAACCGCTTTCCGAGGATGAGGATGCTACTATAGCCACCATTAATCGGATCGGATGGCGCGCTGATGACACTAGAAGCTGTTGCATAACCCAATACAAGCCTTTGAGAAGATGATGGTTGTACTTAGGGAAATGGTGGATAAGCAGAGTCAGCAGTGCCGAGGGACAGTGGAAGAAGATCGCGCCCTTACTTCCCAAACCGCCCAAGCACCGCAAAGGTGGTCGCCCGTGGACCGGGAACCGGCGGGTGCTGGAAGGGATTCTCTGGATTTTGCGCAGCGGTGCCCGCTGGCAGGACTTGCCGGAGAAATATCCGCATCCTTCGACGTGCTGGCGAAGGCTGCGGGATTGGGAGGAGCAAGGCGTTTGGTTCAAAATCTGGCGGGCGTTCCTGAGCGAACTGAACGAGCGTCGGCAGTTGGAATGGAGCGAGTCGTTCCTGGATGGCAGTTTCGCTCCGGCGAAAAAAGGGGCGCGGAAGTCGGAAAAACCAAGCGGGGCAAGGGGACGAAGTGGATGGTGGTGGTCGACGGCCGCGGAGTTCCTTTGGGGGAGCACCTTTGTTCTGCGTCCCCGTCGGAAGTCCGGCTCGCGGAGCAGACGCTCGCGGCCATCCGCGTAGGCCGGCGGCATCGTGCCGGTCGTCCCCGGCAGAAGCCGCTGCGGGTGATTGCCGACAAAGGCTACGACAGCGATGCGCTGCGAGCGCGCTTGCGGAGACGGGGCATCCTGCTGATCGCACCGCATCGCTCGAATCGTCGCCGCACGCCGCCGCAAGACGGTCGCATGCTGCGTCGCTACCGACGGCGCTGGACGGTCGAGCGCACCTTCGCCTGGCTGGGGAATTTCCGTCATCTGGTAGTTCGCTACGACCGCTCGCTGGCGATCCATCGGGCGTTTTTCCATATCGCCTGCTTCATGATCGTGTTACGGAGGGTTGTGCAATAGCTTCTAGTCCCATTCACCACCGATGCCTAAACTAGCCGGGAGCGCTATATTCCGCTATAGCTGCGGAGTCGGCGGTTGCTTGCTTGAAATCAGTAACTCGTCAATCCACTGGGAAGCCGTGACCTTCCAGGTTGTAAGACAACTTCCGGTACAACTGGCCGAAGTCATGTAGTCTTCGAAGAGCAACGTGTCGAACCCTTTGTAGCCGCTGCCCTGCTGCTGGAAGAATGCGGTGTTCGGGAAGTGCTTCCAAAGGACGAGCGGCTGTCCTTGCGGGGCCACCCACATATCGAGATAGTTTGTCCCGTTCCCGATGGTTGGGCTACCGTCCCAACCGTTAAAATGAATGTGGAACTGCACGGTGAGCCACGCGTTAGTGTAGTTCTTTTCGTAAGCACACGGTGACGAGTAGCTGGGGTATTCGCAACTGTTTCCGCCATTAGCTGTAGCAATCGAGGATGACTCGAAGTATGCCGGAGAAACTGCGCCATCCGGCGCCCACGTCGCACCCTGGTTGCCGTTCTGGGATACGTAGCCCCAACCGCCGCACCCGCCATACACATCAAAGAAACCGTCCGTCCCTGCGTTGCCCTGGCGAATCATCGTTAGTTCTTCGCTTGAACACGACCCGGCTTGCACGTTGA
>Ga0074046_10002333_pt1 | contig 16522 bp, 15 predicted proteins | sample BogForMeECP23OM3_FD_94441 | JGI IMG/M metagenome (GOLD analysis project Ga0074046, IMG submission 94441) | Bog forest soil microbial communities from Calvert Island, British Columbia, Canada - Bog Forest MetaG ECP23OM3 | ecosystem: Environmental > Terrestrial > Soil > Wetlands ...
CACATCCGTGGCCTAACCAGCGCTTCGCCGTCAGACATCCGAGGTGGGAGCCCTGTGCGTGAATCGCGCTCGCAGGGATCTGTGCGGGGGGCGCTCAGTAATGGGCGTCCCTACCGCGATACAGCCTCTGCTCTTGAGGAACCTTTGACTGAGAACGACTTGAGAGGGTGAGGTTTGACTTTAGTCGTCGTCGTCTTACGCGGAAGTTCGTAATCGTTATCCCGCTCTAGCGATCTTCGGCACGGAGGAATCCTTACAAGCCGAGGCTGGGCTCGCTTTCTTTTTTCCCAGACTATCCAGCAGTAGCCGGTAGCCGTCGAAGCTTTAGCGTCGAGCCTGCCCTTCACCATCGGAACCCGTTCGGTGAATTGAGCGAATTTTGTTGCCGCTCGTTCCTGCCCGGCCGGTCGCCCCCAGTGACTGACCGCGAAAGGCGACCAAGGCGCACCAGTTAGGGCAAAAGTTGGGGCACGCCAATATTGCTTGCAACTTAATTTAATAAAAACAGTAGGTTATGGGTGCGCGTTGGCGGAGACGCAGGGATTCGAACCCTGGATAGGGCTTTACAACCCTATAACGGTTTAGCAAACCGCCGCCTTCAGCCTCTCGGCCACGTCTCCTTGAGGCCGGGACATATGCCCGACACGGTCGTCCAATGCAAGCGTACCAAAAAAATTCTCGCGCCCTTCGGCCGAACAGGCCCTCGCGCGTCGTCCCTGGACAGGTTGCGACGCCTGCGGCCGCGGACGTCAAACTCGATTCCGCGCTGCGCCGCCGAACGCGCAGGCGCGGTCTCAAGCCAGAGCTAAAGATGTGCAGGCGAAGTCCTGGCCTCAGAACTCCGCCCCGCGCCGACACAAACGGCGCCGGCGATCGACAAAGGTCGGCGAACTCCTCGCGAGGTGAAGCTCGCGTTCATCCCGCTGAACAGCCGATTGACGTGTTCGGCGCGATTCGCGGCCTCCAGGGAGCTCCGCGGCCCGACGACGAAAGCGTTCATCCCTCCATTTCGCGGGCCGATACGCACCGCACAGGACGCCTGAAATCCAAGCCGCGCTCCATCGACTTTGCCGGTCGCCGGGGGATACGCCTCACGACGTCTCCGGGAGCCGCTGCCTGTTCAAGCCAGTGCGTCCGGCGACGCGCGGCTGCTCATTCGTTCGGCGGCGTCTCGGTCGGCGTCGGAGGAACCATGGGCTCCGCTTTCTTGCGCTTGGCCGGAGCGCGCTTCGCGGCGGCCTTCTTGGCTGCAGTCTTCCTGGCGCCCTTCTTGGCCGCCGTCTTCTTGGCAACCGATTTTTTCGCTGCGCCCTTCTTGGCTGCGGTCTTCTTCACTGCGCCCTTGCGCGCGCCTTTCTTGGCCACGGCCTTGCGCGCCGTCTTTTTCGCGGCGGCTTTCTTGGCTGGTCTCTTTTTCGCTGCCGCCTTCTTCGCTGGCTTCTTTGCTGCTGCTTTCGCCATGTGTCGCGTCCCTCTCAATCGCCTGCTTTTCCGCGCGCCTCGACGCGCTTCGCGGATACGCGAATGAAAGTACATTCGTTTTGGGTCTTCGCAAGTCACGCGCTCATGCGCGAGGCATGCGACTCATCCTCTCTATCGAATTATCGCGCGCGTCTCGCCGTCTCGACGACGTCTCGTCGGGGCGTGCGAACGTCGCGCGCAAGTCTTCGTCAATGCGCGCGAAGCGGCGCGGCCACTGCGCGCTTGGCGGCGCCAACGCTTATCGATCCTCGCTGTCGCCTTGTTTTCCGCCGCTTTGCGAGAATCGTCGTCACGTCTTCAGGGCAAGCAGAAGTTTAGCTCCGCCTGCGCCGGCGATTTCTCAAGCGCGTTTCGCGGCGTTGCGGCATGCCGACGCGCGCGCATGCATCAATCGAATTTTTCTTCGGCAGCGCTGTCGCTTTTCGATTGCGACGACGTCGTGAACGGCGCGCCGACGCTCAGGAACGCAATCGAATCGCACGAATCGTCGCGCGCGATTCGCGCTCTCAGAGTTCGAGTCGCCGCTTCAGCGTGTCGCTGACCGCCTGCGGGTTGGCCTTGCCGCCGGTCGCCTTCATCACCTGGCCGACGAACCAGCCGAGCATCCCGGGCTTGGCCTTGGCCTGCTCCGCCTTCTCGGGATTGGCGGCGATGACCGCGTCGACTGCGGCGTCGATGGCGCCTGTGTCTGTCACCTGGCGAAGACCGCGCGTTTCGACAAGCGCGCGAGGATCGGCGCCGCGATCGCCGCCGAGCAGCATCGCGAGCAGGTCCTTTGCGATCTTGCCGGAGATCACGCCTTCGCCGATAAGATCGACGAGGGTTGCGAGCGACGCGGCGGTGAGGCCCGCGTCCGAGACGCTGACGCCGTGGGCGTTGGCCTGCGCAGAGAGATCGCCCATCAACCAGTTGGCGACCGCCTTGGCGTCGCGCTTCGCGCCGCCGTGGTTGACGGCGCTCTCGAAGAAGTCCGCCGTCTCGCGCTCAGCGACGACGACCGATGCGTCGTAGGCCGAGAGGCCGTAGTCGGACATAAAGCGCGCCTTCTTCGCGTCCGGCAGTTCCGGCAGATAAGCGGCGAGCGCGTCGATCCATTCGGCATCGAGCTCGAGCGGCAGGAGGTCCGGATCAGGGAAATAGCGGTAGTCGTGCGCCTCCTCTTTGGACCGCATCGAGCGCGTCTCGCCGCGCGCCGGATCGAACAGGCGCGTCTCCTGCTCGATCGTTCCGCCGTCCTCGACGATCTCGATCTGGCGGCGCGCCTCGGTCTCGATCGCCTGCCCGATGAAACGGATGGAGTTGACGTTCTTGATCTCGCAGCGCGTGCCGAGCGGCTCGCCGGGACGACGGACCGAGACGTTGACGTCGGCGCGCAGGTTGCCCTTCTCCATGTCGCCGTCGCACGAGCCGATGTAGCGCAAAATGGTGCGCAGCTTGCCGACGTAGGCCTTGGCCTCGTCGGCCGAGCGAAGGTCGGGCTTGGAGACGATCTCCATCAGCGCGACGCCCGAGCGGTTGAGGTCGACGAAGCTCATGGTCGGCGACTGGTCGTGCAGCGACTTGCCGGCGTCCTGTTCGAGATGCAGGCGCTCGATGCCGACCCGGATCGAATAGTCGGGCGTGAGGTCGACCTGGATTTCGCCCTCGCCGACGATCGGGCTCTTGTACTGCGAGATCTGATAGCCCTGCGGCAGGTCGGGGTAGAAGTAGTTCTTGCGGTCGAAGGTCGAGCGCTTGTTGATTTTCGCCTTGAGCGCGAGGCCGGTGCGCACCGCCTGCGCCACGCATTCGCGGTTGATCACCGGCAGCATGCCCGGCATCGCCGCGTCGACCATCGACACATGGGCGTTGGGCTCGCCGCCGAACTCGGTCGAGGCGCCGGAAAAGAGTTTTGCCCGCGATGTAACCTGGGCGTGGACCTCGAGCCCGATCACCACTTCCCAATCGCCTGTCGCGCCCTTGAGGAGCTTGGCGCTGGCCGGTGCTGTCGTCATGTCGATGACCTCGTCATCTTTCCAAGGGGTCTTGCGTCGGGGGCGGGCGCTTCAGGCCCACCACGGCTCCGGCGGCGTCAGGCGTCCCGCCGCCTGCTCGATTGTCTCGCCGAGGGCGAACAAAGTCTCTTCGTCGAACGGCCGGCCGATGAGCTGCAGGCCGAGCGGAAGGCCGTCGGCGGAGAGCCCGGCCGGGGTGACGAGCCCGGGAAGCCCGGCCATGTTGACCGTCACGGTGAAAACGTCGTTGAGGTACATCTCGACCGGATCGGCCGAGACCTTCTCGCCGATGGCGAAGGCGGCCGAGGGCGTCGCGGGCGTCAGGATCGCGTCGACGCCGTTCTGGAAGGCGACCTCGAAGTCGCGCTTGATCAGGGTGCGGATCTTCTGCGCCCGCAGGTAATACGCGTCGTAATAGCCGGCGGAGAGCACGTAGGTGCCGATCATCAGCCGCCGCCGCACCTCGGCGCCGAAACCGCGGGCGCGCGTCTTCTCGTACAGGTCGACGATGTCGGCCGACGGCTCGCGCAGGCCGTACCGGACGCCGTCGTAGCGCGCGAGATTGCTCGACGCCTCGGCGGGCGCGACGATGTAATAGGCGGGCAGCGCGTGGCGCGTGTGGGGCAGGCTAACCTCGACGATGTTGGCGCCCGCGGCGCGCAGCCACTCGGCGCCCTTGGCCCACAGCGTTTCGATTTCGGGGTTCATGCCGTCGAGGCGGTATTCCTTCGGGACGCCGATCGTCAGACCCTTCACCGAGCGCCCGACGGCGGCCTCGTAGTCGGGAACGGGCTCGGTCGAACAGGTCGAGTCCTTCGGGTCCGGGCCGGCCATCGAACGCAGCATGATCGCCGCGTCGCGCACGGTACGGGCAAGCGGCCCCGCCTGGTCGAGCGAGGAGGCGAAGGCCACCATGCCCCAGCGCGAGCAGCGTCCATAGGTCGGCTTGATGCCGACGATGCCCGTAAAGGCGGCGGGCTGGCGGATCGAGCCGCCGGTGTCGCTCGCGGTTGCGGCGAGGCAGAGATGCGCGGCCACCGCGGCCGAGGAGCCGCCCGACGAACCGCCCGGCGCAAGCAGGCCGCGCTTGCCCGCGTCGGCGAGTGCAGCGCGGGCCTGCTCGCGGCTCCAGTTCGGCGGCAGCCAGGGCGAAGCGACCGGGCCGTAAAAGGAGGTCTCGTTGGACGAGCCCATGGCGAACTCGTCCATGTTTAGCTTGCCCAGCATCACCGCGCCGTCGCGCCACAGATTGGCGGTCACGGTCGACTCGTAGGTCGGCTTGAACCCGTCGAGGATGTGGCTGCAGGCCTGAGTGTGCACGCCCTCTGTGGCGTAGAGATCCTTGATTCCGATCGGTAGGCCCTGGAGCGGGCCGCCTTCGCCCTTGGCGAGGCGCGCGTCGCTCGCCTCGGCCATCGAGAGCGCCTTTTCGGCTGTGACCGTGACGTAGGCATTGAGACCCTTGCCGCGCTCGATCGCGTCGAGGTGCGCCGTCGTCAGGTCGCGACTGGAGATCGCTCGGGACTTGAGCTGATCGCGCGCCTCGGCGAGCGTCAGGGAAGTAAGGTCGGTCAAAGGGAAGTCCTAACAAGAGGGCCGCGCGACGGGGCAGGACGATCGCGGCGAGTCACTCGATCACTTTGGGGACGAGAAAGAAGCCGTCCTCGGTCAGAGGCGCGTTGGCCAGCACTTTCCCGGCGATTTCGCCGTCGGTGACGACATCGTCGCGCATCGGCAGCCGCATCGGTGTGACCGAGGTCATCGGCTCGACGCCTTCGACGTCGACCTCGTTCAGCGCCTCGACGAATTTCAGGATGGCGTTGATCTCGTCTTGCAGATGCGGCGTCTCCGCTTCGCTCACGCCGATGCGCGCAAGATGCGCGATGCGGCGAACAGCAGCGAGATCGACTGACATCGAAGGCTCCTCGAGATGGCCATTCTTGCGGGAAGTGGCCCCTATACATCGTGCATATATCGCTGGCAAACCCCACGCGGACTGGCCCACCACCATTTGGGCAGCCGGACGAGCCGGCCGGGAAGACAGGTGGGGAGCCGCGCCTACCCCGTGCGGCTTTGCGGCGCCGACTCCCTGGCCCGTCTGTGATGCAGGAGTTGGAGGCCGAACTCGCGGGATCGACCGCCGACCGCTCGAAGCGAGGTGCGCGTGCCGGCGAGGGCAGATGGCGCGGAAGGTGGGGACTTTGGCGAACCTGCATCGCAAAACGCAGCTAAACAGCCGTCGTCGAACGCACCGGTTCGAGACCGCTTTCTGCGCCGCGCCCGGCTTGGCTGGCTATCGAGAAGGACGGCATGCGGAGGTCTTTGGCCTCTCACTTGCGAAAGGGAATTCCGATGGAACGCTTCCCCGTTCATACGATCGAGTCGGCCCCTGAAGCGTCCAAGACTGCGCTCGGAGACGTGCAGGCAAGGTTCGGGACGATCCCCAACCTTGCCGGGGCGATGGCGACATCGCCGCTTCTCATACAGAGCTTCGTCGGCATCTTCGATAAGGTTCACGGCGGCCCGTTCACAGAGCCGGAGATTCAGACCGTGCTCCTCACCGACGCGGTAACCAACGCCAGCGCGTGGGCGGTGGCGCTCCATACGGCGCTCGGGCTGCAGGCCGGTCTGGAACAGGCTGAGGTCCAGGCGATACGCTCTGGGCGCTCGCCCTCGGGCGCCAAGCTCGGAGCGCTCTCGACGTTGGCCCGGACTCTGATTGAGAAACGCGGGCGGCTCGATGAGCAAGACATTGAGCAGTTTCTCGCGGCCGGGTTCGGCAAGGATCTCCTGCTTGGGGTGATCACGATCGTAGCCGCCTCGACGATCACGAACTACACCGGCAGCGTTGCGAACCCACCCTTGGAGGAACGCCTGAAGCCATACGCCTGGAACGGCTGAGACGCCGCCTCATGCTTGACGGGACGCACGGCGGCAAGGCCGCCGCAGCCGCCACGCGCCGAGGGCGACAGTCGAGCCGAGGGTCGGGACGGCGCCGAAGTCGCCGGCGGGACGTGCGCGCCTCGTTTCAGGTGCTGAAGCGAGCCCGGTAGTCTTGCGGCGTGGCGGCAAGCAGCCGCACAAAGCTCCGACGCATCGTCTCTTCTGATCCAAAGCCGCAACGCTGAGAGATGCGTTTGACTGGCAAGCGCGTTTCGGAGAGTAGACGCCGCGCTTCTTCGACTCTCAGGCGCTCAATAGATCTTGCACGCGTTAGGCCGGTTGCCTCCGCATAGCGCCGGCTGAAGCTGCGCTCGCTCATACACGCTTGTTCGGCAAGAACGGGAAGCGAGAGGTCTCCGGCCAGATGTTTACGGATCCACTCATGAAGCGCGCCAAATCTGTCCTCAGCCGCCTGCAGCGAAAGAACCTCGCTGAACTGCGCCTGTCCGCCGGGACGCTTGAGGAAAACGACCAGATAACGCGCGACGGCGAGCGCCACGTTGCGGCCCAGATCCTCTTCGACCAGCGCCAGGGCGAGATCGATGCCGGCCGTCACGCCCGCGGAGGTCCAAACCGAACCTTCCCGCACGAAGATGGGATCAGACTCGACGCGGACCGCGGGGAAGCGCCGTGCAAGCTCCGCACAGAAGGCCCAGTGCGTGGCCGCTCGTCGCCCATCAAGCACGCCTGATGCGGCCAGCAGAAAGGATCCGGTGCAGACGGACGCGGTGCGACGGGCCAGTTTGGCGCGCTCTCGCACCCAGTCGACCAGGACGGTGTCCGCCACCGCCGCATTGACCCCTTCGCCCCCAGCAATCACGAGTGTGTCCAAGCCCGCTTCCATCGGTGGAAGCGGATGCGTGACAATCGTCATTCCAGACGAGGAATCGACGCTCCGGCCGCCGGGCGCCACGATCCGGATCTCGTAGGGCGGCGCCTCGCCGGCCTTGGCCATGAAATCGTTGGCGGATGCAAACACCTGAAGCGGCCCGGTGACGTCGAGGAGTTGTACGGCCGGATAGGCCAGGATTTCGACGGTGCGGATCGCGTTTGGCGTCATCGCCAAAAAATGACGCGATGGCTTCTGTTTGTCCATCAATCACGCTGAGTTCCCGTGCGCCTTCTCGAGGAGATCTGACAGCCGGCGAAGCGGCGGCCCAGGCGGTGAACCTCGTGGGGGCCACGCTTTTGCTTCGACAGGGTCGCGGCCCCGTGCTAGCGGCAGCCCCGATGAACCGTCCGATCGCTGTCGAAAACCTTGCCGAACGCCTTCCGCCGAAGGCGCGCCTGATCGGAATCGACCTGGGGACCAGGACGATCGGGCTCGCGCTGTCGGATGTCGAGCGGCGGCTCGCCTCGCCGTTGAAGACGCTGCCCCGCACGGCGTTCCAGAAGGACGCGGACGCGCTGCTCGCCATCTTCGCCGAGTTCGAGATCGCAGCCGTCGTGCTCGGCCTGCCTCTCGACCTTGAAGGACGCGACAGCCCGCGCGCGCAATCCACCCGCGCCTTCGCCCGCAATCTGGCGACGCGAACCGATCTGCCGATCGCCTACTGGGACGAAAGGTTTTCCACCGCGGTGGTTTTGCGGTCGCTGATCGAGAACGACGTTTCCCGCGCCCGGCGCGCCGAAGTCGTCGACAAGATGGCGGCGGCCTACATTCTGCAGGGCGCGCTCGATCGACTCCAGGCCCTCGACAGCGACTTGTGAACAGCGTAATGAGGTTTTCTTAAGGGTCCCGAGACCTAAGTCTTGTGTATTGCAGGAAAAGAAGTCTCTATCAGGCTGGGGCGGGGGCAGGTCGAATCGGCAGTGCGCCGGAGCGCGCTGTCTGTGTGCGCCTACGGAACCGCTGTGGTGGTTCCGACAATGCGTGCGAGCGGCGGATTGAATGGTCGGGCAACACGGTTATCCAAGACGTAAACACACGGCGGCCGCGCTTTCCGGGCGCGCCCCTGAGCATCAGGACTCTCTTCCTTCCGACGAAGCGCCGGGTCCTGCGAGCCGTGAGGGGCTCGATGTCGCCGGCTACGTGTCTGACATGACCGCTCAGCTCGAGGCGATGGCGCTCGCCGCAGGGCTCGATCTGCTCGCCTATTTCCTCGGCATGGCGCGGTCGGAGGCGGATCTGTTCGTTCGCACGAACGCCGGTCCCGAAGGCGAATCCGGCGCCGGCGAGGACGAAGACGACACGCTCTCCGACGAGGGTCAGGCCGAGTTCGACAGCTCAGGGCGCTGACAGAGGGTCCACCGGTCACGCCGTGTCGCCTCAGGACGATCGCAAGGCGACGCGGTCGCCGCCGGAAAACTCCACCCGTCCGGCGAGTTCGAGCTCCATCAGGGCGACGCGCACCTCACGAGCCGAGGTCTCGGCCGCCCGTGCGAGATCGTCGAGCGTGATCGCGGAGGGTCCGAGCAGGGTGACGATACGGTCGCGCACGGCCTCGAGGCGATCGACGGCGACATAAGCGGGGCCGACCGGCTCGTCGAACTCGTCACCGGGCGTCGTCCGCGGGGTCGCCTGCGGGTCGACGCCAAGCAGCGCCTGCTCGCCCCAAAGCGGCTCGCCGACTCTGTTGTCCTCTTCGAGCGCGGCGAAGAGATCGGCTGGACGGGTCGGCGCGAGCGCCGTCACGACGTCCTCGACCGAGGTGCAGATTGTCGCACCCTGCTTCAACAGGTCGTTGGCGCCTTCGGCGCGCGGGTCGAGCGGCGATCCTGGCGCCGCGAACACCTGGCGGTTCTGCTCGAGGGCGAAGCGCGCCGTGATCAGCGATCCCGAGCCGCGCGCGGCCTCGACCACCACCGTGCCAAGCGCGAGACCAGAGACGATGCGGTTGCGGCGCGGGAAGTCGCGGCCGCGCGGCTCCCATTCGATCGGCATTTCTGACACCACCGCGCCGTGCTCGACCATGCGCTCGATCAGCGGAATTGCCTCGGTCGGGTAGGGGCGGGCATGGCCCCCTGCGAGCACGCCGACCGCGCCGGTTTCCAGGCTCGCCGCGTGGACCCGCTGGTCGATGCCGCGCGCCAGGCCCGACACCACGACATAGCCCGCCTTTCCGATCCCGCGCGCCAGCCGCTCCGCGAAGGTGAGGCCGGCGGCGGATGGGTTGCGGGAGCCGACGATCGCCACCGCCGGCTGCTGCAGCGCCTCCTCCCGACCGCGCAGCGCGAGAATAGGCGGCGCAGAATCGATCTGGCGCAAGACCGGAGGATAGTCCGCCTCGCCCAGTGCGACGAAGCGGACACCCAGCTTTTGCGCCAGCGCCATCTCCCGTTCGATCTCCTCCCGCGTCGCCACCCGGATCGGCCGCCGCGCGCCGCCGCGCCGGGCGACGTCAGGCAGCGCTTCGAGCGCCGCTCGGGCGCCGCCGCAAGCGTTGACAAGCGCGCGGAAGGTGCGCGGGCCGACGTTCTCCGATCGGATGAGCCGCAGCCAGTCGAACAGCTGGTCGTCGGACAGGCGCGGGTGAGGCTTTTTCGCCATCGCTTCAGGCCTGTCCGATCTTCGCTTCCGTTCCGGCGATGAGCCGGCGGATGTTCGGGCTGTGCTTGAACCAGACGATCGCCGCCAGCAGTCCAAACACGTAAGCGACCTCGGGTAGCCCAATCACCCAGGCGACGAGCGGCGAGACGACGGTCGCAGCGAGCGCGGCGGCCGACGAATAGCGCGTGAAAAAGGCGATGGCGAGCCAGACGACGGCGAAGGCGAGCGCAGCCGGCCAGGCGACGCCGATGAGACCGCCAAGGAAGGTCGCCACCCCTTTGCCGCCGCGAAACTTCAGCCAGACAGGATAGAGGTGGCCGATAATGGCGCCGGCCGCAGCAGGGAGCGCGGTCGCCGGTCCGAACAGCCAGGCGCCGAGGAGGACGGCTGCGGTGGCTTTGAGCGCATCGAGCACGAGCGTCGCCGCGGCGAGGCCCTTTCGTCCGGTCCGCAGGACATTGGTCGCCCCGATATTGCCCGAGCCGATGGCGCGCAGGTCCCCAGCCCCGGCGAGCCGCGTCAGGATCAGCCCAAACGGAATCGAGCCGAGCAGGTAACCGAGCGCCAGCGCGAGCGCCGCCCCATACGAAACCCCAACCATGCGCCCTCCGCGTCGATTTTTCGGTGAGACTATTCGTGGGCGACGCGCCCGGCAACCAGCGTCAGTTTGACGCGCCCCTCGAGCCGCGCGGCGTCGAACGGCGTATTGCGGCAGCGTGAACGAAGCTCGGCGGGGTCGAGAACGTAGGGCTCCTCGGGATCGAAGCGGATGACGTCCGCCGGAGCGCCCACCGAAAGGCGCCCGACCGGCAGCCGCAGGATCTCCGCGGGCCTCAGGGTCATCGCCCGGATGAGGCGCGGCAGGCTGATGTCTCCAGACGTCACGAGGCGCAGGCTCGCCGACAGCATCGTCTCGACGCCGATCGCGCCGGTCGCGGCCTCGGCGAAGGGCAGGCGCTTGGTTTCCACGTCCTGGGGATCGTGGTCCGAAACGATGACGTCGATCACGCCCCGGTTCAGCGCGTCGACGAGCGCGATGCGCTCGTCCTCGCCGCGCAAAGGCGGGCTGAGCTTCAAAAAGGTGCGGTAGTCGCCGACGTCCAGCTCGTTGAGGGTCAGGTTGTTGATCGAGACGCCGCACGTGGACGCCAGGCCCGCGTCTCGGGCTCGGCTCATCGCCTCGATCGAGAGGCGGTTGGAGATCATCTGGGCGTGGTAGCGCGCGCCCGTCAGCGCCACGAGCCGGAGGTCGCGTTCCAGCGCGATCGTTTCGGCTTCGCGCGGCACGCCGGTCAGGCCGAGCCAGCTCGCCCGCAGCCCTTCGGCCACGACGCCGTCGCCCCTCAGCGACCGGTCTTCGCAGACGGGCGCGACGAGCGCGTCGAAATCGCGGGCGTAGGTCATCGCGCGGCGCATCGTCTGCGCCTCGGCGATCGATCGCAGTCCGTCGGAAAAGGCGATTGCGCCAGCTTCGGCGAGAAGCCCGATCTCCGCGATTTCCCGGCCCTCGAGGCGTTTGGTCAGGGCCGCCGACGGAAATATGCGGATTTTGGCGTCGTCGCGGGCCCGGCGCAGGATGAAGCCCACGACGGCGGGATCGTCGACCGGCGGATTGGTGTCGGGCCTGATCACGAGGCTGGTTACGCCTCCGGCGGCGGCTGCGGCGCTCGCGCTGGCGATGGTCTCGCGATGCTCGGCGCCCGGCTCGCCGACGAAAGCGCGCATGTCCACGAGCCCCGGCGCGACCACGTCTCCGGCGCAGTCGATGAGCCGGGCCTCTTCCGGAATCTGGTCGCGGGTCACTTCGGGTCCGACGCCGACGATGACGCCATCCCGGGCAAGCAGGCCGCCCCTCGTTTCCGTCTCGCGCTCAGGATCGATCAGGCGGGCGTTGAGAAAGGCGATCGGGCGGGTCGACATGCCGCGCGATTAGCGAGCGCAGGCCGCGATTGCAAGCGGGACCCCGACACGTCTCAAGATAATCGACCGAGGCTTTCCCGTCCGCTGAAGCGGATGCGCCGCCGGCGTCTCTGTCAAGGCGTCGGCGGCGCTCGACGTTCCGGCGCCTACTCGCCTTTAACCTCGATGGTCTTCACCGGCTTCTGCGCCTCGGCCGTCTTCGGCAGCGTGACCGTCAGGACGCCTTTCTTGAAGCTCGCCTCGATCTTGTCGGCCTCGACGCCCTCAGGCACGCGCAGCGCGCGCTCGAATGAGCCGAAGCGCCGCTCCCGCAGATGGAAGTCGGGCTTCTTCTCTTCCTTGTCTTCGCGCTTCTCGCCCTTGATCGTCAGCACGCCGCCCGCGACCTTCACCTCGATATCCTTCTCGTCCATGCCGGGCAGGTCCGCATGGACCTCGTACGCATTGTCCCGCTCGACGAAATCGATCGCCGGGACGGCGACCCAGGATTCCGGCGCCCAGAACGGTTCGATGTCGAACGCCGGACGGCGGAACGGCAGCTTAAGCGGACTCATGGTGAAGTCTTCGAACAGACGGTCGACCTCCCGGCGCAGGCTCTCGAACGGGCGCCACATCTGCATCTGCATCGTGGACGGCGCCGCTCCCGGTTTCGTTTCGGTCGTGACAGGGATTTTGGTTTCAGCTTTCGCCATTGAACCCTCCACTATCGGCTGGTTCTCAGCCTTCAGGCACAGGATACGCGCCCGCAGCGGCGGCGCATTGACGCGTCGCAAACCGTCGCGGGCCAAGTATGGTATAATTTGTATCGATCCAATGGCCGCCGTTCGGCAGCGCCCGGTCTCTCATCTGCGGCGGGAGCTTATGCGATCGGAATGGGAGGGTTTCCGACTTCGGCCGGCTCGTCGTCGACACGCCGCAGGGGTGCGCGGTTTCGCCGCCGTGCGACTGACCGCCTCTTGACGCTTCGCGGGCGCTTCCCCACCTCAAAAGAACTCGTGGCGGGAAGACGTCCGCTCGCCACCCGAGCGCCAAGAACCAAGATCGACCGCGCTCGGGTTCGCGCCGCGCGCCTTCCGCCCACGACAGGGAAGGAGGCAATCATGGCGATATTTTCGGATCCATTCGATGCGCTCGACAGCTTTCAGCAGGCGCTCGACGCCTTCCGGGCGAGCGACTGGCTGGAGGCGGGCCCGAGCGGCGGCGGCGCCTATCCGCCGTTAAACGTGTTCCGCAAGGGCGACGACTTCATCATCATCACGGAAATCCCCGGGGTAAAAAAATCGGACCTCGACTTGCAGGTGAAAGGCCGCACTTTGAGGCTCTCCGGCGAGAAGACGCTCGGCTTCCCCGAGAAGGCGGCGGTGCACCGCCGCGAGCGGCTTTCGGGCCGGTTCGATCGCGCCGTAACGCTGCCGGTCGAAATCGACCCCGATGGCGTCAAGGCCGAATATCGTGACGGCATTCTCGCGCTGTTCCTGCCGCGCGCGGAGAGCGACAAGCCGCGGACCATCAAGATCGGCTGAGAGGACAACCCATGAGCAAGGACGCGAAAGAGAAGGCGACGACCATGGCTGAGAGCAAGGAAATGGCGGTCCGCGAGAAGAAGGAGCTCGTCGCCAAGGAGGAGAAGACGGTCCCCGGCCGCTACTTCATCCCCTACGCCGACATCTACGAGACGGACGAAGTGCTTGCGGTGGTGTTGGAAATGCCGGGCGTCGAGAAGAAGGACCTCGATGTCGGGCTCGAGAACGACGTGCTCAGGGTCGACGGTCGCATCGACTTCTCAAAGTACAAGGAGATGGAGCCGGTCTATGCCGAGTATAATGTCGGCCACTATGCGCGCTCGTTCGCTCTCTCCAACACAATCGACCGGGAGAAGATCAGCGCCAACCTCGAAGACGGCGTGCTGACGCTGACCCTGCCCAAGGCGAAGCATGCTCAGCCGCGCAAGATCGCCATTGCCTGACGGCGGTTGAGGGGCTTTAGCTGTAGACTTTCCGGCCGGCGTTTCGTTGCGGCGGCCGGGGCGTCGCCACTCTAAAGCTTACTCTGGCCCGACGGGAAGAATCCGACACGCGCCCCCGCTTCGAGTCGGACCGAAGTTTCCCCGGCGTCGGTCGTCCCGACGGCGGCTTTGCGTCCCGGCTTGCCCTTGTCATCGAGGTCGAACGCCTCGAGCCCGTGCAGGGCCTTCAAATTCACAGTCACGGTCGCCGGGCCCGGGGACGGATTGGCGAGAATGTACGCGCCGTTCGACGTCCTTTCAATCGAAGCGAGCCCTTCCTCGCTGCGCCGGATCGCGGCGTCGCCGACCCTCAGGAACTTGCCGCCGCCGAGATAGAGCGAATACGGCGTCCCGCCGGTCGTCCTGACCAGCGCTTGCAGCGCGTCGGTCTCGAGCCCGGAGGCCGAATGGGGGCCGGGCCGATAGGACGCGAAGCAAAGGTCGGCGCCTTCGGTAACTTCGATCCGCAGGAGGCCGAACCCGTCGTCGAAGCCGCCTTGCTGGGTCACGCTTTTCACATACGCGCTCTTGCCCCCGGAGAAATCGAGAACGTTGCCGAATACGGTTGAAGCAATTTCGTCGCGCCGCTCTATCAGGGTCGGGGCGGTCGAGTTGACGCCCTTCCCGTTTGGCAGGGAGTCGGCGTACACGCCCCCGAGTCCGAGGATCGGCTGTGTCGTCGCCCCGGCGGCCGCGATGAGCCGCGCTGATCGCTCTCCTCGCTCGAAGGCGATCGACCAGGTTTCCGCCGTCGGCTGGGCCTGCCGCACCTCGGCGAACGCATTGTATCCGTTGGGGACCGGCGCCGGGAAAGGCGAGACCGCGAAGGAAAGGCTCGACGTCGGCGCCCCCCGGATGTGCCAGGCCAAATCATACTTGTGCGGCGCGCGCGAAAACGCGCCGAAAAGGTCCGCGAGATAGTCGCCGGTGAGGCAGAGCGCTCGATCCAGCGCGACGCCGGGATAGACGGAATCCGACCAGGCGCGCTGAACGCCGAAGGTCTCGCCCGGGCCGTAAACCGTCTGGTCGGCGCGCGCCCTCTCCTTTTGAACGGGATGGCTCAGCCAGTGCTGAGATTGCTCGTCGACGGTCAGCGTGTTGTGGGCCAACGTCGTCCAGTGTCACTTCACATCGAGCGGATTGTCATAGGGGAATTGCACCCCAGGGCTGGGCATCAAGATGTCGTCGAGCGCCCACAGATCGATGTGCAGCCTGTCTGGGTGCCCATGCGACACCGTCGGACCGTAGGAAAGCGTCAAGTTGGCGATGCCCGACCCATTCGAGGCCGGCGTGCGCAGCACGCCGAAACCGACCGTCGGGAAATTGACGTTGGGGAAACTCAGGGGCGGAGCTTTCTCGTGCGGATCGTTGAACATAAACGGGGGCGGAGCGGGGGCGAGCCAGGGATGGATCAAGGGACGGCTCCTCGAGGTCACGGCCTTTTGCCCCGGTTCGCCGCCGGTTTTCGTGGCGGGGAAGCCGCGTTCGTCCGGCGCGTCGATGATGGCAAGATAGCGAGGATCCCGGTATCTTCGATATCCGTATTCGTATATAGCTGGAAAGTATAACTGAGATAGCCAGAGTAAATGGGAGTCGTTTTCGCCCGCAATGCGGAGGTTCGGATAGGCGATCAGCAGGGGGAAATCAAAGACGTATTTGAGAATGCTATCGTTGTAGCGGTAGAGATCAATCCCGTGCCGCCAGGCCGCCTCAGCCGCGTTGACCAGCCCGTGGAGCGCGTAAAGGCAGTACCCGGGGCTCCCTTCCACCCACATGCCGCCCGGGATGGCCTCCGGAGTGAAGTAGAGCGTCAGCAACCCTTTGCTCGGGTTGTCGGCCGTCGCGGCGACCCAGTCTTTCGGCGGCGGAAATTGCTTGTAACGGGGCGCCTCGTTCTTGGCGAGCGTCGTCCGCGTTCCGTAGAGGGCGGCGTTGACCAGTTCCTGATCGTCCGTCGCGTAACCCGCAAGGAGGACCGCGGCGGCGCCGATCGCCCCGCGATTGTTGAGCATACTGGCGAATCGAGCGGACGGGTCTTGTTCGACCACTGTGGGATAGAGCATGACCCACGCAAGAGGCTGCAACAGCTCGTCGTGAATTCTCTTGCGGTCCGCGGGAGACAGCGACGGGGTGTTGTAGATAAGGTCGTAGCCTCGCGCGAGCAGCTCGAGGTCGAGCGAATCTTCCAGGATCTGGCCTGTCAGTCCCTTTTCCCAACGGTACATGATGGACGGGGACGCCCCATAGCGGGGCAGGTTCGCATAGGCCAGCAGCAGGTCCCGCGCATACCTTGCATATTTCTCGTTGTCGGTGAGGGCGTACAAGATGCCGAGCGCGTCGATCGCTTCGGAATCCCGGTCGAAAAACCAGGAGAACTTCCGAACCGGATCGTCTGTATGCTGGCGGCCCGGAAAGTCGGGAAAGTAATTCCCGGGATACAACCATGCGCCGTCGGAGCCCTTTTGCGGCGGCGGAATGTCGATCGGCTCGCCGATCCGAGCGTCCATCCTCTTCTCGAGTTCGGAAAGCTGTTGCCGGAGCTCCGCGCTGGTCTTCAACATCTGCTTGTATTGCCGGATGTCCTCCTCATCCCAGATCGTGTTCGGATGCCCGACGCTCATGCGCGGCTTGCCGAACATCTCGACGTCTTCATGCGGCGCCGTGGCGACGGTCGGCGCGATGTTGTTC
>Ga0074046_10002334_pt1 | contig 16520 bp, 15 predicted proteins | sample BogForMeECP23OM3_FD_94441 | JGI IMG/M metagenome (GOLD analysis project Ga0074046, IMG submission 94441) | Bog forest soil microbial communities from Calvert Island, British Columbia, Canada - Bog Forest MetaG ECP23OM3 | ecosystem: Environmental > Terrestrial > Soil > Wetlands ...
CGCCCGATTGAATCGTAACGCCGGTAAATTTTTTAAAATCCGGAAAAACCCTTCAGAACTACGAACCGGGATCACGAAATAGCATCTGCCCCGGGTACCGCCAACACCCGGCACGACAGCACCGGTTTTTTATTTCCTGCACAGGCCCAAGGTCCTATCTTCTTTTTGTGGTCCCTTTAGTTATCGTTCCCAAAAAATCTGCCTCACTACAATCTGCTTCCCTGCCCGGCCGCGACCAGGAGAAGAAACCGTCCAAGTGTCGTGGGCTGTTCCGAAAAACGGCTCCGTATTCAACCGGCATGGGCCGGAATCCAGCATAAAGGCATATTGCCCAAAAGAGCGCACATGAGAACAAAGAGATGGTAGAATGGGAAGTCCCTATCTGAACAACAACGAATCCATCATCCTGTCAACCCATAATGTGGTGATCAACACCATACCGGCTGAGGCGATCCTCACCAACCAGCGCCTCATCCTTGTTGACGCGAGGCATACCCGGCTACGGCCCCAGGACATACCCTTTGCAGCAATCGAGACTGTGACCATCGGTGACAATTCCGCGATGGATCCCGTCCTGTCTGTTTCCGTTGTAGCGAACGATGAGATCAGGCACCCGCTGGGGATTACCTTCACCCAGCTTCCCAGAACCCGGCGAGTAGGGGAGCGGGACGAGTGGGCGGTAAAACTCAAGGAGTTCAGCAACACCGCACATCACGGACACGGTGTCCAGCCGGCCGATCTCCTGCCCCCTTGGGTCCCTGGTACACTTCCTCAGGAGGCAGAGGATGCACAGGAAATAGAACCAGCAGACGAGAAATTCCGGAATCCCCCCCTCATGCCACGGAAACCGAAGACACCGGCACCGGGAAACAGGAAGTTACTGGTTGCCGGCAGTATCCTCGTTATTGTCATCGCAGTTGTTCTGGCCTGGTATATCCTCGCCCCTTCGCTTCCCGGGAACGGGAGCGCGCCGTCAGTGCCCGAAGTAACGCCCACGGCCACACTGCACCCGTCTGCGCCCACGATTGTGCAAACCGGATCACAGACACCGATCCCTACCCTGGCGCCGGTATCTTCCCCGGCAGCCACTCCCACCGTTACTGCAATTCCCACCACGGTAGCGCAGAGCGCTGTTCCCAAGACCGGTATCTGGGTGCGGATCACGTACGCGGGTTCCTTCACCGGATCCGTGGGTGCAGCGGGACGCATGGATGCAGTCACCGGTTCAGGTGACCAGCTCTACCAGATCCCAGTCCAGAACGAGATCGTCGAGGCGGCAGTCCAGAAACTCGATGGATCCGGAAATCCCCTGACGGTTACCTTCTATAATAACGGCGTAGCGGCGAATAGCGGTACAACCACGTCCCCCAACGGATCGCTGGATATACACGCAGACCTGAGGTCAACAGTACCGGTCGCTACGGCCGGAAACATTACCCCCGGAAACCAGGCATCAGGCGCCTGAAAAGAGCGTGATTTTTTTCAAGTCACGTTTTGCTTTTTTTAAACATTCACACGCACTGGCAGGCCAGGCATTCTTCCGGCATCTCCCCGGGAAGACCTTCCCATTCTTTTCTTCCCGAACAGAGGACAAACGCCCGGTCGCCGATATCGGAGCTGTCGGTGCGCCGGTGCGTGACCACAATGCAGGGAATCTGCATCTCGTTAACGAATTTCCTGACCAGGTCCTTTATACCGCGCGTACTTTCTGTATCGAGCGAGGTAAACGGTTCATCCAGCATCAGCAGGGAGGGCCGGATCGCCAGTGCCCGGGCAAGGGCGACCCGCTGTTTCTGGCCTCCGGAGAGGTTCCTGGCTTTCACCATGGCAAGATCGCCGAGATTAATTGCACCGAGCAACTCATCGACCCGTGTCCTGATCTCCTGCGGGTCCGTCCCCCGGGCCCGGAGACCAAAGCCGATATTGTCCCGCACCGTGAGATGAGGAAAAACGGCCGCATTCTGGAATACGTACCCGATCCTCCGGTTTTCGATTGGCATGTCCGTTCCCCGGGCCGGTTCGCAGAGCGTAGTGCCATTGAGCCGGATACAGCCCGTATCCGGGTGGAGGAGCCCTGCGATGATATTGAGGGTGGTGGATTTGCCGGAACCGTTGGAGCCCATCAGCACGAGGATCTCCCCCGGGCTGACCGCAAACGCGATATCAAGCCTGAAGTCCCGCAGGTTCCGGGCAATGGCAACGTCAAGCATGCCCTGCCTCCCGGTACGCAAGAATCTTTACTGCGATCATAATGACGAACGAGATGATGACGAGCAGGATCGAGATCGTCAGCCCGATGGTAAGGTTGCTTTCAATTCCCACATAGACGGCAAGGGGCATCGTCTGGGTAACGCCGGGCAGGTTCCCGGCAAACATGATCGTGGCACCAAACTCGCCGAGCGCCCGGCCAAAGGTCATGACTGCACCGGAGACGAGACCTCCCGCGGTCAGAGGCAGCGTTATGGTGAGGAATGTCCGTACCGGTGACGCCCCGAGAGTCCGGGCGGTATGTTCGTACGTCTGGTCAAACTGCTCGAAGAGGGATTTTGCCTGCCGCAGGTAGAACGGGGATGCAACAAAGATCTGCGCCATGATGACAGCAAGGGTGGTGAACGCGATCGAAATCCCCAGCATGTTGAAATAGTGCCCGAGAAAACCGGCCCTCCCATAGAGGACGAGCAGGGCGACTCCTGCAACAGCCGGGGGGAGAACCAGCGGGAGATCGATCAGGGTATCTACGAGGATCTTCCCCGGGTAGGTGCAGCGCGTATGGACGTAGGCAAACGGGGTGCCGACAAGGATCACGATTGCAAGGGACAGTGTCGAGGTCACAAAACTCAGCCAGAGGGCACTCATGACCTGCGGGTCTGAAAGGGACGAGAGGAAGATATCCGGTGTTGTTCGGAAGAATAACGCGGCAATGGGAAGGGCCAGGTAGAGAGTTACCGCAAGAACCAGAAGACCGGCTCCCAGGTACGTAACAGACCGCCGGATTCTTTCAGGGGACAGGGCATCGGGGATCATGCGTGCGGACAGGCGGCCGGAACGGGCTATTCATTGTGTGCCCGCGGCCTTAAAAAGGGTTATGAGGTGGAAGAGAGGGGTCGAAAGCCGAAATTCAGGAGGTCCTGCTGCCCGGCGGGTGAGAGCATGAAGGTCTCGAAGTCTCCCGCTGCACTCTGGCCCGTGGACGCGTTCAGGACACCGATGGTGTAGGTCTGGAGATAATTATCCTTCTTCGGGATGGTGATTGCAAGGTAGGTGTTCCCGGGTGCGGCAGTGTAGGTCGATTCATACACGAAACCTGCGTCCACTTCCCCGAGCGAGACCTTCGTTGCAACGGCAGGTTCAGAGAGTTCGCGCGTCACAACGTTCTTGTACACAGAATTATTCCAGTCCTGGCTGTAGGTGGAGTTGGCGAGGCTGGCAAGGACAGCGACGGTTGCCGTGCCGGCCGGGACGCTCCTGTCCTCCACCGCAATCTTGACACCGGGGTTTGCCAGGTCGGCAAGGGACGTAATATTGGCGGTGTTGGCGGCAGGCAGGATGACAATCAGGTAGTTGGAGGTAAGGGGCTTGACCGAACCGTTGACGAAGTACCCGCCAGTTGTGAGTTCCTTGGTGTAGGAGTTACTGGCCGAGATGAAGACATCTGCATAGGCGCCGTTCTCCACCTGGGTCTTAAGGGCCTGGGTGCCGTCAAGGTTGAAGACTACATTTTCTCCCGGGTATGCCTTTGCGAAATCCGCAGCCAGCGTGGGAGAGACACCGGACAGCGAGGCCGCGGTGAACGCAACAACCGTTCCTGCAGATTGTGTGAACGTTGGCTTTGGAGTTGCCGTGGCAGTCGCTGCAGCGGGTGCCGTGGCGGGGGCTGCGGTCGTAATTACTGGTTGCGGGGTTGCAACGGTTGCGGTTGCAGCCTGCGGGGAATTCGATGTGCACCCCGCCAGGAAGATCGTGGCGATGAGCAGGCAACTGACGATACCGGTGATTATGACGTTATTCATTTTTGAGGAGCGTTCCATAACCGAATCCTTCCTTTGTGCAACCATGAGTGTGCATTACGTAAAACAATTACCATTTATTTTCTAAATAAGATAACAAATATCAGTAAATAATTTATTATTTGCTGGAGAAGTCCGGTTAGAGAGGATCTGCATTATTTCCCCATTGTTAATTTTTTTAAATTAACATATCACAAATGTTAAACAAAAATATTATTATGGGAAACATCCTAACTGAATATTGTCCCTGTAGGAACACGCGCCGACAGGACACATGCACACAAAAATGCTATAACATCACATCCACGTGATCAGCTGATCGGAATCGCTTTATTGCACCAGAACTGCGATCGTCCGTGCAGTAACCTCCATCACGGGAACCCGATGCCAAAAGCCGCATCTCATTCATGGTCAGGGAATTCCCCCGGGTGAGAAGGTCCCGGGGGACAACTTTCCTCGTTTGAGGACTGGCAAAAAAAGTCCCGGAACCTCATGTATCTTCAAGATGCTTGTTTTCCCCTCCCTATACCATGAAGCCTGCACCGGATATTCCGGACTCATTCTTGCAAAAGAACCTGCGTACACCTAAAAAGCATATCAGCCCGGACAGCAAAAATGAGATGAAGAGTCTCCAGGCTATGGGAAACAATTACCTGAACAGCGGCGAGTCGATCATCCTCACTACCCACAGCGTCAGCGTTGACGGAGGCCTGTACGATATCCTGTTGACCAACGAACGCATTGTCTTTGTCGACAACAGGTATACCCGCTTCGACCCCCTCACCCTCCCATTCACCCAGATTATCTCCGTAAAAGGAGGCAGGGTCCCGACGGGCGAGCCTGTGATCACGCTCGTCCTCACTGAAACCGGGGTACTCGCGGATTCGCGGGACCAGCACCTCATCTTCACCCAGCAGCCGGGAGAAGAGCGGCGGCATGAACGGGACCAGTGGGTAAAGCGGCTCATCGAACTGGTCATATCGGCACGCCAGCATGCGGTCAGGGAGGAAACCGCTCCCCACGAAACGGAGCCGGGAGTAAAACCGTCTGTCCGTCGCTGGCTGGCCCCGGACCATATCCAGCCGCGAACCGCGCCGGAGAAGGAGCCGGCGCGTGCAAAAACAATCGTTGAACCGGATGTAATGGAGTTACCGGAATTTCTCTTTGAAGAAATGGTGTCCCGTGGGGGCGAACTGACCGCCCGGGAGATCACGGATGAGACCGCGGTGTCACAAGAACCGGAAGGAAGACGCAATGACGACATTGTCCCTCTCGCGCCGGTACCCGGCCCGATTCCTGTTGAGCAAAATGATGCCCTGTCACCGGTTGCGGAGGCTGTAGTGTCACCGGAACGCGTTAAAAAAGGACTATCAGCATACACCGGTGAACCGGAGTATTCCGGGGACATCCTGTCCGACATGGGGACCAGAGCCGCAGAGATACCCGGCAAGACATCCATTATCGGAAACAAAAGTCCGGCCCGGGAGGAATCTTTCTCCCGCACAGTCCTTGCAGCGATCACTGCCATACGCTCTGCAAATGACAATACAGTGCCCGCTGTGCCACCAGGCTACCCGTCTGCGGACGAGCCGGGATATCAGCGTGTGGCTCCTTCGGTTCCTGCTTTTGCGGAAGTTCCCGGCAAATCCCGTAACACACCCCCGGCAGCCGGTCACACGGAGACCGGACCGATGCATGGGGCGGAAATCACCGGGGAGGATACTGGCCGGCTCAGAACCGGCGAAGTGAATCCGCCCGCAGATTACGATCCGGAAGATGCTGCATTGCCCGGAGCGGGGACAGTCCCAGCGGATAAACCTCGTGTGCCCCACGCATCCGGAATGATGGCAGGCAAAATACCCGGGCCCGGATTGCCCCCTTCATTTGAAATGCTGCCGGGAAAAAGAGCGCTGTCGATCGCATCGCTTGCGGTGCTGGGAATACTGATCCTGGCCGCCGGAGTGGTTTTATTCTCCCACTTCCTACCTGAAACCCAGGCGGGGAGCAGCAGCGGGGCCATCATTACTCCAGTAATAACTGTCCCCCCCACCGTTGTTCCGGCCCTGGAAAATACTTCCACGGAAGGCGTCAGGGTCCGGGTGGTAAGTCCGGGCATATACACCGGCACTATCGGAAACCCGGGTTTCCTTCATCAGGTTTCGGGTTCGGGTGACCAGTGGTACACTGTGCTGAAAAACGATGATCTCGTTTCTGCAACTATCCGGAAACAGGATGATTACGGATCTGCCCTGACGGTCGAGATCTACAACAACGGTACGCTACTTACGAGCCGGACCGTTACCGCCCCGAGGGGTGAGATTATGCTCCTGATCGATCCAAAAACCGGCAGCCCGCCTGGCATCATTCCGGTAACAATCGCCCCGGCCAATGCAACCGGTGCCACCACCCTTACCTATATTTGAGGGAAGACTGAAAAAGCCAGGGGAAAGGCTGGTATAACCCCGGCCACTGCATAGTATTTTCCGGGGTTCTTATGGTCCTGTCAGTAACCCCCGGCCCCGGGGAAAACTGCTGCCACCTCATACACAATCCTCATTATTAATTACCCCCTGTTCTCATTACTGCTAGATGCAGAAAGATATCGACATCAATATGAAAGGGGGCGTCATCACCGAGCGGAATGCCGAGTTCTCAACGGTCCGTATCCGGGCGCCTGCCGGTATCCTTACCATAGAGCAGCTGCGGGGCATTGCAAAGATTGCAAAGAAATATGGTACGGGGACCGTACACTGTACGACCCGCCAGACCATCGAGATCCCACATATCAATCCTGCCCTGATCGGGAAACTCGCCAAAGAACTGGTGAAGAACGGTACTCCTGTAGGTTCTGAGAAAGACGAGATCGTCAATATCATCTCCTGCCCGGGTTCCGAACGCTGCAAATTTGCCAATATCGATACGATCAGTCTCGCCCAAAAGATCGATGCAGACCTGTTCGGAAAGGAGATGCCGGTCAAGATGCGTATAGCCCTTTCAGGTTGCCCGAATGCCTGTACGAGCCCGATGCTCAACGAGATCGGGATCATCGGCCGGGTTCGCCCGCTCCGCAGGAAGGGTATGTGTACCGGCTGCGGTGGATGCGTCTATTATTGCAAGGAGAAGGCCATACGGATCAGGAATGGTATCTCGGAACTTAACGAAGAGAAATGCGTAGAATGCGGCATGTGTGTCACATCCTGTTCGTTCGATATCCTCACTGCTGAACCCCGGCACTACCTGATCACGGTCGGCGGTCGCCGGGGTCGCCACCCGAAGATCGGCCGCGAGCTGCTGACCGTGCAGACCGAAGACCAGGTCCTCTTCGTGATTGACAGGATCGTGGACTGGGTCTTCCGCCGGGCCTGGAGCGGGAGGCTGCTCTCGGAGCAGCTGGACGAACTCCATTTTGAAAAGTTCCGGGCGGAGATCATAAAGCAAGTACCGGAAGCGCATGCTGTGAAGCCGGGTCATGCGCCGGGAACCGCATAATCCTCTTCACTCTTATATACTCCAGGAAAATCGCGAACGTATGAATCCCGGGGTTTCTTCTCCGGCATGCTCTTCCTTCCGGGAACAGCAGTCTTCTACCAGAGAATTACTTCCACGCTCACTCCTTTCTCAAGCCCTTCGCAGACTGATGGGATGCGGACGAGCCCGTCGCTTCTGATGAGGGTATGCAGCAGGCCCGACTTTCCAAAGACCGGGAATGCAATGCCATTCTCAAGCCGGACTCGGATATACTCCTCCCGTCCTTTCTGCGAGGGGATGCTCTCGCCGAGAACAGCCGCCGTGGTACGGAACATGGGCTTATGGAGACCAAGTATCCGGTCGAGCAGGGGACAGACAATCGCGATGAGCACTACAAAGGCCGCGGCGGGATGGCCGGGAAGACCGAAGACCGGTTTCTTCCCGATCCTCCCGATGATGGTCGGCTTCCCGGGCGCGATCGCGATCCCATGGACCAGCACCTCACCTGTGCCGGCAATGACGGCGGCCGTCATGTCCCGGTCATCCTTGGAACTCCCGCCGGAGAGGAGGAGCACGTCGCATTCCGGCAGAGCGCGGGCGATCGCAGCCTCGAACGACTCCTGCTCGTCCCGCACGATCCCGTAAATCCGGGGGATGCAGCCGTATTGCTGAAGATACGCAGCGAGCATTGACGCGTTTGCGTCCCTGACCTGCCCCGGGCCGGGCCGGGAGGAGACCGGCACGAGCTCGTTCCCGGTCGAGATGATCCCGACCACCGGCTTCTGTGACACCGGCACGGATACACAGCCGCAGGCTGCAAGGACGCCGGCATCCTGCGGGGTGAGCAGGCGCCCTGCTGAAAGGACGGTTTCTCCCTGCCGGAAGTCGTCGTCCCGGAGGAGCATGTTCTCGCCCGGGGAGACCGGGCGCCGTACGAGGATCGTGTCCCCCGCCTCTTCAGTGTTCTCGACCATCACGACAGCGTCCGCACCCTGCGGGAGCACGCCCCCGGTCGGAGTATACACGCACTTCCCGTGCGTCACCATATGCCCGGAGTCCGGGCTGCCCATCGCCACCCGGCCGGTACAATGCAGGATTGCGGGGACAGCATCGCCTGCCCCGATCGTATCAGCCGCCAGCACCGCGTATCCGTCTACGATCGACCTGTCGAATCCTGGAATATCGGCGTCCGCAACAATATCAGAGGCCAGCACGCGGCCTGCTGACTGCTCAACCGGCACGTTCCCTGTCTTTTTTTTGGGAGCGATCTTCTCCGCTGCAGCGATTGCTTCCATTACCGGAATGACACTGAGGAACCGGCTCATTTGAAGCAGCCCAGCTGGCAGCCCCGGATCTTGATCCGGTTATTGTTGCAGTACTCGCCGATGGCGCCCCGGGAGACCAACGCCTTCTCCGCTGCCACGAATGCCTGGTCGCAGCTGATCATTTCTGTAATGCCTGCTTCCTGCAATGCCTTTTTGATCTTTTCATCGCTCATGGTAACCCGGTTTGGTGTACTTCCTTATGGGGTTTACTTCTTGTGATACGGGAAGGTCCATAGTGATGGGGAAATTGTGGAGGATCCGGGAGATGGAAATATATAGCCGGGACAGGAGACTGATGAATAACCACAGGCGGCAGGGAAATCCGATGGGACAGAAAAAACTGGATATTACCGGGAACATAAGCCCGTACTGCCTGTCCGTAGTAGCAAAAGAAGCAAAGGCTTTAAAGCCATCCGATGAATTACTCATTACCTGCGACAATTTCCCCGCCGCAACGACCTCCATCCCCCGGATTGCACAGGATGAAGACCTGGCAATAGAAGTACAGAAATATCCAAAAGAGCACTGGGAGATCCGGATGAGAAGAGAATAACCAGTACATTACGGGCCGTCAATCATGACCACGCACTTTTTCCTCCTGAGTGGCCCCCTTCCTACTGAACGGCTGTCGTGGATTGAAGAGTGCCTCAAGTTCTACTTTGTGCAGCTCTATCCCGGGACGCTGGTGCACCGGGGAAAGACCGAGAGCCCGGTCTTTTCGTTCCTCATCACGGGAGACGCCCTGTACAGCCTCGAGGATCCCGAGGCCCTGCAGGTATGGGAAGTGATCCTCTCACTCAGTTCGATACGGATTACCTGCGACCGCCAGGAGCTCGATCGCCGCGGGATCTCTACCGAACGCCTCCGGATGAAATTCCCCGACCAGGTGATCGATCACAACGGCCTCGCAGCAAACGGACGCCCGTCGTTCTGGAATGACGTGGCCTCCACGATCCGGGAGAGGTCCCCGCTGCCTGAGGGGGCAGGCTGGTTCCAGACAAGTTCACCCTATATGCACCGGTCTGCCTGGTACGCGGTCGAATTCCTCTCTGCCGCCCTGGCTACGAACGTGCCGGTGGAACTGTACACCTACCTCGATGGTATCCACATGGGCCATGCCGGCCAGAATCCGACCGAGGCAGAGAACATCGGCCGCGGCCTCGGGGAGATCGCTGACCGTGCGGCAAAGCTCAACCTCCCGTGCCAGATGCTGGCCTGCAACCGTTGCGCCACGGCACGGGGTTACAGCACCTGGGATGACGGACAGGGAGTTGTGATCTCTACCTGCACGATAAAACCCTTCAGTATCCGGGACCTGAACGTGATGGTGGAACGGTTCGGAAACAGCCATGTTATCCTTGCAGAGAATTCTGCATCGATCCAGTTCCCGAAGCGGGGGGCTGCCCCCGCCTTTGACCGGGCGGAGAAGACCAGCAGCGCTCCGCCGGTCACGATCCTCGTCACAAAACGCCCGTACAGCACGGAGCACTCGTTCGGGGCGATCGCTTTTGCCGTGGCCTTGGCCCACCAGGGGATTCTCACCCGGGTTGTCTTCATCGAGGACGGAGCGTATGCCCTTACCGGGAACCACCGGTCACCGGAGGATACGGCGCTCTTCAATATCCAGGAGCTGATCAATGCAGTGGCCGGCAGCGAAAACCTCCACTTTTTCGTCCTGATGCCGTCGCTGCAGAAACGGGGAATCGCAAAGAACAGGAGCCTGAACGCGGTCCTCGATATCGGTTACCCGGGCCTCGGGAAGATCCTCTTTTACCCGCCGGCGAATGTGCATGCCGAGCACCAGCGGGTGCTGGTGTTCTGATACGATGTACTAAAAATGCCACGGGAATACGGGTCAAATCTTTTTTTCATTGCTTTTGGTTTGAAAATTGAGGGATGGTGAATGATTGTCATCCACCAATGACATATCAGAGATACGTTATTTCAAAGTTATCTTGAATTCCTCCGTGCCGGTCCAGATCGGAATCGCACCAACCGGATGTCCCGATTTTAGATACCCCTTCTTTATTACCACAAGATAGTCCCCCGGCTCCCGCAGATTCTTGTACTTCGGGAACCATGCAAAGTCTTTCACGTACCATGTGTTATGTTTTGGACGTGAAAGCATCCGGATGAAATTCTGGCGACCCTCGATGAATGGCCGGGTTTCGGAATCTTTCTGACTTACCAGGGTCGGTTCCGCAAAGATTTCATATTGCCCGTCAGGAATTGAGCTCTCGATGTTGCAGTACAACGAATACTCGGAGTCAGAAGCCATGCTGAGTTCAAGGCTGGTTTTTCCGATGGTATCCCAATAGTCGTAGATGTCTACGTCAGGCTTTGGAATCCATGCACCGTTCTCGAAGACTGCGGTTTTCCCGATCTTTATTCCGTTCACTTTCAGTACCGGTACCGTTGCACCCGTCGGGGTGACCTCCTTTTTCGGGGAGAGGGCAGGACCCGAATCCTGCGTGTTCATTTTGGCGCTGTTCATCGCATCCTGGGTTGTCCTGCCACCGAAATAGAACCCGACTACTGCGGCAAGGGTTGCGCCCAGCATACTTATGACGTTATTCACGACCTCGGAGTTCGCGCTCGTTGCAAACAGGATGAGCAGCGTTGCAATTCCCAGTATGAGAATAACCGCGAATGCGATCATCCCCCGGGTAAATCCTGAAAGTCCTTCAATCGGTTCTTTCAGGTTGGCCATGACTGAATCGAAGAGACCCTCAATTGTCTTCGCTGCCTGATCACAAGAGGCATCCCCGTCAGGGCCTTTTACCTTGGAAAGATATCCATCAATGCTGGATTTCATCATCTCTTGCACTATCTTGTCCCGTTCAGAGGCAAGTTTGTACGTCCACCAAAGATCGATACAGTAAGGAATGAGAAAGAACAGTGCAACCACTACGCTGAACCAGAATGCGTACCAGAGCCCCTCCGACGTAAATGTCATGGAGGAGGGCCCCGTCACATTAGTAAAAGGATTTGTCACAGTATCCATTTTTCACCTCAGATCATTTTCTTTGGTGCCTACTGAAAACTGCAAAATCGGAACGCCGGGTAATTTACTGAATGATTTGGGAGAAGGTGTACGATGTAGGCATAATGCTTAATATATTCTCAGGAATAAAAATGTTTTTTTTGGTTTTTATGATGCCGATTCCGGTTTATAAAAAACGTATGAAACACAATCGCCTTCCAGCGGGATCGTGCCATGATGGTGCCCTTTAATTTCACCGGCCAATCAGCAGAAGGATAAGTTCCGGCTTCTTCATTACGGGGAGACCTGCTGCCATGAGAATGAATCCTGTAGCCAGAAAAAGGACACCATTGGTGATGGGGAGAACCAGTACCAGGCCGGCAATGATCGTAATGCCGCCGGAAAAAACAACCTTTTTGAAACCAGACGTAGTTTTTTCGTTCCAGATCGCGTTGTACTTTTCATGACGACCGGCTGATCACCTCTTTCTCCCCGCGGAAATATGCGATCTGTTCGAGATATACCATGAAGAGGTACCCGGCAAGGACCCCGATCACGATGCCGGCCAGGTGCAGTGAGATGCTCACCGTCCGCGTCGAGTTGGCCAGGCGCTCCGGAAAGAGGTTCCAGATAAAGTACCCGAAGATGACTACGATTGCAATCGTTAGGAGCCGGGATGACCAGGGAAATTCCTGCATGACGTGGTATAAATCCTTAAACTGGTACCGGTAAGCGAAAGCCGCAAGTACCAGCATGCCGGTCACCACTGCCAGGCCCGGCAGGATCGGGGAGCTCCAACCGCTGCGGTAGAGGAGCATGTACCGTGCGATGATCCCCGCAGACATGGCGAGGATCCCGGCCAGCACAACGCCATAATAACTACGCATCCCCCTCCCGGAAACCTGCTCCAGGTACATCAGCCAGAAGAGGAGCAGCAGCCCGGCGAGCGCCGAGTCGATGCCCGAGAGACCGGCATAGTACGTGGTTGTTGCATTGAAAAAGGCAAAGAATGCACCGAAGATGAGGAAGATGACGACGATCACCTTGGTCAGCACGAGGTACAGCCGTTTCCGGTTTAAAATCGTCGCCAGTACAAGACCATAGATGGCGATCAGCAGGTATGCGGTCACATTCCCGAGGAAATGATCGAAGTTCAGGTGGACAAACGATGAGGTGAAGAGCTGGTAGACATGGAAGTCCTGCAGGTCGACCTGCAGGCTGGAGCGGAATGATGGGTATACGGAGACGTAATACTCGATTAGGATCGTGATGGCTGGGATAATGAGAACGATCGCAAGATAGAAGGAAAAGAGCCTGATGTCGATAGTTGATCGGAAGTCCCTGTACTTTTTAATAAGGCTCATGGTGCACGCCGGTCTTATCCTGATCCATACATCGGTTCCGTTGGGATAAAAGGAGAAGGGTATAGTATGGTATGGTACGAAGATATGCTTTAATAGGAACCCCCTAGACATAGAGCTGGTGAAAACCATGAAGATCAGTGCACGCAACCAGATACCCGGCACCGTTAAGACGATAAAGAAGGGACCGGTAAGCACCGAAGTCGTGATCGCCATTGCCGGGGGCAACGAGATTGTCTCCTCTATCACCACCCATTCTGCAGAATCTTTGAAACTGCACGAGGGATCGAAGGTCTATGCTATCGTCAAGGCCTCCGAAGTGATGGTAGGGGTAGATTAAATCCTCTCTCTTTTATTAAAATTCAGTCAAATCTGGTCGACAGCAGGGCGTCGAGATAGTCCGCCGGATAAGCCCCTTTCCCCGGGGCAAACCAGGTTTCGGTAACTGGCTCGCCAATGACGCAATGGAGTTCAAGGAGCCCGTATTTGTGGATGATATTCACCGGGCCGTACGCTGTTTCCCGTATATAGATTTCCTCGTTTCCCAGAAAAGCCGCAATATCCTCTCTTATCACGGGGCGGGAGAGGCGGTACTCACGCCGCACCCAGCCGGGGAATGGGGGGGTCGGGTCAGGGAAAGGGGATGGCATAATATTATTCTGTATCTAGTGGCTTCAGGTTATTATTCCCAGCTGGCCGGTATATCCGGTAGTTATCATCATTGAATCCGCCATGAATATTCCGGATCTTTTCTATTGAAAGTAAATAATTTTTGTTAAACAAATTGTTGATGTAAAACACATTTGTGATCTGTATAAATAGTATTTTTACCAAACATAATCCTGCTTATGCAGAACCATTATTATTTCATAGTGGCAGGTTTTTTCATTGCCCTCATGATATTCCCGATAACACCGGTATCTGCTGCAGATATATCGTGTTCACTTTCTGTTGCATCGATCCCGCAGGGTGGAGATGTACTCATTAACGGCAGCAATTACGGTACTACTCCTGTCACGGATGTACCCGTAGCCTGCGGACTCCAGACGATCGGCGTACAGATGGATGGATATGCAAATTATACATCGACGATCAGTATCGACAAGGGAACTCACCAGGATATTATTGCCAATCTTCAGCGGCTCCCCAACAGGGGCCAGGTGACTATTATATCAGATCCCTCGGGAGGGAATCTGTTTGTGGATGGCATTTCCCGGGGATTGACGCCAATTACTGTTGACAACCTGTTACCCGGCCGCCATGAAATCCTGATACAAAAGACGGGATATGAGGATTATCACGATGTCCTTTCTGCTGCCACGGATATCATAACCGAATACACAGAATATTTGGTCCCGTTACCGGGATCTGGTTTCCTGAGTGTTACCTCATCACCGGATGGGGCAGATGTGAGTATCGATGGCAGTGAAGCCGGCAAAACGCCCACAAGCCTTCAGCGGATCAGTGCCGGAAACCATACCGTCGGGATATATAAAGCCGGCTACTGGAATTTTACAGGAATCGTGAATATTCCGGGAGGGGCAGCTGTATTGGCCAATGCCGACCTTACCGCGATTCCCACGTCATCCACTCTGTACATCGATTCTTTACCACAGGGACTGGGAATTTACCTGAACGATACATTCAAAGGATCCACCCCTGCCACCCTTGACGCAGTTCCTTCGGGAGATTACCTGCTGGAATTCCGTGGCGGGAATGGATCGTCAGTGAATCAGTCGTTCAGGTCCATGCCGGGAGAAACGCACGAGATCTTTGCTGATCTTGATAATATGACCGGCGGATCAGTCACCGATAATAAATGGCAGTACCAGAACGGGAGCAGTATGATGAGCCAGCCCGGCTGGATAAGTGTAAACACAACGCCGGTTATTGAGAAAAACTACACGTGGATTGCTAACGGGCACGAAGCAACTGTAACTCTCGATATTCCCCAGGATCTCTACGATTATTACAAAAACCAGCCACATCCCACAACTATCAGTCCAGATACGTTCGCCAATTATGCAATCAATGCGAAGGACCGGCAGTTCCTCCATAACCTGGTGGAGAAACTCGAGGACTCAAGTGATTTTAAAAGTTACGGTGCCCGCAGGGATTACCGGAATGTGGCGGCATTTGTCCAGAATATTGTGTATCAACTGCATACCGATCCTGTGACGAATCAGGTAACAACAGCGCAAAATGATTATTGGAAATATCCCGTGGAGACGCTTGCCGACGGGAACGGGGATTGTGCGGATACAGCCATCCTTACTGCTGCACTTCTCAAAGAGATGGGGTATAATGTTGTCATCGTTATTTTTCCCGGGAACCCTGGACACGCGGGAACAGCTGTTGCCTGTGACAACTGTAATGGCTATTACTACTCGCTCAACGGAAATCGGTACTATTACCTCGAAACCACTGGTACCGGCTTTTCTTTAGGTACACTTGAGGAAAAATATCAGACCACCGAGGCCCAAATCATCCCGTTCTGAACACGATAAAGTCACGGTGTCACAAAAACGCTAACGAGATGGAGAACAGCCCGATGATACGAAACAGAATGGTCGTACACTTCAATTTGCTCTGTACGATGATATTGATCCTCCTTGTCGCTACGACATTTTCCAGTGGCTGCATCAGGATGCTACAGAAAAGCACAGACTCTGCGGGGGCGGGAAATAGTTCTGCCCTTCCTGAAGTAACCCCCGGCTCCCTGCAACAGGCACCTGTAGTGGAAATGACTCCTGCGAAATCCGAAGTTGTAACAGAGGTAGCACCGTTTCTCACGCCGGACCCCTATCCAATCATTCATGGTACAAGAATTAACGCTACCCCCTTAGACAGCCCACTTGATCGTAACTCGGAGTTTGAGAAAACCTATACCCTGGGGGGCAACGCGGTTGGTCTCCTGGTGAATGTTGCTGAAGGTCCCCTGTATATTGTTTACGTAGTCACGCCGAAATATGACTGTATGAAAAGCCCGGATTCCTGCCGGGGGAATCTGGCAGCATCTGTCAACCGCCCCTACATGACGATCACCGTGCGGGACAACCAGACACAGGAGATCGTGGCAGAAGACGGGTACGGTCGGAAGTATAGTTCGGATACCGGCAATTATCAGATTTCTATTACATCCACAGACCCTACAACCGGTGTTACTACAACCAGCACAACCAGTCCCGGCCCACGTTATATTGAGATATATAATGAGGGCGCATACCAGGTCACGATAGAAGGGAATTATCTTGATGTTGACGTGAAAATACTAACCGGAGCCTCGCCCTCCAAATTGGATATCGGCAACGGCGATTCATCAGCACCAAACTCACAGGCAGAGACCTCTTCGGGAAATCCGAGGAATCAGTAAATC
>Ga0074046_10002335_pt1 | contig 16517 bp, 14 predicted proteins | sample BogForMeECP23OM3_FD_94441 | JGI IMG/M metagenome (GOLD analysis project Ga0074046, IMG submission 94441) | Bog forest soil microbial communities from Calvert Island, British Columbia, Canada - Bog Forest MetaG ECP23OM3 | ecosystem: Environmental > Terrestrial > Soil > Wetlands ...
AAGGCGCTCGGCTACGACATCACGCCCGTCAGCGCGATTATCTACCAGTTCGTCACGCTCACGCGCGGCGGCGAAAAGGTCAAGATGTCCACGCGCAAGGCGACCTACGTCACGCTCGACGAGCTGATCGACGAGGTCGGCGCCGACGTGGTGCGATTTTTCTTTTTGTTCCGCAAGTCCGACAGCCAGCTCGACTTCGATCTCGAACTCGCCAAAAAGCAGGCGCCTGAGAATCCCGTCTTTTACGTCCAGTACGCGCACGCGCGCCTGGCGAGTATCTTTCGCGAGGGCGCGGCCCAGGGTCTCACCCTCCCTACGAACGCTTCGGCTGTCGATCTCAATTCACCGGCGATCAATCTCAATTTGCTCGGTGCCGAGGAACTCGATCTCGCCAAGCGTGCGGTTGGACTCCCCGAGGTCATGTCCGCGGCGGCCGAGGCGCTCGAGCCGCATCGGATTCCATTCTATCTGCTCGAGCTGGCCGGCGAGTTCCATCGCTACTACAACCAGCCCGCCAGTCGTATAATCGGGCCGGATCGCGAACTCAGTTTGGCGCGGATGTTCATGGCGGGGATTCTCAAGGATGCGATTGCGGGCGGACTTGAGCTGCTCGGGGTGAGCGCTCCAGAGCGGATGTGAGGGCGGGATGCGATTCGAAATCAGGGCGGGCGGCTGGTTTCTGATTTTACTCGGACTGGTCGGGCTGTCGGGCGCGGTCTTCGCGCTCGGATTGGTCGCGGGCTATGAGATGGCCCGGCAGAACCAACCCGACTTGAATCAAATCTCCTCGACCTACCCGCTGCCGAATCCCCCGGCATCCGGCGAAAAGGCCGCCCCTGTATCTGAGATGTCACCCGCAGCCGCCGCTTCGCCATCGGTTGCGTCTTTGCCGACGCTCCCACCGGCACCGATCAAGCCGCCCGCGCCCGCCATCGGCGAGATGCCGCCGGCTGCGCGCACGTCACCTGCGACCGTCGCGCGCTTGAAACCGCGTCCCGAGGCGCCCGCGATCAATCGTCCCGCGCCCGGCAATGAAAACGAATCCGACGAAGATTCCGAAACGGCTTCCGCTCCCGCCGCACCGGTTCGCGGCCTGGCTCCCGGCGCGAAGCCGTACAACATCCAGATCGAAGCCGTGATGGACAAAAGCGGCGCGGACGAGATGGTCTCGCGACTGAAGACGCTCGGCTATAGCGCGCAGGAGATGAAGGTCGCGCTCAACGGGCAGACCTGGTACCGCGTGCGCATCGGACCCTACGCCAGCGCCGCCGAAGCGAATGCGGCGCAGAACAAACTCCGCGAGCAATACCGCCAAGCCTACACGACCTCGCATTGAGGCAGGCGCCCGCCCCTGCATTGACAATTGCCCGCTGCGCATGGATCATTAGCTCAACGATGGATCTCACGAGCCGGAAAGTTTGTGCGGGATGGTGGCGTTGGCACGTCGATGCACCCGCCTGCGCGCCGGCTTTGTAATTCATCGCAAAACCGATTTCTTGAGAGGGCCGCGGGCGAAAAACCTGCGGCCCTTTTCTTTTTTTGAGTGACGGAAGCGGAAGTTAGAGAGGGAAACGAGATGTTGCAACCGAGTGAAAACGAATTCGAACAACTGGCGGCCAAGGGATTCAACCTCATCCCGGTCTTCGAGGAAATCGCCGCCGACCTCGAGACTCCCGTCTCCGCCTTCCTGAAGGTCGCGCGCGACGACTACGCCTTTCTGCTCGAAAGCGTCCGCGGCGGCGAGAAATGGGGACGTTACACCTTTCTCGGTTCCGAGCCCTCGGTCGTGATGCGTGCGCGCAAGAATCGCATGGACATCATCCGGCCCGGCCGTGGCGTCGAAGTGCGCTCGGTGGCCAACTCGTTCGAGGAGTTGCGCGCCGAGGTCAAGCGCTTGCGCGCCCCCGAGCTGCCAAACCTGCCGCGCTTCTTCGGCGGCGCGGTGGGATTTCTCGCTTACGATATCGTGCGATGCTTCGAGAAGATACCCGAGACCACGCACGACGATCTCGGCACTCCCGATTTCTGCCTGATGTTCACCGACACGGTGCTGTGCTTCGACAACGTCCGCCAGACGCTCAAAATAATCGCCAACGTGCCGGTCGAGGAGTTTGCCTCGACAAAAATGGCGTATCAAAGCGCGCGCGTGAAGATCGACGAGATAATCGAGCGCCTCAAACGTCCCGCGGCGCCGCCGTTTCTCGAAGGTGCAAGCAGCGCCGCCGTCAACGACGCGTCCATCACCTCGAACCAGACGCGCGAAGGCTACATGGCGATGGTTTCCGCCGCCAAGGAATATATCGCGGCCGGCGACGTTATCCAGGTCGTTCCGTCGCAGCGCTTCGAGGCGCCGCTGACCGTGCATCCGTTCAACATCTACCGCAGCCTGCGCACGATTAACCCGTCGCCCTACATGTTCTACCTGCGCCTGGGCGATCACACGCTGGTCGGCGCCTCGCCGGAAGTGATGGTCCGGGTCGAGGGTCGCGAGATTACGCTGCGGCCGATCGCGGGAACGCGCCCGCGCGGCGTGACGGAAGCCGAGGACCGGGAGCTCGAAGCCGAGTTGCTCGCCGATCCCAAGGAACGCGCCGAGCACGTGATGCTGGTCGATCTCGGACGCAACGACGTCGGCCGGGTCTCCGAAATCGGCTCGGTGAAAGTGACGGAGCTGATGGTCGTCGAACGCTACTCGCACGTGATGCATATAGTGTCGAACGTCACCGGCGTGCTGCGCGAAGGATGCGACGCGTTCGACGCATTCGCGGCGACCTTTCCGCAGGGCACCGTCTCCGGCGCCCCGAAAATCCGCGCCATGGAAATTATCGACGAGCTCGAGACCGTGCGCCGCGGCGTGTACGCCGGCGCGGTCGGCTATTTCAGCTACACCGGCAACACCGACACCGCGATCGCGCTGCGCACGCTGCTGATCAAGAACGACCGCGTTTACATTCAGGCCGGTGGCGGCGTCGTCGCCGACTCGGACCCCGGCGCGGAATTCGAGGAATCGGTAAACAAGGCTCGCGCGATGGTGCGGGCGCTTGCGGCCGCGCGCGGTTTCGAAAACGCGGCGAAGAGGTAGGTTGTATGCTTGGCAATGATCAACTTCGACTCCTGATGATCGACAACTACGACTCGTTTACCTACAACCTCGTGCAGTACCTCGGCGAACTTGGCGCCCACGTCACGGTCAAGCGCAACGACGCCATCGACGTCGCCGGCATCCGCGCGCTTCATCCCGCCGCAGTCGTCATCTCGCCCGGACCGTGCACTCCCTCCCAGGCCGGAATCTCGCTGAAGCTGCTGCGCGAGATGGCGGGTGAAGTTCCGATTCTCGGCGTGTGCCTCGGCCTGCAATGCATCGGCGAGGCGTTCGGCGGGAAGGTCGTGCGCGCGGGTCGCCTGATGCACGGCAAGACCTCGCCGGTGATTCACGACGGCAAAACGATTTTCGCGGGAATCCCCAGTCCGTTTGACGCGATGCGCTATCATTCGCTGGTAGTCGATGCGGCGTCGATTCCGCCGGCGCTGGAAGTCAGCGCCCGCACCGCGGAAAACGAAATCATGGGGCTTCGCCACAAACAGCACGCTATCGAAGGCGTGCAGTTTCATCCCGAATCGATTCTGACCTTCGAGGGCAAGCATCTGCTGAAAAACTTTCTCGACCGGCTCGATCGGGACGGGAACGCGCGATGAGCGGACTCCACGGCGCGCTGCAGGCGCTCATCGACGGGCGCTCGCTCACCGGCGCGGAGGCCGAACTCGCGATCGGTGAGGTTATGGACGGCGGCGCGCACGACGCCGTCGTCGGGGCGTTCCTGGTGGCGCTGAAAATCAAGGGCGCCGAGGCCGATGAGCTGGCAGGCGCGGTGCGTGCGATGCTCGAGCGCGCGCGTCCGCTCAATCTTCGCGCCGGCGACGTGCTCGACACCTGCGGCACCGGCGGCGATGGCGCCAGCACCTTCAACATCTCGACCGGCGCCGCGCTGATCGCTGCGGCGGCGGGCGTGCCGGTCGCCAAGCATGGCAATCGGGCGATCAGCGGCACGGTCGGCACTGCCGACGTGCTCGAGGCGATGGGCGTGAAGATCGATTGCGATCCGGATGGGCTGAAACGATGCCTTGACGCGGCGGGATGCTGCCACATTTTCGCACCGGCGTATCACCCGGCGTTCAAGCAGATTGCGCCGCTTAGACGCGCGCTGCGAATTCGCACCATCTTCAATCTGATGGGCGCGATCGGCAGCCCTGCGCGTCCGCACTTCCATCTGTTGGGCGTCGCCGAGGACAGCCTGATCAGGCCGATGGCGCACGCGCTCAAGGCGCTGGGAACCCGGCGTGCGATGGTCGTGCATGGCGGCGACGGAATCGACGAAATCGCGATCAGCGGGCCGACCAGGATTGCGGAACTTCACGACGGCGGCGAGTTGACGGAATATGAAGTCACGCCGGAGAGCCTCGGCGTGTCTCGCGGCGACCATCGCGCGCTGGTGATCAAGAATCTCGACGAGGCCGTGCGGGTTCTGCGCGGCGCGCTTGATGGCGGCGCGGGCCCGGCGCAAGATGTGCTCGCGTTGAACGGGGGCGCCGCAATTTACGTCGGCGGGATGGCGGCGTCGCTGAAAGAAGGCGTCGATGCGGCTCGCGAAATCATCGCTTCGAGCCGCGCCCTGGAAGTCCTCGACAAGCTGCGGCGCGCCAGCAACGGAGAAATCCCGAAAGAAGTTCAATGACCTCGATCCTCGACAACATCTATGCCGCCAAACGCGTCGAAGTGCGCGCTCGACGCGCAATCGTGTCGCCGATGGAGATCGTCGCCGAGGCGGGGCGAGCGCCCCATCCGCGCGATTTCATCGCAGCGTTGCGCGCCCGGCGGCCCGCGATAATCGCGGAGATCAAGCGCGCGTCGCCCAGCAAGGGCGACATCATGCCGGGACTCGATCCAGCCAATGTCGCCTGTGAGTATGTCGCCGGCGGAGCGGCTGCGATCTCCGTTCTGACTGACGTCCATTTCAAGGGCTCGCTCGACGATCTGCGCGCCGTCCGCGCCGCGGTGGATGTTCCACTGTTGCGCAAAGACTTCATCTTCGAGCCGTACCAGGTCTATGAGGCACGCGCGGCCGGCGCCGATTGCATTCTGCTGATCGCCGCGATGCTGAAGGAGGGAGAGTTGCGATCGATTGCGGCGCTGGCGCGTGAGCTTGGGATAGCGACGCTGGTCGAGTCCCACGACCCCGCCGAGTTCGCGCTCGCCGGGAAAATCGGCTCAGGGCTGGTAGGCATCAACAACCGCGACCTGCATACTTTTGTGACCGATATCGCGGTGACCGAGCGCCTGCTCGCGGGCTACAGCGGCGACGCGGTGATCGTGACCGAGAGTGGAATCGATTCGCCCGGCGATATTCGGCGGCTGGACGCGGCGGGTGCGCGCGCGTTTCTGATCGGCGAGAGTCTGCTGAGGGGTGCTACGCCGGGCGCGAAGCTCGTCGAGCTGATGAACGCGTTCGGGGGCGCGCCGCCGCGGAAGTAAGATGACAGTTCGCGTCAAAATTTGTGGTGTAACGCGCATCGAAGACGCGCACGCGGCAATTGCCGCCGGCGCCGATATGATCGGTCTCAATTTCTACGCGAAAAGTCCGCGTTACGTCGAAGTCGATCGCGCCCGGCAGATTCGCGCCGCGATTGGCTCCCGCGCCGCGGTGATCGGAGTGTTCGTTAACGCCGAGCGCGCCTACATAGATGACCGATTGCGCGCCGCGTCGCTCGATATGATCCAGTTCTCCGGCGACGAAGATGACGCGGCGCTCGCGGGTTGGCCGGTTCCGTCGATTGTCACAAACCGGCTGAAGCCGGGCGAAGCGTCGAGCGTGACGCCGCGCCGGGCGGACTACGTGCTCTTCGACGCCTTCGACGCGAAACTCCGCGGCGGCTCTGGAAGCCGTATCCCGCTGGATCAGCTTCGCCGGCTCGACTTGAGCCGGGCGTTTGTCGCCGGCGGATTGAATCCCGACAACGTTGCCGAGGTGGCCGCGCTCGAACCTTACGCCGTCGATTGCGCCAGCGGCGTCGAATCGTCGCCAGGCGTAAAAGACCACGATAAACTGAGGAGCTTCGTAAAAAATGCAAAACGTTCCCGATAGCCGCGGCCATTTTGGTCAGTTCGGCGGAAAGTACGTTGCGGAAACCCTGATGCCGGCGCTGTTCGAGCTCGAGAGCGCTTACAAGCAGGCGCGCCGCGATCCAAAATTTCGCGACGAGCTCGAGCAGCGCTCGCGGGAGTTCGTGGGACGCCCGACGCCGCTCTACCTGTGCGAGAATCTCACCGCACGGCTTGGCGGCGCGAAAATTTATTTGAAGCGCGAGGACCTCTGCCACACCGGCGCGCACAAGGTGAACAACACCCTGGGACAGGCGCTGCTGGCGGTGCGCATGAACAAGTCGCGCATCACCGCGGAGACCGGCGCGGGACAGCATGGCGTCGCCACGGCCACGATGGCGGCGCTGTTTCGCCGCGAATGCGAAGTCTTCATGGGTTCGGTCGACGTCGAGCGTCAATCGCTGAACGTCTTTCGAATGAAGCTGCTTGGCGCGAAGGTCACTCCCGTCGAGGGCGGCAGCAAGAGCCTGAAGGACGCGATGAACGAGGCGCTGCGCGATTGGATCGCGACCGTGCGCAACACTTACTATCTGATCGGCACCACCGCGGGACCGCATCCGTACCCGATGATCGTGCGCGATTTCCAGTCGGTCATCGGGCGCGAGGCGCGCCGCCAGATTCTCAAACACGAAGGGCGTATCCCCGACGTGCTGGTCGCGTGCGTCAACGGCGGCTCGAACGCGATTGGACTTTTCTATCCGTTCATCAAAGACACGGGCGTGCGGATGATCGGCGTCGAGGCTGCCGGCCTCGGCATCAGCGGACCGCATCATGCGGCCACGATCACGACCGGCAGCGTCGGCGTTTTGCACGGCAACAAGACCTACCTGCTGCAGGACGAGCTAGGACAGATTCGCGAGACGCATTCGATCGCCGCCGGGCTGGACTATCCGGGCGTCGGCCCCGAGCATTCGTGGCTGAAGGACGTGGGCCGCGCCGAATACACCTCGGTTACCGACGCCGAAGCGCTCGACGCTCTGAAGACGCTGTCGGAGACCGAGGGAATCATTCCGGCGCTCGAGAGCGCGCATGCGGTGGCGCACGCAATCAAGCTGGCGCCGCAACTGCCGAAGGAACAAATCATGATCGTGAATCTGTCCGGGCGCGGCGACAAGGACATGCAAACGGTCGCCAAAGCGTTCGGCGTGACGGTGTAGGACTATGGCAGCGGCGGGGCGAATCAAACGTAAATTTCGGGAGCTGCGCGCGCGCGGCGAGGCGGCATTAATTCCGTTCATCGTGGCCGGCGATCCCGATCTGGATACCACGCGCAGGCTGGTGCTCGAACTCGAGGCTCGCGGCGCCGACTTGATCGAGCTGGGCGTGCCGTTTTCCGATCCGATGGCCGACGGACCCGCCAACCAGCGCGCGCTCGCGCGCGGACTGGGCGCGGGCGCGTCGTTGGCGGCGATTCTCTCGATGGTGAGCGAGCTTCGCGCCCAGACGCAGATTCCGATTATCCTGTTCGGGTACTTCAATCCGATCTTTCACTACGGATGCGAGCGGTTGTGCGCGGACGCCGCGCGGGCGGGTATCGACGGGATACTGACGGTCGATCTGCCGCCCGAGGAAGCCGGCGAGCTCAAGCGGCCCGCGCGCGCCAACGGTCTCGACATCATCTACCTGCTCGCGCCGACGACGCCGCTGGACCGAAGCCGCGCGATCGCGCGCTCCGCCAGCGGCTTTCTCTATTATGTATCGGTGACGGGAGTGACCGGCGCGCGCGCGCATCTCGACTCCGGCATTGCGGAACACATGCGCGAGCTGCGCAGCGTCACCGATCTGCCAATCGGAGTCGGCTTCGGCATCTCGACGCCCGCGCAGGCCGCCGAGGTCGCGACGATGGCGGATGCGGTGGTGGTCGGCAGTGCGATTTCCCTGCTGATCGAGGCGCACATCGCCTCCGGCGACGTGCCGGAGGCGGTGGGCGGACTGGTCGGCGCAATGAAAGATGCGATGAAGTCGGCGCGCCGAGGCGAGCGCGCGCCCGGATTGGGGGACTGAGATGGCTGAACGCGAACCGACGACCGTCGCGACGCCGGCGCCTTCCGACGACATCTGGTCGAAGTGCCCGTCGTGCAAGGAGATGGCGTTCCGCAAGGAAGTGGAACGCAATCTGAACGTGTGTCCCAAGTGCGGATATCATTTCCGCGTCACCGTCGCGCAGCGGCTTTCGCTCGGCGTCGATCGCGGGACGTGGCGCGAGCTGATGGCCGAGATGGCGGTTGGCGATCCGCTCGGCTTCGTCGATTCCAAGCCGTACCCGGCGCGGATCGAACAGGCCCGGGCGGTCAGCGGCCGCAACGATGCAGTGGTGGTTGGCATCGGCAAAATCGAGAATCGGCCGGTGGCGATCGGGGTGATGGATTTCGAGTTCATGGGCGGCAGCATGGGCGTGGTGGTCGGTGAAAAACTGGCGCGCCTGTTCGACATCGCGCGCGAGCGCAAGCTGCCGGTGATCGTGTTCGTAGCGTCGGGGGGCGCGCGGATGCAGGAAGGCGCGCTGTCACTGATGCAGATGGCGAAGGTATCCGCCGCGATCGGGCGATTTCGCGACGCGCGGCTGCCCTATATTTCCGTGCTGTGCGATCCGACCACCGGCGGCGTGGCCGCATCGTTTGCGATGCTTGGCGATTTGAATATCTCGGAGCCCGGAGCGCTGATCGGTTTTGCGGGCCGGCGGGTGACCGAACAGACCAGCAATCAGCAGCTTCCCGACGACTTTCAGCGCGCGGAGTTTTTGCTGGCGCACGGGATGCTGGACGCGATCGTCCCGCGGCATCAGATGCGCTTCACGCTGGGGCGGATTCTGGCGATGCTGACGAGGCCGCGCGGCAATCGAGGTGCAGGGCCAGGCGCATCGAAGGGCAAGCGCTAGCGCTTCGGGGGTCCCCAATATTACTTTTGATTCACTCCACGAGCTATTTGGGCTCGCTAATCAGGAAGTACCACTCAAAGTTGCAGTCGCTCTTATCTTCGCATACCCAACTGATGCTTCCCGTTGGATTAATTTCAACGCTGTAGAGCATCGCATTCGTCGGTTTAACTGAGTCTCCAATAATATGATCACCTCCAGGAACAGACCAGCTGGGGGTCACCGCTTTGAGGCCTATGTTATGAATATACAGTGTTCCATGAATGATTTTATCCGGGTCGTGGTTCACATAGATGGGGCCTTCGCTCCCCTGAGCTCGGTTCAGTTCGACTTTCTGTCCAGGCTGTCTGCGGTCTTCCGACCGTGCAGATAGTGGCAATGCTAGCAGCACCGCCAAAAAAATAGCTGAAGCTGAAAAGACAAAGCCGTGATTCTTCACGTATCTCTCCTTTTGCCTGTTGCACCTCGATGGGCAGTTAACTTTCAGTCCACAATTCGGGTTGACTTTATAGGACAATGCCAACTAGCTGTCAATCGTGATGGCGTATGTTGTCCGATTAAACAGAATGTTGTGATTCCAGGGTTCGATGCTCATCGGCTGCCATTTTTCGCGCACCAGAGTAGCCACTTGCCGGGTCCGGGCGGAATCTTCCGCCGTCGAGCGACAGCCGGTAAACTCGGGGGAAGGCGATAAGGCGAAGAAGATCATTCACTTCTACTGCTATAAATGTCGCGCCTACGAATTGAAAGCGAGTCCGCCCTATCGAGCGCAAAAGCAGCGATTCGCGCGACGCTGGAGACGGGAAAGAAAAACTCTGAAACAAGATTAGGACGGCTCCATGGTAGATGAGCCAGATAGCAAAGAGCCACAAACCCCACCCGATCAGTTGCTGGATGTCGGAATCGAGGGTCGCATAGGATTGCCCAAAAGAAGCGCCAATCCAAGCAATGCAGAACACGGCGCAAATCCAAAGAATAGCCGCAAGAATGCGGCTCGCTCTTGGCGCGATTGGATAAAAGCTTGGGACGCTTACTCCGCATTCATTACGGCTGTTGCGACCGCATTTATCGCGGCCTTCACAATCGTGTTGGCTTACGTGTCTAGTCAACAACAACACATAATGCAGAATCAGTTGACTGAAGCCGCGAAAGAATTTGTGTCCACTCATCGCGCACGTATTGTTTTTGGGGATGAAAAAGGTGTGACGATGGAACTTGTGGATATTGGCAATACGACCAGAATCGCAGTCCATTTGCGAAATGAGGGTCACGGCACCGCATACGACCTTGTCGTAAAGGCAGTGCCATTCGTCGCGCAGCAAGGACAACCATCTGTTTTTTTCAATTATTCTTCGCTGAATCCTGCTGGTGGAAGCTATGACGTGGGACCGATGATTGGAGAGGGCGAACCTTTCACTATGTATCTGGGTTTTAATCGGGTTCAAGCGGATGAAATAAGAAATGGGAAGTTGTTTCTTCGCGTTGTGGGACGCATGAATTATTCGGACGAGTTTGGAAATCTGTATTGCGAACCTATCGGATTTTTGTACCAGTACGATCCGGACCGCTTTGCCCCAATGTTCGTTCCACCGAAGATTTCGGTCTGCGATCCGACTCCCGATGAAGGTGAGGCCTTCAGCATTCTTCCCGACAGCTATGCCTATGTGCAGTTTCGCTTGCGACATGGCATAAGCCCTTTTCGCTATAGACAAGATAAATCCGAAAACGAGGAATAAAGCACCGGCCTGTCCGAGCCAGAATAGCAGACTTGTGGCTTGTGTCGGGTTCGTTATGGTCGCCTAAAGTAACGGGCGAGGTATTCCCAGCGGCCGCTTCCGAGGGGCGAGGCGAAGATAAAGATCCGGGGTCCCTCGGCTTCGCTCGGGATGACACGAAAAGGGGACGGTGGGCGGAAACTTTCGCCGTCGGGTGACAGGCGGTAAACTCCGGGCTGGAAATGGACCGGCTCACCACTACCATCGACTGGCTGTATTCGCTGGAGTCGCGCGGAGAGATCTACAAGCTCGAGCGCATGGACGCCGCACTCGAACTGATCGGCAATCCGCATCGGCGAATTCGCGCCGTGCATATCGCGGGCACCAAGGGCAAGGGTTCGATCGCCGCGATGCTCGACAGTTGCCTCCGCGCATCCGGCTACCGCACGGGACTCTACACCAAGCCGCACCTGGTAAACCTGGCGGAGCGGACGCGAGTCTCCGGCGCCGAAATTCCGGCGGCGCAAATGCTCGACTATATCGAGCGGCTGCGCGCGATTTACGATCGCGCGGGCTTGGCGCTCACGTTTTTCGAGTTCACGGTTGCGATGATGTTCCTGTACTTCGCCGACGCGGGCGTCGATATCGCGGTGATCGAGACGGGGCTGGGCGGGCGCCTCGATTCGACCAATGTGGTGACGCCGATTTTGAGCGTAATCACGCCGATCGGTTTCGATCACATGGAATATCTCGGCTACACGATCGCGGCGATCGCGGGCGAGAAGGGCGGGATAATCAAAAACGATGTCCCGGTCGTGATTGGCGCGCGCGACCCCGATGCGCGCCTGGCGCTGACGTCTATTTCCGCGCAGCGCCGAAGCGCCGTGCGTTTGATCGATCGCGACTTCTCGTACCAATCGCATGCCCCGGCGCATCGTTTGGACTACCAGGGCCTTGGGCTGGAAATTAGCGACCTCGAGATTGGGCTCGCGGGTCCATTTCAGCACGAAAACGCCGCAATTGCGGTAGCGTCGCTCGAGGCGCTCCGCGCGCAGGGCTGGCGAATAGACGAGGACGCCATCCGCCGTGGCATCCGGGAAATATGCTGGCCGGGGCGGTTCGACGTCGTCTCGAAGCGGCCGCTGGTTATCCTCGATTGCGCGCACAACGAGATGAGTATTGCGGCACTGCTTGAGACGATGAGCGTCGAGCTCGGACCGGGGGTGAAACCGCGCCTGATATTCGGCTGCCAGTCGGCCAAGGAATGGGGCACGATGGCCGCGATGCTGGGTCCGCGGGTGCGCGACGTTACCTTGACGCGGGCCAAGCCCAAAAGCCCGCTCGAACCTGAGGAACTGTTGGCGCATTTCGCGGCGCACTGTCCCGCACGCGTCGAGCGCGATCCGATCCGCGCGACCGAGCGGGTGATTTCTGAATTGGGGCCCGATGACGTGGCGCTAATCACGGGATCGGTGTATCTTATCGGCGAAGTTTACCCGTATTTTCTGACCCGCGAGGGGCGAATTGGGTTATTTCCTGAAGCCGGCGCTTAAAAGAATTGCGATCGCGGTTTTGCTGGTGTGGGCAGCGATGCTCCTGCCGGCTATCGCCAACGCAGACGCGCCGGCCGCCCCGCCAACTAAGGCGAAGAAGGGGTTTGCAGTCCCCGCCCCGGTTCGCACCGAGCACGGAGGAGAACCGGTCACCGTCACTGGCCAGGAAACGATCTACGACTCCAAGACCGACACCTTCGTGGTAAAGGGCGACGCCGTCATGAGCCAGGGCGGCAGCGTGCTGAAGGCCGACGAGATCGACATCATGCGCCGCGACCGCCAGGCCCGCGCGATCGGCCATGTCCATTTGATCGATCCGGAAATCGAAATGTGGGCGACCGACGGGACGATCAACATTACCGACGAGACGATGGTGCTTAACAACGCCAAGATTCTGGCGAAAAAAGATATTTACCATCTTGAAGGCAAGCAGATCGTAAAGCTCGAGGGGCAGAGCTACGAGGTGAAGGATGGATTCTTTACGACCTGCGGATGCGAGAAGGGCACGCCCGACTGGTCGATAAACGCGGATCAGATGGTAGTGAACATGGGACACACCGGCACCGCCCACAACGCCACCTTCGACGTGGCCGGCTACCCGATAATCAAGACGCCGTACTTTGTCTTTCCGGCCGATACTTCGCGGCACAGCGGGCTGTTGATGGGGCGACAGGGGGAATCGGGACTGCGCGGTTTTCAGCTGGTTCAGCCGTACTTTATCGTGATCAATAAGAGCTCCGACGCGACGGTCGCGCTCGACCTCGAGACCTCGCAGCGAGTCGGCGGCCTGGCGGAGTATCGGTTGGTTAACGGGAAGGACGATTATTTCTGGGTGGACGGCGCGTTCTACAACGAGTCGCTCCGGTCGGATGCGAATCGTTTGGAAGACGTCGTGGACACGCAGATCGCCGATCCGCACATCCCACTGAACCGCTACGGGGCGATCGGGATGACGCGGGAGCATCTCACCAACGACCTGATCGCATACGGCGACACAATTTCCGTCAGCGACAGCCTGTACCTGCGAGAGATGAATGTGTGGACGTTGTCGCACGGCTTTGGCAACAACTTCGGCTCGATGCGAAATGCGCCGTCGGAATTCGGGTTGCTTTATCAATTCGATGACGCGTTTGCGCGGCTGGGTGGCGTCTGGAATCAGGATTTGATTCAGCCGCAACAATTCGCGTTGCAGCGGCTGCCCGATCTGACGGTGACCGGACGCCAGGAACTATTCAACAACCTTATGTTCGCGGATTACGATGCGGAGGCGGTCGAGTTCTACCGGGACCAAGGGATCGATGGCGTGCGGCTGAACGCCAATCCTCGCGTGACACTGCCGTGGCGTTGGGGCGACTACCTCCAGGGTTACGGGGAAGTGGGTTCGCAAGCGGCGTTCTATGACACCGCCGGACATAACCTGAAGATCATTCCAGTCGGAACCACGCTCGGCGCGTTCACCCAGCCCACTTGCGCCGGCGGGGGTGGTCAGCAGCTCGTTTGGAATAACTGTGTTGCGCTGAGCTCCTTGACTGCGGAAGGAAAAAGCGCCCGAATCGTTCCATATGCAAAAGCCGGAATCTCAACGGTCCTCGATCGCGTTTACGACGTCGAATGGAAGTCGATCGAGAAGCTCAAGAATACAATCGAACCGTTTGCCAACTATTACTATGTGCCGAACATCTACCAGGGCAACATGCCTTTGTTCGATTCGTTCGATCGCATGAACTCGCGCAGTCTGTTCAATTACGGGTTCACCACGCGCCTGTTCGCCAAGAGCAGGGGATTGCCGCTGGAGGAGACGACAACCGACGACGCGACTCCGAGCGAAGGATTATCCGATGCCGATTCGGCCGTTGGGCCGTTGCACGAAGAGCCGATCGCGGATTCGTTGGTGCCACACGGCGGAAATATCGTCCGGGACGGCGAGCGTTCCTCGCAAATTGGCTCGTTGACGATACAGCAGGCTTACGATGTTGGGCATCAAGTGGCCGATGGATCGGACATGTCGGACATCGAGGCGCTGATGCACATCTATGCGACCCAGGTTGCGACATTTAGTTCGCAGGTCGACTACAGTCCGCGAGCCCATGCCGGCGTCACCTTTGCCAACGCGGCGGTGAGTTATCAACCGCCGTGGTCGAGCCAAGGGTCGAATATGTCTATGGGCAAGGCGCTGCAGGGCTCGTTCGTCGAGTTGGGATTCAACTACGCCAATCGGCGCGACACGGTCATTCCCGGGACGAACAAAAACTCTGCGGAGTTCATATCGGGAGCCGCGTACACGGAGCTATTCGATTTCATGGGCGTTTACTTTGCGCCCAGCTACGATTTCGCGGCGAGTAAGATGCTGCAGACGGAATATGGCCTGCGGCTGAAATCGCCGTGCGATTGCTGGGCGGCGGACATCGGAGTCATCGATTCGCCCAATCCCAATGACGTACAGATCCAGTTTCAGTTGACGCTCGGCGGTTTGGGCTCGTATGGGCAAAGTCCATTTGGACGCAATCCGTTCCAGCAGATGGGCCTGGTTGGCTCGCCGACCGGAGTTCTGCCGAATTATTGAGACCGCGCGCGAACCGCGGTCCTAGAAGTACAACAACGCGACATCGGTAAGGATCCACAGCGCGACCGCGAGCATCAGCGGCCGATCGTGGAGCAGCGCGATGGCGGGGTCGCCGCCTTCGTTGCGCTCATCGATCAGGTACAGATAGCGCAGGATTCCAAATGCGACGAATGGCACCGTCAGATAGAGATGCCGGGTCCCGAGCTTCGCTTCGACCTCGGCCGACGCCGTGTAAATCATGTAGCTGACGAGAGTCGCGCCGGCGACGATCGAGATCATCTGATCGACCAGCCGGACGCTGTATTGCGAGAGCGCGCTGCGATGCGCGACGGCGTCGTCGCCCAGCGCAATCAGTTCGTGGCGTCTGCGCGCCAGCACCAGGAACAGCGCCAACACGAACGTGATGAAGACCAGCCACGGCGATACCTCGACGTGGATTGCGACGCCGCCGGCGAACGCGCGCAGCACGAAACCAAGCGCAACCGCGATCACGTCGATGACCACCTGATGCTTGGCCCACAGCGAATACCCAAGCTGAAGCGCGACGTACAGCAGTGCAATTCCCACGAATGCCGGGCCCAATACGATGCTCAACACGGCCGCAATCGCTGCCAGCGAGAAGGCCGCCCTGCTTGCTGCGGCAACCGTGATATCGCCGCGCGCCAGCGGGCGGTCGCATTTTTCGGGATTCAGTCGATCCGCGTCGCGGTCGGCGATGTCATTGAGAACGTAACCGGCGCTCGACAGCGCGCAGAACGCGACGACTGCGATGACCGCGAGGACGACATCGTGAAAAACCAACAGGCGCTGGCCGAATACCAACGCCGCCAATACCAGCGCGTTCTTGATCCATTGATGGGGCCGCGCCAGGCGGATCATCGCGGCCAACTGGCCGGTGCTCTGGCTGTCGTTCAACTTTGGCGCCGCGTTCACTGCATTTCTTTGTATAGGTCCGCGCTTTGCCGTCGCAAGACGGCGGTCGCGGAGGCCGCGGCGGCCGAATCGGCACAGCCAAGCCAATTTCACTTGACCGCGAGCTGCGTTTGCGAAAACAGTACGGCTCGATGAGTACCTCGACGCAGGAAAAAACCGGACCGTCGGCCACGGTGGATCTCGCCGGCTTGAAGCGGTTCCTCGATGAGCGCAAGCTCGGCGACACCGGCGCGCTTCGCTCCGAAAATATCTCGTTCGGCCATTCCAACGAGGTTCATCTGATTCATTTCGATGGCCGTTGCTGGGCGCTGCGCCGCCCGCCGCGTGGATCGCTGCTCCCGACCGCGCACGACATGATGCGCGAATATCGCGTGCTCAAGGCTCTCCAGGACACTGCCGTGCCGGTGCCGCGCGTGTACGCTGCGTGCGACGATCCGTCATATCTCGGCGCGCCGTTTTACCTGATGGAGTACATGCGCGGCGAGGTAGTGCGAGCCGACAACCGGCATTTCGTTCAAACTCCCGAGCTTCGCCGCCGGGTCAGCGAGCAGATGGTCGATGTGCTCGTCGCGCTGCAGGAAGTCGATTGGCGCGCGGTCGGTCTGGAGGGTTTCGGACGGCCTGACGGCTACCTCGAACGCCAGCTCAAGCGATGGTCCGATCAGCTCGAGCGCACGATTCCGCATACCCGCCCGCTGCCCGTGATGGAAAACGTCAAGGA